>Ga0310786_10012108_pt1 | contig 10702 bp, 9 predicted proteins | sample AusTroGonzalo_MG_FD_203881 | JGI IMG/M metagenome (GOLD analysis project Ga0310786, IMG submission 203881) | Bovine rumen microbial communities from tropical cattle in Woodstock, Queensland, Australia - Gonzalo_03 (v2) (version 2) | ecosystem: Host-associated > Mammals > Digestive system >...
TGATCGTGACGGTTGATAAACTGATAGAGCTTGTCGTTCAGCGGAGAACCCTTGACACTGCGACCCGTGTTGTCGATATGGATCTCAATCTCACCACTCTCCACCACAACGGGCATGGCAAGCGACTGGTCGTCCATATACAACGTGGCGAGTCTGACTGTATCAAGCAGACCTGTGAAGCGGAACTTGCCATGCACCACGTCGCAGGAGTCCATGTTCTTCAGTTCCTGATCCTTCACCGTCTTCAGGTAGAGTTTGCTACCATCGAGGGAGGAAACGGACGAAGAACCCTGTATCGAATAGGACTCGGCACAGGAGGCGAGAACAGCCACGATGACAAATGCGTATAGTAACTTATTCATAAATTCACTCGTTTCGTGGCGCAAAAGTACAAAGATATATGGAGGTAGAAAAATAAATTTGCGCATTTTAAAACAAATGCGCAAACTTTTATAGTTTTTTTGAAGAAGAATTTGCTTCTTTGGCCAACTCATTGTCAATTCTGTGCGTGGCATAGAGCTGTAGGATGGCCGCGACGAGCAGCGTCAGTACCCACTTATTATATATATAGGTAATATAGTCGATATGGCTGAGTCCGAACACGTTTCCCATACTGGCGAACATCAGGAGGGCGGAAAGCAGGAAGAGGAAATCACTGAGGAGCATCATCCTGCGCAGACGACGGATGACGAAATTAGAACCCTCATAGCGCTGCAGGAACTGCATGGAGGTAAAGGCAAGCGCCCCGATGGCGAAGACATAAGGGGCAGGCTTCCACGCCAACACACTGGCACCCGCCCCCACCACCATCAGCAGGGCACCAGCGAGAAAGATGAGGTTCTGCGTCTTATTGAGTTGTCTCATTGTTCACGACGGTTTTCGGCGTACGGTCGTCATCAACATCCTCGTTGTTTTCTCTCAACACGAAGATATCCTCATCGTCAGCCTTCATGAAATAGCGCTCGCGGGCTATCTTCTCTATCGCTTTCGGATTTCGCTCGAGATCCCGGATCTGTGCCTGATCACGCTGGAAGGCAGCATGATAGCGTTCCTTCTCTTCCGTCAGCTCGTCGATGCGCTGGCGGTTCTTCAGATGATTCCACACGCTGTTCTCATCGAGAAATCCCACGATAAGCACACCTGCAACAAAGACCACCGTATATTTCAGGGCTTGAGACCTCAAGATGAGGAGTGTATACTTCTTGATATTGGCGACAAACTTCATATTATTGATATTTGCGTGCAAAGTTACAAAAAAAGTCACACAGATTACACAGATTTCACAGATTATTTTGTAATTTTGCAGCAAAATTATTTTTAGTCATTATGGAATACATCGTATCAGCCAGAAAATACCGTCCAATGACCTTCGACACCGTCGTGGGACAGGAAGCGCTGACCACGACGCTGAAGAATGCCGTGAAGAGCGGAAAGCTTGCTCACGCCTACCTCTTCTGCGGTCCCCGTGGTGTCGGCAAGACCACCTGTGCCCGTATCTTTGCCAAGGCCATCAACTGTCAGCACCCTACCGCAGAGGGTGAGGCCTGCAATGAGTGCGAATCGTGCCAGTCGTTCAACGAACAGCGTTCCTTGAACATCTTCGAGCTTGACGCCGCCTCGAACAACAGCGTAGAGCACATCAAGACACTCATGGAGCAGACTCGCATCCCACCGCAGCTGGGCCGTTACAAAGTGTTTATCATCGACGAGGTGCACATGCTCTCTACCGCAGCCTTTAATGCCTTCCTGAAAACGCTTGAGGAGCCCCCTGCACACGTGATTTTCATCCTCGCCACGACGGAGAAGCACAAAATCCTGCCCACCATCCTCAGTCGTTGTCAGATCTACGACTTTGAACGGATGACCATCCGTAACACCGTTGATCATCTGAAGCACGTGGCAGAAAAAGAGGGAATCACTTACGAGGAACAAGCCCTTGCCGTGATTGCCGAGAAGGCTGACGGCGGTATGCGCGACGCCCTGAGTATCTTCGACCAAACCGCGTCGTTCTGCCAGGGAAATATTACCTACGAGAAAGTCATCGAAGACCTGAACGTGCTCGATTCCGAGAACTATTTCCAGATTATCGACCTCGCTAATAATAATAAGGTGAGCGAGATTATGGTGCTGTTGAACAATATCATCAATAAAGGCTTCGACGGCGGGCTGCTCATCCAAGGGCTGGCTAAACACGTGAGGAACGTGCTGATGGCCAAGGATCCGCAGACCCTGCCCCTGCTCGAAGTGAGCGACCAGCAACGCCAGCGCTATGCCGAACAGGCAAAAAAATGCGAGACGCGCTTCCTCTATCAGGCCCTGAAGCTGATGAACCAGTGTGACATCAACTACCGGCAGAGTTCCAACAAACGTCTACTCGTGGAACTCACCCTGATAGAAGTGGCACAGATCACCCAGCCCGACGATGAAGGTGCCAGCGCGGGGCGTCGCCCCAGAAGATTAAAATCCCTGTTCAAGCAACTGATACAGCAGTCTAAGCCCCAGAAAGCGGCTCCGCAGGTGGCCCAGGCTAAGACTGCTGTGTCGAAAGAGACTAGTCAGACTAATCATGCTAGTCAAGCTAGTAAGACTAGTCAGGTTAGTAATATCTCAAAGCCAACGCCGACTCCAACGAAGCTCGGTGGCATCGGCTTTTCATGGAGTAACCTCCGAGGCAATGGGCAAGCGAAATCCGGCAAGTTCAACAATATCTCCGGCGGTGTATTGAATCCGGTGAAAGAGGTAACGGATGCCGTCTTTTCCCAGGAAGACCTCGAACTGCAATGGATGTCGATGTGTAACCGTATGCCCCAGGAATATAGTGGTATTGCCACCCGTATGAAAAACATGAACCCCGTCATCACTGACTTCCCAAAGGTGGAGGTGGTGGTCGACAACACCCTTGTGCAGCAGGAGATGGAGAACTTCAAGGGCCGTATCGTGAAGACACTTGTCAACAGCCTTCACAACAGCGACATCTCCCTTGACATCACCGTGGCAGAGATGACCGACCGTCCCAGACTGCTCACCCGCCGAGAACAGTTTGAACTGATGAGTAAAGAAAATCCCGCCGTAGAGATTCTACGGCAGGAATTCGATCTGCAATTGGCCTGACAGCTAACAGCTAATTGCCAATAGCCGACACCCCTATTCTCCGACAAACTTCTTGATGGTCTTCAGACAGAGCTCACTGCTCACGGGCTTTGACAGGAAATCATCACATCCTGCCTCCATTGCCAGCTGGCGATCACTGTCGAAAGCATTAGCCGTCAGTGCTACGATGGGCAGGTCTGGACGTATTTCCTTGATGGCCTTCGTTGCCTCCAATCCGTCCATGATCGGCATCTTAATGTCCATCAGCACAATATCATAATCGTTTTTCTCTGCCATCTCAACAGCCTCCCGGCCATTCTTGGCGCGCTCAAACTGATAGTATTTCTTCAGGATGTACGACATCAGGATGAAGTTACTGTCGTTGTCTTCTGCTATCAATATCTTTTTCATACGCATTTCACTTTTTCACCTTTTCACTTATTCAATCTGTCTTTCCACATCTTGCTCATATCCTCGAGCGTCTTACCCTTGGTCTCAGGTACCAGACGCCATACGAACAGGGCAGCGATCACGCAGATGATGCCATAGAGGCCGTAGGTGAACCAATGGCCGAAGTCGTCACCCTCAGTCAGGTGCATGTTGAACATAGGCACGAACGATGAGCTGACGATGAAATTGGAGATCCACTGGAAGGCTACGGCGATAGCCACGGCAGCACCACGGATAGTGTTGGGGAAGACCTCGGCGATGAGCACCCAGGTGATCGGTCCCCACGAGAACATGAACGAAGCCGAGTAGATCAGCAGCGAGGCTGCAGTGACTAATGCAAGGCTATCGTTACCAAAGGTTACAGCCACACCGAAGGCTCCGAGGGCCATACCCAACGAACCACTGATGAGCAGCGGTTTGCGACCCCACTTCTCAACGGTGAATACAGCCACCAACGTGAACGAAATATTGATGATACCCATGAAGACCGTCAGCATCATCGGATCGTCCATACCCATGTCACCGAAGATACGCGGTGCATAGTAGAGCACAGCATTGATACCCACAGCCTGCTGGAACACGCTGAGCATGATGCCGATGAAGATACACATCGCACCGTATGTCATCAATTTCTCGGTCTTCACGACCATCGTGTCCTTGATGTCCTGCAGGATCTTCTGAGCCTTTATCGAACCGTTGATCTTGGCAAGGATACTCTCAGCCTTCTTATCTTGTCCGACGGATACGAGGTAACGCGGTGTCTCAGGCACGAAGCAGATGAGCAAGGCGAAGAGTCCTGCGGGCACAGCCTCCGATCCAAACATATAACGCCAGCCTGTGGTCACCGTCCACTGTGCAGCGGGATTGATGGCTGCCAGGCCCTTACCCATCTCCTCCACAAGCGGCTGGATGTGGTCGCCCAAAATGAAAAAGTTCACGAAGTAGACCACCAGCTGACCGAAGATAATGGCGAACTGGTTCCAGCTGACGAGCATACCGCGGATGTTAGAGGGCGCCACCTCACCAATGTACATCGGACAGATGGCCGAAGCCAGACCCACGCCGATACCACCAATCACACGGTAGATATTGAACATGATGAGCAGTGAGTAAGTGGGCTGTCCATACTCGAAGAACATAAACTCGGGATCCATCGATCCTAAGGCTGAGATAAAGAACAGCAAACCGGCAATGATCAGCGACTTCTTACGGCCGAGGTTCGTAGCGAGCAGTCCAGAGATGGCCGAACCGATGATACAGCCGATGAGCGCCGATGCCGACGTGAAGCCGTGCCATCCGTCAGTGTAGGCAAAGTCCTTGGCCTCCATGAAGAAGGCCTGCAGTCCTTTCTCTGCTCCTGAGATAACTGCTGTGTCGTAACCGAACAACAGACCGCCTAATACAGCGACCATAACAATTGAAATGAGGTAGGCTTTGCTACCTTGATCTGATTGATTAACCATGATGTTTACAATTTATCGATTGACTATTGATTTCTTCCGGCTTTAGGAAATTGGTGCAAAAATAGTGCTTTTCCATGAAACTACCAAACATTTTTCGACTGAATACGTTAAAAAAGTATAGAATGTTGCGCAATGTCGCATAATTTGTGTAATTTTGTGCCCATTATGACTTATCACATACTACTATTATAATATGAGAAGACTAACAACCCTCCTGCTGCTGGCCGCCAGTCTCACTGCGACGGCCCAGACTCACGTCATGGACGTGAACACCAAGAAACTTGGGGCTCCCGTACAGCCCACGATGTACGGTATCTTCTTTGAGGATATCAACTACGCTGCCGACGGTGGCCTCTATGCCGAGATGGTGAAGAACCGCTCGTTCGAGTTCCCCCAGCACCTCATGGGCTGGCGCGCTTTCGGTAACTTCGACGTGGAAGACGACGGTCCCTTCGAGCGCAATCCCCACTACGTACGTCTGAAATACTCGGGCCATAACGACAAGTTCACCGGCCTCGAGAACGAAGGATTCTTCGGCATCGCCGTCATGAAGGGCCGCAGCTACCGTTTCTCCCTCTGGGCCCGTTGTCCTGAGGGCGGCAAGTCCACCCTCGAAGTGAGCTTCGTCGACAACGCCACCATGGGCGAGGACCAGCGCTTTGCCACTGTCAAGGTTGATATCAGCGGCAAGGAGTGGAAGAAATACACGGCCACCTTGGAGTCGCCCCTCACCGAGCCCAAGGCAGCCCTGCGTATCTTCCTCGCAGGCGACAAGGCCACGACTGACGTAGAGCATATCTCCCTCTTCCCCACCGACACATGGAAAGGCCGTGAGAACGGCATGCGCCGTGACCTGGCACAGGCCTTGGCCGACATGCACCCCGGCGTGTTCCGTTTCCCAGGCGGCTGTATCGTAGAGGGTACAGACCTTGAGACCCGCTACCAGTGGAAGAATAGCGTAGGGCCCGTGGAGAACCGTCCTTTGAACGAGAACCGCTGGCACTACACCTTCGGCCATCGTTTCTATCCCGACTACTACCAGAGCTATGGTCTCGGCTTCTTCGAGTTCTTCCAGCTCTGCGAGGACTTCGGCTGTGAGGCCCTGCCTGTTATTTCTTGCGGACTCGCCTGCCAGTTCCAGAACCCCGATCCCACGAAAAAGGGGGTTCATGTACCTGTCGACGATCTTGACGACTATATCCAGGATGCCCTCGACCTCGTGGAGTTTGCCAACGGCCCTGTTGACTCAAAATGGGGCAAGGTACGTGCCGACATGGGTCATCCAGAGCCCTTCAACCTGAAATATCTCGGTGTGGGTAACGAACAGTGGGACTATGATGAGGCTCACGGCGGTTATGGTCCTGTGTTCACTGAGCGCCTGAAGAAGTTCAACGACGCCCTCCGTGCCAAATACCCGACGCTGAAACTTATCGGCACCACAGGCCCCAACTCCGAAGGCTGGGACTTCGACCTGCTGCAGCCCCGCATGAAGCAGCTGAAGGTGGATCTCTACGACGAGCACTACTATCGCAATGAGGAGTGGTTCCTCAGCCATGGTCTGCGCTACGACTCTTACGATCGCAAGGGTCCCCGTGTGTTTGCCGGCGAATATGCCTGTCACGGTGCCAAGGGCAAGAAGTGGAACCACTTCGAGACCTCACTCTACGAAGCTGCCCACATGACGGGTATCGAGCGCAACGCCGACATCGTCCACATGGCCACCTATGCTCCCCTCTTCGCCCATGTCGAGGGCTGGCAGTGGCGTCCCGATGCCATCTGGTTCGACAATCTGCGCTCGTTTAAGTCGGTCAGTTACTACGTGCAGCAGCTCTATGCCATGAACAAGGGTACCAATGTGCTCTCGCTGACGATGAACAAGCAGCCTGTGGCCGGACAGCCCGGACAAGACGGTCTCTTCGCTTCCTCAGTCTTCGACAGCCAGACAGGTGAGGTCATCGTAAAGGTCGTGAACACTGGTGACGTCGCTCAGCCCATCAGTATCCAGTTCTTAGGCATGAAGGGTGAGCGCGACGTGGAGACCATCACCCTGCACAGCGACGTTATGGACGATGAGAACACCCTCGACCGCCCTGAGATGATCATTCCCGTTGCAGGCTCCTGTACCGCTGATGCCGGCAAGGGTGCAACGCTCATCACTGATGACCTGCCCGCGAAGACCTTCCGTATCTACAAAGTCAAGAAACAATGATTTTTTGACCACAAATTACACGAATTTATTCAATCAAATAAATCAGCGGGGCTTTTCGGCTCCGCTGATTCTATTATAAAGAACTACACTCTGATAATTAGCGAAATTAGTGTAACTCGTGGTTATTAAATTTATTCGTAATATTCGATGGTGCGGGTCTGCTCCATAGTCTGGCCCATCATCTCACCAGTACGGCTGATCCAGTTGCCTTTGGCGTCATACTTGTAGTTCGTGTACGGCGACTCCATTTTCTGACCGCCCATGTCGATGACGTCGGCAGCCACAGAGCCATCCTCGTTGAACTTACGGGTGCTGTTCATCTCCTGACCCATGATGTTCATCTTCTGGCCAATCAGACGGCCGTTCTCCCACTTGTAGGTAATCTCGATCTCATTGCCCATCATCTCCATCTTGGCAGACTGCAGATAGCCGTCAGCATCGTACTTGGCATCCTTCATGCCCTGCTGCGACATCTTGCCGTCCTCAGAGAAAGTGATCACAATGTCCTGACCCATTCGGTTGGTCTTGATACACTTCACGGCACCCTTACACTCATTGACCTCAGCGTCGTGGAACTTGGTCTGTGCCTGCATAGCGAACGAAACTGCCAGCATGGCTACCATCATCATTAATTTTTTCATTGTCTTTTGTAATTTTAAAAGTGATTAATTAAGTTAGATAACTGAACCTTAGACGCAACGCGTTGCAAAAGGTTTAATATTCAGCCATTATTTTTTTGTAAACCGTAAACTGCAAATTGTAAAACTAATGTTGCCTCCGGCGATATTCCCATAGCTCCACGGAGTTCACGATGTTCTGCCAGAGCACGTAACAACCCGCACCAACCGAGGCCACGGGGTTCAGATACGTATAGGCCACCCAGATCGAGAGGGCCGTATTCTTCTGAAAGAGCGCCTGACCGCTGTCGATCTCGTCGCCCAAGTGTCGACCGATGAAACGCCCCGTCAGGAAGAGCACGAAACAGAGAATCAGACTCAGCACAGCTATCATCAGCAGCAGTCCGATACCAGCATCGCTGTGTACGATATTGCGGACGGTTACGCCTGAGGTGACACTCAGCTGTGCTGCCCAGAGATAGAACGAGAGGTCGGGGATCGACACAATCCATCGACAGATGCGTTTGGCGAAGTGCTGCATATACCATCCCAACAGCAACGGCAGGATGAGCACATAGGCCAGCTTCTCGAGGATGATGAAGAAAGCACTCCAAAAATCGAGTTGCGACCCGCGTTCCAACAAAGGAAACACAGCAGGAATCATCAGTGCCGAGGCAAACGAGGAGATTACCACATAGGCCGTCACCGTGTTGATGTTGCCGCCGATCTTTGCCGTCACCACGGGAGCTGCCGTCGCCGTAGGGCCGATGATGCAGGTGAGCACACTCTCCCACAGGATCTTCTGCCACAGGTTGGCCTCCACACAGAAGATAATCCACACGTTCAGTGCCACCAACAACAGCTGTGCCAGGAGGATGCCCACATGCCAGCGGTGGGGTCGCATCTGGTGAAAGTCGATGCGGCAGAACGTCGAGAACAGCGTACAGAACACCATCATCGGGAATATCGTATCCACCACCTCGCCCAGGGCATCGCCCACAGCATCCAGCTGCGGCACCCAGTAGAACACGAGATACACCACTGTCCCCGTAACAATCGCCACTGGCAGCGTCCAGTCCTTCAAAAATTGCCTGACATTCAACATAATCGAGTGCAAAGATAAGGAATAAACCGCAGATTACGCATATTTCGCTAAAAAAAACTGAAAAAACAGCATCATCTGCAGTATTATTTGTATCTTTGCGCCATCTATGAGGAAGTTATATATATTAATAATGTTCGCGTGGGCAATAGGAACAACGGCACAAGAGCCGGTGAGACACATCAAGCCTGCGTCCATCCACCAGATGCCAAAGGTCAGTCTGGAAGAGTATCAGAAATCGACGGATTATCTGGAAAACAGTGATCTGAGCGAGGCAGAACTGCAAAGGATCGGCGACCTGACGGTGTTTACCGACCTCTATGCAGGCTTCTGCAGTTGGTATTGCGGTGGCGAGATCTCCGATGTCAGGGCATCGAGTTGTCTGAAACCCCAGGGCAAGTTCAAGTACGAGGCTGGCAATGCCCACGACTTCAACCATGAGAGCGTGTGGGTGGAAGGTGCCGACGGGCAAGGTATCGGCGAATGGCTGGAGTATGAGTTCCCCGGCCGTTGTCCCCGCATCACCACGGTGAATATCCTGAGCGGCCACGTGAAGAACGACAAGGTATGGCGTGCCAACTCACGACCAAAGGCCATCAGAATGTACTACATGGGCAAGCCCTACGCCATCCTTGACCTGGAGGACAGCCGCACGCTGCAGTGTTTCGATGTAGGCGTGCTGGGTCCTCACGATGAAGCTGCACCCGCCTGGACCCTGCGTTTCGAACTCCTCGAAGTTTATCCCGGCGACAAATACGCCGACACCGTCATCTCCGAACTATACTTTGACGGCATTGACGTGCACTGACACCACTCTGACCTTTGGTCGAAGATAGGCTGCATCTCAGAAATGAAAGAAAAACTAATATTTTCTTTGCATTTCGCTCTATTTTCACTATCTTTGCACCCAATTATGAGCGTAACGGAATTGATTCATCAAGATAAGGCGGCAAGAAGGTTCTCGTTTGAAGTGCTGCCGCCACTGAAAGGTACGGGTACGGACAGGCTGTTTGCCGATATCGACAAGCTGCGGGTGTTCGCCCCTGCCTATATCAATATCACCACCCACCACTCGGAGTTTGTGTACAAGGAACTCCCCAACGGACAGTTCGAGCGTCAGCGTATCCGCAGGCGCCCCGGCACCGTGGCCATCGCCGCCGCGATCCAGCAGCGGTACAACATCCCCGTACAGCCTCACGTAATCTGTAGTGGGGCAACCGTGGAGGAAATCGAGTATGAGCTACTCGACCTGCAGTTCCTCGGCATCCACGACCTGTTGCTGTTGCGTGGCGACAAGGCGAAGGAGGACAGCCGTTTTGTGCCGACACCAGGGGGACATGCCCATACGACAGACCTGATGCAGCAGGTGAAACGCTTCAACGAGGGATTCTTCGCCGACGGCACACCCATCAAAAACCCCGGCAAGGCGTTCGACTACGGTGTGGCCTGCTATCCAGAGAAACACGAGGAGGCTCCAAACTTGGAGATGGACATGCAGTATCTGAAGGAGAAACAGGAGCTGGGGGCACAGTATGCCGTGACCCAGCTATTCTTCGACAACCAGAAATACTTTGATTTCGTGGAAAAGGCCCGACAGATGGGCATCACTATCCCTATCATACCTGGCATCAAGCCGCTGGCCAAACTGAGTCAGTTGACGGTAGTGCCGAAGACATTCCACTGCGACATTCCTGAGCCACTGGCCAAGGAGATCGTGAAGTGCAAGACGGATGAGGATGCCAAGGCATTGGGTATCGAGTGGACGACGGCA
>Ga0310786_10012109_pt1 | contig 10701 bp, 11 predicted proteins | sample AusTroGonzalo_MG_FD_203881 | JGI IMG/M metagenome (GOLD analysis project Ga0310786, IMG submission 203881) | Bovine rumen microbial communities from tropical cattle in Woodstock, Queensland, Australia - Gonzalo_03 (v2) (version 2) | ecosystem: Host-associated > Mammals > Digestive system >...
ACAGGCTTTCTGACAAAAAGATTACTGTGGAGCCTGCCTGTGAAGCCATGTTGATATCCGACTCAATTTGCATTAATCAGATTTCCAAGAATCTCAGTGGCGTCAATCACCTTATTCTTGGTGCACAATGCCATCCAACAGAGTTCCGTCTTCCTGTAGAGCGCATATCTGTTGTCCCTGAGAATAAAGCCTTGGAGTATCGTGATGGATGTATCATTGAACGCGAAACCAAAAAGTTGCTCTATGCTGGCCCGGATGCCGTGAGCATCCCTTCGGACATTGCTGGGATTGAATCCCACGCCTTCAATTACTACAAACAGGAGCGTCTGACCATTCCAGCCGTTAAGAATCTGACTTTGTATGGCAATCCCGATGCTTTGTCTCAATTGAAGGAGCTTGTCTTTGAGGAAGGCTTTGAATCTATTTCGTTAAGCGGTTTTGCCCTTCAGCCGGATGCGATGGTTGCATTCCCGAAATCGTTGAAAGAGTTAGAGGTTATCAATGTCGCGGCTGGTCAAATGAATGTGACATCGGCCTGCAACTTGGTAAAATTCTCCGGCTCGCATATCGGCAAGCTTGAATTCCTTGAGGACGTCACTTTAAGGCCCAGTTATGGAACTGTGTTTAAAGAATTCTCCGGTCACATCCATTTTCACAAAGGTGTCGCGCCCGTTGAGAATATTGGCGCTCCCAACGACGACTGCGTTATTACCGTATCGGACAACAAGCTTGCTAACGCCATCAAGAAGGACGAGGCTTTCAACAAAAATGTAAAAGTTGAGGTGAAATAATAAGAATATGAAATCACTATCCAAATCCCGTTACACGGCGTTCTGCCAGTGCCCCAAAAATCTTTGGCTGGGGGTGTATAGGCGTGATGTTGTCCCGCCGGACCCTACGGCCGAAGCCCGGTTTGCCGAAGGCAATAAGGTCGGTGACCTGGCCATGGGCCTTTTCGGCACGTTCAAGGAGGCTCACGCCGAGAATCTGGACGGAAGTCTGGATCTTGGAAAGATGGTGGAACAGACTAAGCAGTGGATGGATGAAGGCATTGAGGTAATCTGTGAAGCCTCTTTCAGCATAGACGGCAATTACTGCGCCGTGGATATCCTGCGCAAGAAGGAAGATGGCTGGGCTATCTACGAGGTGAAGAGCAGTACGTATCACGACGACAAGACGGATACGGCTAAGCACCTGCTGGTCTACAGTCGGGACATCGCCTATCAGAAATGGGTGCTGGAGCGCTGTGGCGTGAAGGTGACGGGCGTGTATCTGGTGCGTCTGGACAGCCGTTATGTCCGCGGAAAGACGCTTGAGTTGGATGGATTGTTCCATGTCAAGGATATGAAGGATTTCGTGGATAATGAAATCCTGAAGGTTCCTGCCAATGTTAAAATCGCCAAAAACGTGCTGGCGGGTGACGAGCCTGATGAACCTGTTGCCCTTCATTGTCATGAGCCTTATGACTGTGCCTTCTTCCCGTACTGCACCCAGGGGATGACTTCCCCCAATGTATTCAATATGTACAGGATGAACTTCCAGAAAAAGTGCGATTTGTACAATCAGGGGAAGATTTACTATGAGGACCTTCAGGATGAGGATCTGACAGAAATCCAGCGTTTGCAGGTGGAGACCAGCCTCAACAATACGCAACTGGTAACCCCGGAAGAAATCCGTGAGTTCCTGAAGAAGCTTACGTATCCGCTTTATTTCCTGGACTTCGAGACTATGCAGACGGCCATACCGGAGTATGAAGGAACCAAGCCGTACCAGCAGATTACCTTCCAGTATTCCCTGCATTGGATTGAGGAGGAGGGCGGTGAACTCAAGCATTCCGAGTTCCTGGGAGATTCAGTGAGCGATCCTCGCCGCGCCCTGGCCGAACAGTTATGCCATGACATCCCGATGGGCGTGTGTACAACCGCCTATAACAAGGGATTTGAATGTGGACGCATTCGGGAACTGGCCGCCGCCTTCCCGGACCTGGCATATCATCTGAACGACATTGCGGACCACATCGTAGACTTAATTGAGCCTTTCCGCCAGAAGATGGTCTATCTGTCGCAAATGAACGGCTCGTTCAGCATCAAGCATGTCCTTCCGGCCCTGCAACCCGATGACCCTAAACTGAATTACGCCAACCTCCCGGGTGACGTCCATAACGGCGGCGAAGCCATGACTGTCTATCCGCTTATTGCAGATATGAAACCCGCCGAGGCCGAAGCAATGAGGAAATCCCTGCTGGAGTACTGCTGGCTTGATACCTACGCTATGGTCAAGGTGTGGGAGAAGTTGAGGGAAATGGTGATTTAATAGAACAACGACTAAATGTTTTTTGTATGGAATCAAAAGATGTGACTATTATTTATGTTTTCGGCCCCAAAGAATCCTGGCAGGATTATTTAAGAGGGATGGCTGTACCATGGTTGAAGATTGGTCAGACACGGTGCAAGTTAAATGAAGACAAATGGCAGGGCGCAGCAACTCGTGTTCGTGCTGAAAAGCACACGGGAATACCGGTTACGTGCAGGTTTTATGAGGTATTTTCCTACCCTTTTAGAGCTGGCGCTCTTGATACGGATTTCAGGGCTATTCTAACAGCCGATATGTTTAATCTGGCTAATTCTATCGATAATAATAAGCAAATAACGGATCCCTATGAGATAAAGGCTGGTAACGAGTTTGTTTATAATGTTACAAGAAGCCAAATCCTCAATGCGCAAGCAAAATTCGAACATGGTCTCTTGGTTGAAAGTCTGCAAAAGCAGAATGATGATCCCGTTCGCTCCCTTCTTGAGAGATTGATTCTTGATAATCAAGTTAGTCCTTTTGATGACATTGAAACTGATACTGAAGACGGATCTACCAAATCAGAAGGTTATAAGAATCCTGATCCTTTGATGAAGCGCGTATATGAAAACCTTCCTGAAGAGATTGGGCGTATTACTTCTTTGTTTGATGCGAATCACCATTATATCATTATTAAATCCGCCCGGAAGGGTTTTTGGTATTCGGCTGGTTATTCCACAAGATATCGCCAGACGTACGTTGCGTACGAAACAAAGGGAGGGGAAAAGAGTCGGGATATGATACGTTCATTAAAGCTTGAATGCGATGAGCTCAGACTATCAGAACAGCAAGGAACCAAGAATAAGAATAAATGGTCTTGGCGCGTTACGGGAAGCTTGGATCAAACGGAAGATCAGGTTATAACTTGGTTCGTGGACAATATTAAATCCATGTATTCATTGTTTGATGAATCCTCTGAAAAACTTGAGCCGGATGGAATAACAGATATTTAACTCAATCCTTGAAACATGAAGCTTCATCTTGACAAATATGTAAACCCAAATCCTAATTGGAAGGATTTGATTGGGAAGTACATAAAGGACGCGGATGTCATTATTTATGAAAAATGGCAAAGTCCCTTGGAAACCACAGCCATTGGTTATAGTCATTTTAGGTGTAAGACTTATCAGTATGGACAGGCTAAGGCGGTATTGATACTTGATGAGAATGAATATGTCCTAGATGTTTTCATTTATGATGTTGGACTGGATCAGCCGGACAATACCCATACTTGGCAAATCATATGAGTAATTCCTGTAATTGTTTTGATAGGGCGGCGCACGGCATTGGATGAAGAGTCATACCATCGGATTATCTCAAAAGAAATTGCAATTGAGTGAATTTTATGCTATTTTTGAAGATGAATGTGACAATAAAAACTATAACCAATATGAAAACTCGCAGAATCCTGACATTAACGGCACTTTTACTGTCATCCATTATGATAGTCAGCTGCTTCTTTAACGGAGGCGGAAACTCTGAGGGCGGCAACTCAGCTGGCGGGAAAGGACTCATCGGACGCGCCTCCGGGGACATCACGGCTTATGAGAACAGCGATGTGAACGGCCTGGAGCAGGCGCTACCTCAGATAATGGTCATCCCGTCCGACCAAGTGCTCAAGAATTTCAATTGCCTTAAGACAGAGACCGTCCAGGGCCGTTCCTACATTATTCGCGACTACAAGAGCTATCTGTTGAAGGACGACCGTGCTCGGCGCCTCTTCTCCTCCATCCAGAGCGCGTTCAACGACCAGGACTTCCCGCTAAACGATTTCGAGCAGACGTTGAAGCAACTGGACACCCAGGAAGCCATGGACTTGGCCGACGGTCTTGATAAGGATACCAAGACCCTCCTTTTAATGACGGCGCGTCCGGATATTATCCTTGAGCTCGACTACGCCACCAGCCGCGACAAGCAGGTCTCGTTGACGAGCCACAATTACAACAACACAGGCGAGAAAAATGTTAATTACACACTGACGGCACTTGACGCCTACACCAACAAGGCGGTGGCCACCATGACAGCCAGCAACATCAAGGGCGAATCGACCACTGAGACCATCCAGGCCAGTATTGCGGAAAACATGCCGAAGTTCCAGGACGACATCGTAAAGTACTTCTCGGATATCCTTACACGCGGTCGCGACATCACTGTCCGTGTCGCCGTGGCGAAAGGCTGCAAGATAAAACTCTCCGATGACAGCATAGAAGGGGATACCTACGCCGACTGGATTATCGACTACATAAAGGTACACACGGTGAAGGGCGCTTACAAGATGCAGACCAACACGGCCAAGGAGATCTCCTTCGTCAACTGCCGCATCAAACTTATCAACGAAGATGGCACCCAGTACGGCGTGTACGATTGGACCCGCGATCTCGCGAAGAACCTCAGAAAGAACCTGGGACTCAAGGTCACCAACAAGGCACAGGGCCTTGGGGAAGTAATGTTAGTTATCCAGAACCAGTAAAAAGCCATGCGTAGAATCATCGTTTTTCTCAGCGTGCTGCTTACCGTATCGTGTAACTTCAGCGGCAACAATAAGACATCTGAAAACAAGACATCTGAAAGCCAGACATCTCAAGGGGTGAAGTTCGCCCCCAAGGAGCGTGAATCCAAGTTTACTGATGAAGAAAGGGCCGAAGCCATCGCCAAGAAGCGTGCAGAACTGGCCAGTATGGATTTGGACATAGAGACCCTTGTCTTCGAGAACAACATTAAGCTTACAGTCCTGGCGCCCGCACCATCCGGGGATATCACCATTGATGATTCCCGGGCTATAGCAGTCAAGACTATGCAGATCGTGGCCCAGAACGGCATGGGTGGTTATGGCAATTCCCCGGCATTCTGCCTCGGGACGGTTTTCACTCCGGTCAAGAGGGTAGCTACCGGAACCGCGCCCCAGCGCATGCTGATGCAGTACAACGTTACCTTTGTGGTCGGCAATATGATTACGGGGGACATTTATGCGGCGTATGACCAAGACATAGAAGGCGTAGGCGAATCGTTCGAGGATGCTAGCCACAATGCTATCGAAGCCATCCGTAACGACCGCGGTGTCCAGGAGATGCTTAAGGTGGCATCGGAACGTATTATGGGCTGGTACAACAATAACCCGCAGGATTTTAAGGCCACCGTTGAGTCTTTCGTGGAGAAACAGGATTATGCCACCGCATATGCGCTCTTGACCACGGTCCCTTCTCAGGCCGAGGCTTGTTTCAAGTATGCGCAGAAGCGCCAGGCCGAGGTTCTTGAAGAGATGAAGATGCAGAAAGCAGAAGTACTCCTGGCCGACCTTCGGGACGCCATAGCCCAGGCCGAGGACAGATATACCCCAATGGCGGCAGGCGCCTTGAAGCTCATCCCTGCTAGATCGGCCCAATACAAGGAAGGAAAGAAACTATATGACCAGTACGTTGCACGCGTGGAAAAGGCCAGGAGGGATTCCATCAAGCATGAGCAGAAAGTGGAACTGGAACGCCTTGCCATGGAGAAGTTGAAGTTGAAATTCGAGCAGGAGGCGGCTATGACACAGGCTACCAGGGCGTTTACTGCGCCGGGCAAAGGCTCTTCTTCCGGTGTCAGTAAGTCTTCATCTTCTTCCTCCGGCGGTGGTAGCAAGTTGGCTCAGTCTTTCAAGGAGCATCCGCTTCTTTGGGGAATTGGTTTAGGCGCCTTGGCGATAGGCACTGCCGGCGTGGGCCTTTATGCGGCTTTGCCGTTTACCACGAAATTAGGTTTAGCGTTATTGTAGTTGTTTTGAATAAATTATAGTCTAAAAATGAAACCGCGAATTTTTAGAGTCATCATGCTCATAGCTCTAGCTATGTTTTTCTATGGATGCGAGGATGCAGCTAGAAATGATTATAAGGCCGCTGTGGAGGCGGGCGATTTTGACCAGGCTTATAGTATTTTGAATGACTATCATGGGAAAATGATGAAAGCCATTTCTGGTTGTGCTAATACGCAGAAAGACTGGGACGATCCTATTCTTCATGTGCGAGACGATTACAAACAGTCATATTATGAAGCTCTATTGGCTTATTTCGATGCGTTCGATTATATATACAAAGCGGAGATTCGACTGGTCTTGACAACCATGGAGGCTCAGGATGCCACCGACAAGATAGCATTCTTGCTGTCCGAGATTCCCGTTGATGGAACGAAGTACCCAAAAGGTGAATATAAAGATTTAAATTCCACCGAGGATAGAAATACAGAGTATTACACTTTTTTTCATACATATCAAACTTGGACCCAACATTTCAATGGGCTGTGCGACACTGTGCTCATGTTAGCCATCAACCGGAAAAACAAAGTTATGGCACAACAGGTCCTTCTGCATTACGCTGATAATGTAACCGTCACACATAGCGGTAATACTGATTATGTTGATTATACAAGAACAGATGCCCTGGAAGCCCAGAAGAAGTACAATGAGGCCGTTAAGATGGGCCGGTTTAATTAGCCTCAAAGGCCTAATTTTTAAATACCAAAACCATTCTTATACAATATGGCACTGATAATCACAAAGGACTCAAAGATGGTTGTCTACACCCTGGAACACAGCACGCTCATTAACGGGGACGTCATTCCCCGTGATGCTTTTTCCGGAAACGTCGAACTGAAAAGCGTCAAGATTCCCAGTGGTGTGACAAGAATACTTGGAGGCACTTTCGAAGGTTGCGAAAACCTGTCGCAGGTCACCATTCCGGCATCGGTGAAGGTTATTGAGTCTAATGCGTTTGCCGGTTGTTCTAGTTTGAAGTCTGTCCGTTTTTCGAAGTCTATAGTTGAGATAGAGCATAGGCCCGGTAAAGCCGTTAAAATCAATTTGCCTAAGGAGGATCTCGTTGACTTCCTGAAGAAAGGCGAGGGCGTGAATTTGTTGTCAAAAGAAGACATCGATCACTGGGCGTAGTCGGATTGTTTGGAGGAGGCCTTTATTGGCACCGTAAATAGAGTATGACCGATAACGAGAGTAAACGTGCTGCTCAAGTGAAGTATAATCAATCCGTTCGTAAAGGACTGTTCTTATAGCATTTTCGTACCATCCCGGAGTTCTTAGTATGAATTCTGAAATAAAAACGGTGTTGGGAGAGTTGAGAATTCTCCCAATGTTTAAAATGTCACTCGGCTCAAAGGAATTATTCCATAGTAATTTCTTGGATTTTTTGTGGAGTATTGAATCGAGACGTGAACGGTTCATTCGGTTAATCAACATTCTTTTGAGGGATTCTTCCCAAAAGCAATTGGATCAGAACATTGATTATGTTTTGAGCAGGGAAAAAGAGAATTTTGATATTTGCTTATACCATCAAAAAGGGAAAGGAAAGATTTTTTATGATTTAATCATAGAAAACAAGGTAAAAAGTATCCCTAGAAAAGACCAACTGGAAGAATATGAGAATAAAGTGAATAATAAAGGAGAAGCGAGGTTGGTTTTATTAACTCTTGTGGATTATTTCCCATGCAAGAATGAGATTCAGAACTGGTGTATCGTTTCTTATGAAAAACTAGCCCACTCTATTGAAGAAACATATAAAGGAGTAGACGCCAGCCTCCAAATATACATTGATGATTATTGTTCATTTGTAAGAAAACTACATAAACTCCAATTACAGATAGTCAATTCGTTTGATTCGCAATACTATTTCAATAATGACGAATTGGCGTTGTTCCGGAGTATGAGGTTACATGATTTGTACATTAAGCTAAGGGGCTCATTATTTCTTTCATTTCTTGCAAAAAGGTTAAACACTTGCAATGTTCATATAATGCCTTTCACTTATGTTGATAAAAGTAGTAGGAAGAAGAGATCTTTCAAATATGAGGATATAAGGGACTTTTGTAGTATTGACTCTAATGTCCATATCTTTTTAGAGTGTAGCATTCAGCAAGGAAATGGAATGGTCGCCGCATATGTTTATAGACGGAGAAGTGAGGATTATATCTATGAAATAGCCATCCAGAACGACCAGTATAGGCATGGAATTAACTCAGTAGAAGCAAGAGGAGGAAAAACAGGAGATCGAGGCCTTCAAAATGTTTGGGACGTTGTTTCAGCACGAGATTCAGCGTTTTTTAATCATATTTGTGGCAAAGAAGTATCGTTCCCTATTGATTCGTACAATAAGTATAGACCTGAATATGTGTATAAATACGTTAAAATTGACGATAAGAGAGTGGAAGAGTTACTACGCATAATGACGGATGATATTAATAATGTGGTGAATAAGATTTGTTCCTATTAAAGTGGATTTCTTTTTACTATTCGATTATATAATCATCATCAAGATATCATAGTAATCCAATACTTTTTTGAATTTTTCCCTTTTCGTTCCTATATTGACTGCGAATCAAAACTGGAATGATATGCTAAAGAATCCAATGACAGAAGCGGAACTCGAAGACCTGGTGGCCTGTTACATCAATATCGAGGGATACACGGACTTCCGCTCCATTTACATCGTGATGAAACAGGAGTACCCCGGGGAATTTGACCACAAGATGGCTATGGAAGTGATTCGCAAGGTGCTGAAAGAAGAAAGAGAACGCATATGAGTTGGCAAATCTATGATTGTTTGGAGGTCCTGGACCCCAAGGCGGCTCCGGAGGTTTTGGAGTTCGCCAAAGAATTGACCCGGAAACGGAGTTTGGAACAGCTTGGCCTCGACCTGGTAGAGCTGTCCCGTATCCTCTCTTCCGATGTTCCCGTTACCCGGGATATGTTCCCGGAAGACATGGCCCGAGCGTTAGAGGAGTTAAGGATAGTAGACGACTTGTCGAATCCGGAGGAAATAGATGAAATATGGTATTTCCTTTCTTTCGGCATCAAAGGATCCACCGTCTGGTGGAACCAGTTTTCGAATAATCTGAAGGGCTTGGGCACGAATGGGATCATGAAGGAGATAGTCGCCCGGTTCCCGGAGACGCCGTTCGCAATAGGAGACGGATACTACAAGGAGTACGTCAAAGGTGACTTCTGTGAGCGGCTCATAAATCTTACCCTGGACGTTGGAGTGGACAACCCGGAGGCGTTTGCCAAGCTATCGGCCGTTTTGAAGGAAAAACAATACCCGCCCTTCTTCCTGTTCCCCTTGGGAGAGCGGCTCATATCGCAGACGGAGTCGGCCATGGAAGAGGTGGTGGCAAGGGTATCGGCCCTTGTCCCGGGAGAGAAACTCTACTGCGTCCTCGTGGAGAATGAGACGATAGAAGGTGACATTATTATGAAAAAAGGCATTGCTACGGATTCCCACATCACGTGGCAAGAGGATAGAGGGATGGAGTATAGTGTGTTAAGTTATGCAGGAAGTACCGCTTATGACGAGAACAAGCCGGATGAGGCCATGTTCAGGTGCTTTTTCGATGAGGCTTATTACAACGAGATTGCTGCGGAAATTGCCCGCGAAGATGCTGAGCGAGAGGCCCGGCGGAAAGCAGAGTGGGAAGAAAAGAGGCGTCGCGGGGAAGAAGATGACGACCTTCCGTTTTAACGATTATTTATGATAGAATCATGGACATAAAAAACAAAAAATGCGTAATACGCTGCGCCGAGGCGGGCGTGTTTTACGGAACTGTGGTGGAGAAAGAAAACACCCCTTCGGGTGTGGAATGCACCATCAAAGACTGCCGCAGAATCTGGTATTGGGAAGGTGCTGCCTCGTTGAGCCAGCTGGCGCTCGAGGGCGTCTCCAAGCCCAAGGAGTGCAAGTTCTCCGTGACTGTGCCGGAGATGGTTGTAATGGGCGTGATTGAAATCATCCCTGCCAGTGAACAGGCCGTCAAGTCCATCGAAAGCGTACCCGTATGGAGAGTCTAGAGGAAAGGATCGCTGCGTTCCTTGCCGCTGAGGAGCCCGAGGCCGATGGGTACCGTCCCGTCACCCCGGGGAATGGAACCGTGACCGGCGAGGGGGGCAACATGGGTAATGACGTCAAGGCCGCGGACATCGTCTATGACGGCTGCGGTATGTGCGATGGCTGGGGAGTAGGGTATGCCGAGGACCTTGACGAGGCCCGCACCTACCGTCCCCACATTCCGTTTGGAAACATCAAACGGTTCAATGGCAGGAATGTCCACTATACTCCGCCTATGCCCATAGAGATTGGCGAAGGTGGTATCAAATGGAATGAACATCATGGTTGCGTGCTTGCTCATTACTTTACGTGCGACGTATTCAGTGACAAGGTTCGGATGAGGGACTGTTACATCAACCGCATTCCCGTCATCATCGACAGTATCGAGGACAATGTTGCCAAGGGATACACTCTCCTTGAGGACCTCACCCTGAAGCCTTGCTTCATCGCCCGCGTAGGGGATTCTTTCGCGCTGGGGAAGGACCCCGAA
>Ga0310786_10012110_pt1 | contig 10701 bp, 9 predicted proteins | sample AusTroGonzalo_MG_FD_203881 | JGI IMG/M metagenome (GOLD analysis project Ga0310786, IMG submission 203881) | Bovine rumen microbial communities from tropical cattle in Woodstock, Queensland, Australia - Gonzalo_03 (v2) (version 2) | ecosystem: Host-associated > Mammals > Digestive system >...
CGCAGGGCGTCCAGGTCGATAGGCCGCCACGGCAATGCTGCCGCGTTCTTCTTGAACCAATCGCGTAGTAACTTTAATGTGCTTTTGTCCATGCTTAATTGCAGGAACCGTACCTTCCGATGGAGGTTATGTTGAACTCCGCTTTTTCACGGTCCTTTCCTCTCCAGGCAATTCTAATAATTTTCAATTGAGCGAGGACGTCGTAAAGGTCGACAAAAGCATACTTTCCTCCCATTTCCTGTTTAAAATCTTCCCAGAAAATGTCGGCTACGGTTTTTGATGCATCGAGGCGAACGATATAGTTGTCGATGCCTCCGGTTAACGATTCGTCTGCGGGAACAATTTCTATGATCGGAGCGATTTCGGAAACCTGGTAGGTGATGCAGATTCCTCCCCAGTCGATCACGTTTGCGCCATAGGAATCTCCATTGGCCACATCTAGGAACAATCCTGCATAACCGGGACCGCTCATGGTTCCTGAGCCAAGCGTCACGGCACCGCAGATTCCGTCGCAGTATTCGAAGATCGGATCGAATGCTTTATCGCTATATACGTTTCCTCTTTCAACGGGGAAGGAGAACTCGGATATTCCTCCATCAACGTTGTCGGTATAAGAATCCCATTCTGTGGTATTTGTATTACCGTCATAAAGAGGGAAGCTGACGATGTAGTTATGCTCGGGACCGCACCAGAAGTCTCCGCACCGCTGGGGACTGCTGCTAGACGAGATGAGCGTGAAAAAGTTGCTTGATGAACTGGATGGTTGCTTGGCAGAAGAGCTTGATGTCTTCGTGATAGATGAACTGGAAAGTTGCTTGCTGGACGAACTGGATTTGGGCGTGCTGCTAGAAGAAAGTCCCTGTGGGGTGTAGTCCTTGCAACTCTTGAGCTCCGGGTGATTGACCCATGTGTAATCCATTAGGAACGCTGTAAATTCGCAAGCATAGATGGTTTCTTCGGAAACGACGTAGAGTACGGTTCCGTACCGACTTGAGTTGCATTCAAGATTCTTCAAATCAGAATGGAGCGTTTCGCAATCGTTGGGGATGTCCTTTTCCTTGCTGCTGGAACTGCTTTTTTCGGAGGACGAGGAAGAGCTTCGAACGATTTTTTTGTAATCGTTGCACTTGCTCATGTTGTAGTACGGATTCCAGTTGCTGTATCCACTGACGGCATCCTTTTCGCAAACATAGATGGTCCTGTCCATCCTGCTGAACAAGGTTTTTCCTTCGTTGTCACGGTCACAGGATAAATACGGATAGCTTTCGTAGAAATCGCAATCGTCCGGGCCATCGCTTCCGCTTTTGTTCCGGTCGTTATGGCCTGAATCCTCGTCGTTTTCTCCCATCGCGTCGCAATCGACCGTAAAGCATGATAATGCGGACATGTCGTTTTCAGCAACGCAGCCGAAGAACATCGTGGAAGACAGGAATGCCAGGCATGCGCCATGTCCAATCAAGAAGGAGTTCAGTTTTTTGTAATTCATATTTGCCCCTCTTTCCTTCTTTTAGAATGTGAAGAATATGCCTATGCGCGGTACAATGTTTATTCCTGACACAAAATACAGGATGGGGCTTATTTCGTCACCGCCTCCGTCCTTAAAGTCGTCGTAGTCATCGTAATTATCGTAATTATCGTAGCTGCCGTGATCGCCGTGGTCGTCATAATTGCCAATGTTGGCGAGGGCAGATAGTCCTTGTGACATTTTTGTTTCCGCTAACAGTACGCCGCCGCCGACCATGTTAGAGGAAATGTCAATGCCGGCCATAACTCCGAAGTGGTCCGTGATTTGATACGCCATAATCAAGTCGCCACCGAGGACAATGTCGAGAGAATGCATGGTGTGCGTTATTTTATAATCCAAACCTAAGTCGCCAAAGTCCATGGCGTTTCCATTCATGCTGATGCCATCCATGTCGTCGAACATGTTGCTCAGATCGGCCTTGAATTCTGCTTGTAGCATTTTGTAGTCGAAACCGAAGAATGCGTGGATGGCCAAAATGAATTTCTCTCTAATGGGCGCCACGCCAAAACCGAATTTCAGGTTGACGTCCAAGCCGTTGTAATCGAGATTCCTGCTTCCGCCGCCATCCCATTCGGACATGATGTAATTAAAGCCGATCCCCACGACAGACGAGTATAAGCCTTCATCGACGCGGATGCGGTTCCAGTTCCCGCCTACGCCGAAATGGCTCGCGTCGACCTTGAAGTGGTCTTTCTTGAAATCGTATTTTTCGGATTCAATGGGGATGGAAACATGGAAACTATGCAGAATTTTGAAGTTCTTTTCTTTTTCCGGTTCATCCTCCGCTTCTTCAGGCTCCTGGGCTCTTTTTTTCTTTTTCTTCACCGTGGGCTCAGCGTTGTCGCAGACGCATTCCTTTTTCTCGCAAGGAGCGTAACCGTAATACCCGAAAAAACCTTGAGGCGGCTGGCCGTATCCCTGGATGAACGTTTCGCGGGGAACTTCGTAGCTTGGTGCGGGCGCCTGAACCGGTTGTTCGGGCTGTGCGGGAATTGCTGCAGGTTGTACGGGGGCCGCGGCAGGTTGCACGGGGGCAGGAGCGGGTGCTGCAGGCTCGGTAGCCGGTGCTACTGTGGGAGCGGGCTGCGCTTCGGCTGCGGGAGCGGGCTGTTCAATAGCCTGTGCGGGTTGTACCGCTTGTGGCGCGGGCTGCTCGGACACCTCTGCGGGCTGTGCCGGCTCGGTTGTCGGCGCAGGTGCCGGGGCGGCTGCAGGAGCGGGTTGCTCAGCGGCCTGTACGGGTTGCGCGGGAGCCTGGGCGGGAGGAACTTCTTGCCCAAACGCAAAAACGCCCGTTAGCGAAAGGAAGGCTACGGACAAGTATAGGGGGAATTTTCTCGTCTTCATAAGATTAATATAAGCAAATTGCTCGGAATAAGCCCAAAAAACGCTGTTGCGCCTATTCCAAGTTAAAAACGTTTATTTTGGTGAAAAAAAGAGGGGAAAACGGCTCTTTTACAGTCCATACGCTTCGCGCTTGAGCTTGCGGAAGTACTCGAATTGCGCCTTGGTGGAGCTTTGCATGGTGTACTTGAGGCTGCGTTCGTGGGCGGTTTCGCGCATCTTGGCGTAGGTGGTGTCGTGTTCTTCGAGGAACAGCTTGCGGCATTCCTCCAGGGCGTTCAGCCATGCGTCTTCGTCAATCGGTAAAATACGCCCGGCGGCGCTGTCCATCACGATGTCGTGCGGTCCGCCGTAATCGCTTACGATGGCGGGGGTTCCCGTAGACATGGCTTCGACGACGACGTTGCCGAAGGTATCCGTGGTGCTCGGGAAGAGGAAGAAGTCGGAATCGGCGTACAGGCCGGCGAGCATTTCGCCTCCCTGTTCACCTGCGAAGTAGACGTTTTTGTCGTTTTCGTAGAACTTCTTGATTTCTTCGAGGTACCAGCCGTAACCGACGTACATGAGTTCCACGTCGTCGTGCTTGGAGGCAAACTTTTTCCAGACGGTGTTCAGGAATTCGAGGTTCTTTTCTTTGGAGATGCGCCCGATGAACGAGAAGCGCACCTTGCGTTCGCTCGAACCGCTGAACTTCTCCCACGTTCCCTTGCCGCGGAGGTCCGGCGAGAACTTTTCGAGCGGGAGTCCGCGCGGTAAGATCTGCACCTTGTTTTCGGGGACCTTCAGCTGGGTCGTCAATATCTTGGCGTAATCGACGCAGGGGCTAATGACAGGGCGTGCCATGCCGTAGAATATCTGCATGAGCCAGAGCACGTAGCGGTGCATCCATTTCGCCTTCACGAGCGTCTTGGCGTAGGTGGGAACGTCGGTGCGGTAATGGCTGAGCGTCTTGATGCCCGCGAGCTTTGCGCAGAAGCATACGAGCCATGCTCCGGGACTCGGTGTCTCGAATTCGATGAGGTCGACTGGGTAGCGTTTGAGCAGGCGCAGCACCGGGCTGATGCGCGGTATGGCGAGCTCGCTGTTCGCGTAGCCGAGCTGTTCCATGCTGAACATGCGGGGCAGCAAAATGCAGTAGCCGTTCTCGACGACGCCGCAGGGGCGCGTGTTGAAGGCGTTGCCGGCGAGGAAGGCCTTCATGCCGTGGGCGCGCATGTAGGGAATGACGTTCCTCAGGTTGTTGGCGATGCCGTTCGTTTCGTCCAGGTTGTCGGAATAGAACAGGATGCGCACATCGTCGGCGGGGTGCTTGCGGCGTTCTTTTTTCAGGTAAGAACGCAGCATCAAAAGCCTGGGGGCGTTGAATATCAGGGTGCCGAACACGACCGGCGGAATCATGCAGGTGCGAATGTTTCCGGGCGGCTGGTGCTTGAAACTGAACATCTTCTTGAAGGTGCTCGTTACCTTGCGTCCGAAAATTCCCGGGCGGGTGTCTAGCGTGTCGGTCGCCTTAAGCTTTGTTGAACTTGACGCAGTCGGCATACTTTACTCCTTTCCCACCGAATAGGTCGAGCGCCGATCCGATGGTGAGGTCAATGGCCCCGTTGGAAATGACTTTGCAATGTTTCAGGTCGGCAAGCGACTTGGCGCCGCCGGCGTAGGTGCAGGGGATGGGGCTGTATTCGGCGAGGAACATGATGAGTTCGTCGTCCATGCCCTGCTGCTTGCCTTCCACGTCTGCGGCGTGAATGAGGAATTCGTCGCAGTAGCGGGAGAGGTCTTCAAGGGTTTCGGCGGTGATCTCGATATCGATCAGGGTCTGCCAGCGGTTGATTGCGATCTTCCAGCGGGGTTCCGCATCTTCGGGGTCGCTGACGCGCTTGCAGCTCAAATCCAGTACGAGGTGCTCGCGGCCCACGGTATTGGAAAGCCGTTCGAGCCTTTCGCGGTCCAGCTTTCCGTCCGGGAAAATCCAGCTCGTGACAATCACGTGGCTGGCGCCTGCGTCCAGGAATTCTTTCGCGTTGTCCGCGGTAATGCCGCCACCGACCTGGAGCCCGCCGGGATAGGCGGCGAGGGCCGCCTTGGCCGCGTCTACGTTGCCCTTGCCGAGCATAATGACGTGCCCGCCACGGATGCCGTCTTTCTTGTACAGCTCCGCGAACCAGGCGGGGGAACGGTCGGTTTCGAAATTCGTCTTGAGCCCGGCGCCGCTATCGGAGAGGGAACTCCCTACGATTTGCTTTACGCGGCCGTCATGCAAGTCTATGCAGGGGCGAAATTTTGTCATTAGTCCTTGACTCCTGTGATGGCCCAGTCAATCTTCTTGCCGTTGTTTCCGTCGCTGCGTCCGCGGTAGAAGAGGACTTCGCCACCGGCGGCAATCTTCATGGCCTTCTTGGCAAACCAGCCGTCCACCTTGTCGAGGAGGGATGCCTTTTGTAGGGGCTTGTTCGCGGCGAATTGGAGCGCGGGGGCGCTGTCGCCAAAATCGAACGTGAGCGAACCCTTGGGGAACTTCTTGCCGCTGTAGCCGGAGTCCCCGTCCTTGATTTGCTTGGGGGTGGCCACCTTGGTGGTGCCCTCGTTGGAATAGACCGCATAGCCGAATATCTTGCCGTCTGCGGTGAGTGAAACTCTGCCGGCGTACAGGGGCGCCTTGGCGTTGGTGCTGAAATTGATGGAGCGGGCTGCGATTTCGGTCGCCTGGTCCGTTTGCCAGGTCTGGTCCATATAGGCGTAGCCCTTTACCGCAATCGTGTCTTCGTTGTAGGCAATCTTGCCCGAGACGCGGCCGTAGGGAATATGGACGTATTGGCCGAATTTTTGCTTGCCGATGGTCCAGACGCCATCTCCCGGGACCTTGCCCTGGACGGCGCTGTCGAAGGTGACATCCAGCAGGAACTTGCCGTTCTTTTCGGTGCTATACAAGACGCGGTGGCCCTTGCCGGGCTTGTTCCCCATGAGGTACTCGCCGCTCTTGATGACGATATTGGATTTGGCCTTGTCGGTTTCCATGCGTTCCGGCGGGTATTGGCGGCCGACGGTGTGCGTTTTTCCCTTGAAGTTCCAGAACCCTAGATCGCAACCGAGCTTTTTGCCGGTACCGGGGATGTAGAGCGTAGAGAAGTTGATGAAGGCTCGGGTGCCGTTGTCGAAAACGAACTGGTAGCTCCAGGTTTCGTTGAATTCCTTGGTCGTATTGGCGTGCGGCATGAAGTCGCTGACCGTGAGCGCCCTTTCCGCACCCTTCGGGGGTACGACATCGGCTGCGCAGACGGAACTTGCTACAAAGCAAACCGCAAAAGCGCAGGCGGCAATAATCCTTTCCCTAGACATCATACGCCAAAAGATAAAAAAAACAGCCCCTCGGGGGCTGCGTTTTATCGGTGAATTCGCCTTACAGTCGCAAATCCCTGCCCATGCCGTTCATGAGTTCTGTCCTGCGGCGTACGACCATTTCGTTGAACAGGTCGGTGAGGCAGTCCTCGATGGTAATCAGGGGCTTCCAGCCGATGCTCGTGATTTTGGTCGGGTCGCCAATCAGCAGGGGAATATCGTTACTGCGTTCGTAGACGGGGTCGACGCGGAAATCGACGCTCACACCTGCGATTTCCACGAGCATTTCGACGAGCTCGCGGAACGTGTACGACTTGCCGCAACAGATGTTGTAGACTTCGCCGGATGCACCTGCGTTCAGAATCTGGATCATACCGCGGGCCACGTCGCGCACGTCGACGACATCGCGGCTCACGTCCAGGCTACCGGAATAGACGACCGGTTCGGCACCGTAGTGCTTGATTTTGACGAGCTGGTGCGCGATGGAAGGGAGCACGAAACGGCGGCTATGGTGCGGACCGGTAAAGTGGAACGGCCTTGCGAAAACGATGTGGAGCCCGTGCGCGTTGCGGAACTGGTTTCCGAGCAGTTCCATGCAGGCCTTGGAGGTCGCGTAGGGCGTGAGCGGGTTCGGCAAGTCGCTTTCTTTGTGCAGACAAGTTAACTGCTGGTCCGTGCGCCCGTAGATTTCGCTACTGCTCAAGAGGAGTATCTTGGCCTTGGGGCAAACCTGTCTTGCGGCTTCGAGGATGGTCTGTGTACCCAGGAGGTTGATGTTCAGAGTCTCGTAGGGTTTCTTGTAGCTGAGGCCCACGGAGGATTGGCTCGCCAGGTGGTAGATCTGCGTCGGCTGCGCCTTCTGCAGCATCTCGTACACGTCCTTGAAGTTGAGCAAGTTCCCGTTCAGGTACTCGACGCCATCGTTCTTCTGCCATGGCTGCGGTTGTTCGTCACTGAAGCTGAATAGCTCGTGATTCGTTCCTCGAAGGTTCGAGAGGAGGTGAAAACCGAGTGCTCCGGTACCGCCTGTAACCAAAATGCTCATTTATGCCTCTTTTGCCTGGATTGCTTTCCAGGACTTGGTTACGAGATCCTTGTCAATATTCACGACTTTCTTGACGCTGCCGATCTTGGTGGGCAAGATGTAGACGCGGGCGCCCTTTTCGGCCTTCTTGTCGATGGCCATGACGTTCCATGCCGCTTCGGCATCGATGTCGAACGTCTTGGGGAATCCGAGGGCGTCGAGCAGTGCGTTCTGGCGCCTTTCCGCGGCTTCGTCGAGCATGCCGAGCAATACGGCGGCCCTGGCCGCAACGCGCATGCCGAGCGATACGGCGATGCCGTGGCTGAACTTTTCGTAGTTCGTGAGTTTTTCAATGGCATGGCCGAAGGTATGGCCGTAGTTGAGGATGGCGCGCAGGCCCGATTCCTTCTCGTCGATGCCGACGACTTCGGCCTTGACTTCGCAACTGCGGAAAATCAGGTGGCGCAAAGTCTCGTCGTCGTGGCGCTTGATTTCGGCGATATGCTTTTCCATGTAGTCAAAGAATTCTTCGTCGTAGATGACTCCGTACTTCACGATTTCGGCAAGGCCCGCCAGGTATTCGTTTTCGGGGAGCGTCTGGAGCGTGGCCAAGTCGCAAACGACGGCCTGCGGCTGGTAGAACGCGCCAATCATGTTCTTGCCTTCGGGGTGGTTGACCGCAACCTTGCCGCCCACGGAACTGTCGACCATGCTGAGGAGGGTCGTGGGGAACTGGATGAACGGAACACCACGCTGGTAGGTGGCCGCACCGAAGCCCGCCATATCGCCGACGACGCCGCCGCTGAACTGCAACAGGCAGCTCTTGCGCGTGTAGCCGCGGTGGAGCATGAAGCTGAAAAGCTGGTTCAGGTTGTGGAGCGTCTTGTTGCGCTCGCCCGCCTGGAACTTGAAGATGGGGCAACGTCCGGCCTGGCCGCGCAATTCGCGGAGCCTTTCGTTCTGCGCCTTCGCGATAGTCGTATCGGTGCAGATGAGGAATTCGTAATTCGGGGCGAGTCGAAGCCCTTCCAGCAGGCAGGCGGCATCGGGAGTGATGTTCCTGCCGATAAAGATGGGGTAGCGTCCGCCACCGCTCGGGACCACGTCCAGCGCCTTGCTTTTCCAGAACTGCAGCATGTGCATGATGCGCTCGATGACGTGGGATTCGCTTGCGTCGTTCGTGCTTTCGACGCTAAAGTCGGCCTGGGCGTAAATCGGTTCGCGTTCCTTGAGCATCGCCTTGATCTTGACGAGGCGTTCTTCGTCGGAGAGGTTCGCGAGCAGGGGGCGCGAGTTCTTGCGTCCGATGCGTTCCGAAAGGATTTCGGGACTTGCCCACAGGCGGATGATGGTTCCGCATTCACGGATGGCCTTCAGGTTTTCGGGCTGGTTCAGGGCGCCGCCGCCGAGCGACACCACCTTGGGCGTCTGGTCTTGTGCGATTTCGGCGATGAGGTCTTTTTCCATCTGGCGGAAAGCGGCCTCGCCGTCCTGCGCAAAAATATCGGTAATGCTCTTGCCTGCACGTTCAACGATGACCGCGTCGGTGTCAATATACGGCCTGCCAAGGCGTTCGGCCAGGGCCCTGCCGGTACGACTTTTTCCGCTTGCCATGAATCCAGTAAAAAAGATATGTCTCTTCATATTAGCCCTGCATTCCTTTGCGCATAATCGCAGTCAATTCTTCGTTGGTATGTCCGGCGACTTCTGCCGGGAACCATTTCTTGAAACTTTCCAGCCCCTGATGGACGAGCATGCCTTCGCCCGTGACAATCTTGCAGCCCTTGGCCTTGGCCATCTGCAGGAGTTTCGTCATGGGGGGCGTGTAGACGATGTCGCACACGGCCTGGCCGCTGTGCAGGCAGCCTTCGCCGATGGGGCTTTCGTCGGTATGGGGCGTCATGCCGACGGAGGTTGCGTTGATGATGATGTCGAAACCGGCGGAGATGCCTTCGAACTGCTCGAAGGTCGCCACCTGGACGGTTTGGCCCGCGGTGAAATGTTCGTTCAGGCTGTCGGCGAGCGCCTTGCCCTTTTCAAGAGTCCTGCAGACGATGGTAAGTGCGTTCCCCTGTTCCACGAGCGTAAAGGAAATCGCCTTGGCCGCACCGCCGTTCCCGAGCAGCGCAATTTTTTTGCCGCTTACGGAGACGCCGTGTTCTTCGAGGTTGCGGATGCATCCGTACGGATCGGTCGTCGTGCCGCACAGCGTGCCGCCGGCAATGCCGTCTTTCCAGTAAAGCGTGTTGACGCTACCGGTGAATTTGCTGATGTCGCTCAGTTCGTCGAGCAGGCGGGGACTCCCGTCGCTTTCCATGAATTCGGTCTTGTAGGGAATGGTAACGTTTGCCCCGCGGAACTTCATCGAACGGAAACCGCGTACGGCTTTATCGAAGTTTTCCGGCTCAGGGGCGAAGGGTAAATAGCGGGCGTTTATTCCTAGCGCTTCAAATAGGGCGTTGTGCATGGCGGGCGACTTGCTGTGCGCCACGGGATGCCCAAAAATACAGAGTGTCTCTGTTTTTCCGTCAATACGGTTCAATTTTTCCTCGTTTGTCCGCCCACCTGGGGCTGAACTCTAAATGATCCTCTATAAAGATATAAAACTACGGACGGTAAAAAGGCCTCTTTTTGAAAAGAAATCCGTGGGGACTCCTGTTTTATGGCCACCCTAATCGCATTCCGCTTCGATTCTGTCGAGGTTCTTGTTTAGGGATTCCTCGAATTCCTTGGCGTACTTGTCGGCGTTGGCCTTTTCGGCGTCCAGGTAGGTGGCGTCGACCTTGACATGGTTGGGAACGCCGTCTTCGCAGGCCCCGGCATTGTCGATTTTCTGGAATAGCTCGGGGAAGGTGCTCGAATTGAAGGTTGAATCGCCGGGAATATAGTCATCGGCATTGTAGCAGGGGCTTATGCCGTACACGGTTTCGGAATGTGTGATGAAGAAAAAATTTTCCTTGATGTTCTGGAGGCAGCTCTTGCGGCTTTCGGGGAAATATTGTGCTTCGGGGCTGTCGAGGATGGTTTTGGCCCTTTCGGTCACCAGCCTGTCGGCGTCCCTCCAGCCGCTCGATGTTTCGCCTTTGATGGTTTGGCAGTATTGCTTGGTCGTAACGCATGGTTCCGTGGTGGCTTTGAACTGCTTTGATGCGGTAATTAGGGAATCCGCATTGACGAAATCGTTCCTGGTAAAGGATTCTGGCTTGGAATTGGACCCCGAGGGGTCATTTGAACTGGAAGATCCGTCTTGGCTGGAACTGGATAATCCGTCCTGGCTGGAACTGGATGTGGTGGCATCATCTCCGGTGTCGGTGCCGGTGCCGGTGCTGCTGTCGTCTCCACAGGAGGTCCAGGTGATAGCGGCTAGGCCGAGCAGGATTTTACCGATGTGCTTGTGGAATAACGCCATATTTTCTCCTCTTGATAATTATATCGTCCTTGAGTAAATATAAATGGGGTTAGGGGGGAG
>Ga0310786_10012111_pt1 | contig 10701 bp, 9 predicted proteins | sample AusTroGonzalo_MG_FD_203881 | JGI IMG/M metagenome (GOLD analysis project Ga0310786, IMG submission 203881) | Bovine rumen microbial communities from tropical cattle in Woodstock, Queensland, Australia - Gonzalo_03 (v2) (version 2) | ecosystem: Host-associated > Mammals > Digestive system >...
CCTACTGATTCTCCTGAGGTTTGTGCATAAGTGGAGAGTGTTGACGCAAAGAGTGTCAACACTATTGGAAAAAGTATTGTTTTCATAGATGGCAAACAGAGCTTATTTCTTGATAATCTTCCAGGTGGTTGTCTCTTCCTTTATGCGGATGATGAACAGATAGGTTCCGCTGGCATAGTCGGTTATGTCAAGCTCATTGGACTCAGTCAATTCATCCATCTGGTATAGTATCCGGCCTTTCAGGTCGCTGACGGTCAGTGAGGATGACTTGAAATCAGTTATTCCGGCTATGTCTATCCTGATATCTCCTTCCGTGGGATTGGGGTAGATTTTTATGCGGGCCGATGACAGCGAGTCAAGATACAGTTTGCTTCTGGAGGTCTTGCTTTTGTTTGATCCGCGTGAGTAGTAGATTGTGCGTTCCACCTCCTGACGGTTGCCCGATGCGTCATAGCTGTAAACCAGACGGTCAGCATAGGCATTGGTAAAGGTTGGTAACAAAAGAAGAGATAGGATACACTTACGGCAATAGGGTAGCCGTTTGAAAGGACTTGTAGGTTTCATAATAAGGTTGTAATTGACTCAATAAAAAGCCGCTCTTGTCTATTGGAAAAGGACAAAAAAGCCGCTGTGGGTTAGTACAGCGGCAAATATAAGGGGATAATACGTATTTATCCCCCTCAATTCGTTAAAGTGGGTTAATTTACATATAAAAGACGATAAGGATGTAAGATATATTATATCTGAACTATTTCTGGTTGGGTTTGATGATTGACTCAATCAGAAGGTCGGCCACCTTTGCGGCATCGGATAGGGGAACCTCTTTGGGAAGTATTACTCCAAAGCGTGTCTTTACCTTTTCCAGCAGTTCATTAGTATAGATGAGCTTGCCATCAGTTACGTTCTCTATGCCGTCACAGTAGATAGAGTTACGGTTAACCTGCTGCATCTGCTCAAGAGGGTAGAGAGGTGACAGATATCCTTTGACTTCCGTACCGGTGGCATCAATGATGAACGGATAACCGCCTATGTTGCCATCTACGCCGGGAGTGTGGATCTTTATCTTTGATGAGTTCCTGATAGCGTTTATTATGCTCATGATGATGTCAAAATTGCTTGAGGCATTCATCATGTTGCGCTTTTGGTCTGTAGGCATTGATATGCTGCAGGCCTTATAAACATCGTCAGGGTTGATGTCCAGTTTCCTGCCCAGATACTCAATACCCAGAAGCAGTTTGACGCCTTCTGTGTGTCCCTCCTTGCTGATGACCACATCGTGGAAATGGCTGGCTACAAGGGTTATGTCAATATCGTTGAGGTTGTCTATCCCCATCTGTTGTGCCACATAAAATTTCATGCGTGGGATAAGATGGTTCAGATTGCCGCTTCCAAAATCAAACCAGGCCATTCCGGCACTCTTGAGCCATGGAATGACAGCGTCAGAGTATGAGGTGTTAATGCTGATGGCGTTGCATCCTGCTTTCTGATAAGCCTCCATTATGTTTTTACCCAACAGTACGGACAGCGGAGCCCACACTCCGTAGGCACGCAGGTTGGACCATGAAATGGTTCCGTACTTGAGACCGGCATACAGGCGGCTGCTGTTTACAATAAAGTCCGGCTGGATCTTGCGCAGTACAGCCTCAATGGATGCCACATCCTTAAAGTCACAGTCGCCCTCAATGATTATCTCACTGCGCAACTGACGGCGTATGGTGGCTGCGGTACGGATTATGTTTACATCCTGCTGCATCTTCTGGGCATTACGTCCCACCACGACAATGCGCAACTGGGGATCAGCCAAGGAGACCAGGTAATCCAGCAGATAGCATCCTACGCTACCCAGACCAAAGATGGCAACGGTAATCTTTTGTCCTCCCTTAAGCTTGTTTTGGATAAGGTTCAGCTTCTCATTCAACGTCTTCATATGCTCAGAGCTTTAATGGCCTCCCTGTAATCGGCCACAGTATTGCAGTTAAACCACAGGTTAAATCTTATTATCTCCAGCTGCGAGCTCTCCAGCACGCCAAAGTATTTCTGGATTATCTCCAGGTTGGTACCCCTCTGCTGGCTCTCTGTCAGATTACGGCCTATATCCTGCACTCTTGCGGCGTTGCAGAACTTCCACATCTGTCCGGAGTTGTAGATGGCGGTAAAGGGCTCGTTTATCTGCAGGAGTGAGTGGCTGGTATCATAGATGTAATGCGGATGATTCTGAGCGTCAAAGTAAAGGGCCACAGCCTTGTTGGAAAGGATAGGTTCATTATTGACGGATATGACATCCTTGCCTGATGTTATCAGCCTGCTGACGGTTGCGGTGTCAAAGAAAAGGTCACCCTCAATGAACACTATCTCATCAGCATTGGCCGATACATTCTCCAGTCCCTTGAGCAGGCTGAACCCCGAGCCGTAGTCACTGAAATGTTCATTATACACCAGTTTGATCTTGCTCTTGGCATCCGCCAGGTTACGGCTTATGAAGAGCTCCAGGTCATCATACTTGTAGCCGCCTACAACAATGATCTCATCAACCAGGTCATAGGCCTTGCGTATCTGAAGGCTCAGTAGAGCCTTGTCAGGGGTGTCCTCATAGTAGAGGCACTTGAGCACCTTTTGCTTGGTGTCCTTGTTGAAACGGTTGGCCGTTCCGGCTACTGTGATAATCAGACTCTTCATTTGTTGTCGCCAAAATCAATACTTGAGAACGGGATATGTGACTCACGCTTGTCCTCAGGAGGCAGGGTCATATAATCGCGGTACTGGTAGGTAAGCCTGGTGTCATAATCACGTGTCCCCCAGAACCTGTATCCCTCAAAATCGTATTCGGTAAGATCAGTAAACCACTCCTTGGGCATGCTGTATCTTATCTTGAGCGGACTCTTGAAATAGAGTTTTCCGTTAGAGATAAAGAGCAGCACCCTGACCCTGTTGGGCGAGTCATTGCGGCTCTTGGCAGCCATGCGGTCAATACTCTTATGAACTGTGTCTGCCGATATATGATTGATAAGCTTGAACCAGAGTTTCCAGAACCCTTTTTCATTCTTCTTGGCCACCTCTGACCAGAGTATTTTCCTGAGGCAGAAACAGTAGAAATCAAGCAGCATCTGGCCTATGAGTGATTTTGGTACATCATCCAGAGGGAAGATGTCAATGGCTATACCGGTCTTGAACTTGAGATGTTCCTGTCCTATCCTTACAAATGAGGTGCCGGTGCGGCGCAGCTTGGCATATCCCCACAGGTAGTTGGGATCAGTTGAGTGATCCTGGAAGAAACAAAGGTTGGGGTTCATCTCATGAGCCACCTTCTTAAACTTTTCATACTCCTCACGCAGCATCACAATGTCCATGTCATCATCCCAGGGTATGAAACCCTTGTGGCGGACGGCACCCAGCAGTGTTCCTCCGTCAATTGAATAGAGTATGTTATGTTTGCGGCAGACACGGTCAAACTCAGCAACCATCTCCACTTCCATAAGCTGCATCTTGCGCAGCTGCTCCTTTGTGAGTTCTCCCATAGATCAGTTCTTTTGAATGGATGCCACACACATCTCAAGGCCCTTGTCAAGGTTGATGATGGGCTCCCAGTCGGTGCAACTGCGTATCTTCTCGGTATTGAGTATCCTGCGCTCCGGATCAGAACTACGGTAGCCCTCGAATTTTATTTCAGGTTTGGGCAGTCCCATCTTCTGGGCAATCTTGTAAGTAAGGTCAATGATTGTTATCTCCTCATCGGTTGCCACATTGTAAACGGTTCCGTCAAGCGCCTTGTCAGAGTTGATGAGCGCCATGACCGAGCGGCAGCTGTCAATGTTGTGCAGGAATGCACGGCGGTTCTTCTTGGAGTTCTCCAGCAGTGTTACTGAGTTTTTCTCAAGAAGTTCATTTATGATATGCGGTATGATATGTTTGGCAAACCTTTCATGCTTGCTGTAAACATTTGCAAAACGTATGGAGCAGCCCTTGATGCGTCCCTTGTCAACTGCATCTTTCATAAAGAACTCTGTCATAAGCTTGCCGCATGCGTAGCTGGTACGCTGGCTGTGCTCGGCTGTGGACATGAGCAGATAATCACTCTCGCGCACGCCGCCGTTTGCGTTCCATGACTGCATGGAATAAACCTCGGATGTGGAACAGTTGATATAGATATCGGCAGCTACACGGATGGCCTGCTCCAGGAATGACTTCATTGAAATGACATTGGTCTGCCATGTATGTTCAACCTCATAAAAGTGCTCCGTATGTACTACGGCTGCACAGTTGATGTAAACAACCCGGTCAAATGCACCCTTCTTAAGGTTCACGTCATCTTCAACAGCCTTCATCTGCTGGGGGTTGTTTATGTCATACTCATTGAAGATAAAACGGGGGTCAGTAATGTATTCTTTTATCGTGTCGATACTGCTGGCAAAGAAGTTGTCAAATCCTATGATCTGGCTACCCTGCTCTGATTCCAGTATCTGGCGTACAAGCTCGCTTCCTGTCATGCCCGAAGCGCCGCTTAAAACGTACAGTGTGTTCATATGCCTTTTTTTAATCTTTCCTTATAAAAAGAATCAACACGCGCATCAAACAGCGCCTGTTCCTTCTCTATGTCATACCAAACCGAACGGTGTTCAAAACTGCCCGTCTCCGTATCCAGAATGCCATATTGAGCATAAGGATTATGGTTGCGTGGCTGGCCCACTGATCCGGGGTTGATAAATACGGTGCGTTTTTTGTTACGGTATTCCTCATTGTCCGATGCAAAGAAGCACTCCACATAATGGGGAACATGCGAGTGTGCAGACAGGACATAGTCAAACCGTGCAAAACGGCTGTCATTCATACCTTCCACACCGAATCTGCCCCAGAACGGGTCATCTATGCTGCCGTGCATAAACAGGAACTCACGGCTCTCTATCTTCCTGCAGCATGTACCGTTGTGATCCATCTCGCGTTCCAGATACTCCTTTGACTCTTTTGTCAGTATGGAGTTGGTGAACTGCAGGACCGAGCGTCCGCGGTCGGTGGCAAAGCGGTCAAGGCTGCCTCCAAAAACGGAGTATTCATGATTGCCCCACAGGTTGACAAGTATCTTATCTTTGGGCAGTGCCCTGATAATGTCAATGGTCTCATTGGGGCGCGGGCCGTAGTTCACCATATCGCCCAACAGTACATAGGCATCAATACCTCCTTGATGCTCCAGGTCAGATAGCACCGCTTGCAGGGCCGTGACGTTGGCATGTATGTCGGCTAAAAGTGATATTCTCATTTCTTAAGAAAGGCCATCAGAGCCTCTTTGTTTTGGATGGGTGTTGTGGTGGGACGGCCCAGGTCCTTGCGGTTTCCTTTCTTGACTTTAATTTCCAGAAGAACTGGACCGGCCTTGAATTGAGAATTGAGAATTGAGAGTTGAGAATTCAGCTCCTCTATTGTTGAGACGGAGTATGCGGCAGCGTAACCTGCGGCTTTGGCTATGGAGGGGAGGTCTATCTTGAGACCTACCGTGGGCTGACCGCCTACCGAGTCATGTGCTCCGTTGTTGAATACCACGTGGATGTAATTGGAGGGTTTCTTGCTTGCCACTATGGCCATGCTGCCCATGTGCATTATCGTGGCGCCGTCACCGTCAAAACACCATACCTTGCGGTCCTGTTTTTCAAGTGCAATACCAAGTGCTATCTGGCTGGCATGTCCCATTGAACCTACGGTCAGGAAGTCACGCTCATGGCCCTGTCCCCAGGCCTCACGCGCCTCAAACAATTCACGGCTTATCATACCCGTGGTGCTTACAATCACGTCCTTGGAATCAAGTGCCTGTGCCACTGCCTGTATGGCCTCTTCGCGGCTCATAGGCAGGTCATTAACCTCTATGTTTTGGAGCTTGTAGTCATCAAAAGTATCCTTTTCAATGACCAAAGCATATACCTCATTGTTCCTGAGCGCTGCAACGGCATGGTCTATCTGTGCGGCAGCCTCTTTCTCTTCCTTGGAGAGCACCTCATAACCGATGCCCATCACATCCAGCAGTCCCAGGGTAACCTTGCCCTGCTTTACGTGCTGCGGCTCGTCATGAACGCCGGGACGTCCGCGCCAGCCTATGATTAGCAGAACGGGGATGTTATAGACATCCTTGTCAGTGAGTGATGCCAGCGGATTTATGGTGTTGCCCTGGCCGCTGTTCTGCATATAGACGCAGGCAGGCTGTCCTGTAGCAAGGAAATGTCCTGCAGCAAAACCTATGGCAGCGCCCTCATTGGCGGTAATTATATTGTGGCGTGCATCAAAATTATCGGTAATGTACGCACATATGTTCTTGAGCAGACTGTCCGGAACACCTGCAAAACAGTCTATTCCGTTCTCTCTGAGTTTCTCAATAAAGAATTCAGCCTTGATCATGTTATTGCTGTTTTGTACCGGGTATAAGATTCAGAATCTGTTTTATGGGCATGCAGTACTCATCGGAAGCCTCCAGACTGCGTGATGTCTCCAGGATACGCTGTGCGCACTTGACCATGGCGGGGTATGCGCTGCGGAGCATATGATTGGCGTAGATGACAATGTTGATGCCCCATGACGAGAGCTCCTCCTCAGTATATTGGTTGTAGGTGGTGGGCACTGCAACAATGGGAGTGTGGTCATCCTTTTGGCGGAATCTCCGGCAGAACTCCTTTATGTCAAGTCCGTCTTTGTTCTTGGAGTGAATCATAATACCGTCGGCTCCGGCATCTACATATGCAAAAGCGCGCTCCAATGCATCTTCAACGGGTTTTCCGGCAATCAGGCTCTCAATGCGGGCTATTATCATGAAGTCATGCGTTATCTGAGCCTCCTTGCCTGCCTTTATCTTTCGGCAGAAACCCTCAATGGTGTCCTGAGTCTGAACGGCATCGGTTCCAAACAGTGAGTTCTGCTTGAGTCCAACCTTATCCTCAATGATAACTGCCGATATACCCAGGCGCTCCAGTGTACGTACGGTAAATACAAAATGCTCAACCTTGCCGCCGGTGTCACCGTCAAATATCACGGGTTTGGTGGTAACCTCAAGGGTGTCATTCAGGTCATGCAGGCGGGTGGTCAGGTCAACAGCCTCGATATCGGGCTTGCCCTTGCTGGTGCTGTCAGTCAGGCTTGAAGCCCACATTCCGTCAAACTCACGGTGCTGGCCGTTGATATCGACCGATGTATGCTCGGCTATGAGTCCGGTCAGACCGTTGTGTGACTCTATAATGCGTACAATGGGCTTGGCTGTGATGAGACGGTGCAGAGATGCCAGACGTGCCTGGGGTGTTACACCCAGTGAGTCAATGGTCTCCTTTAATCCGGAGGCCGATATGCCCTTGGTGTAGGGAATCTCAATAACCTGACCGCCAATCTCCTCCATCACCTTGAAGGCCTGCTCGCGCAGATACTTGCTGGGACCCTCTTTCCAGTCATCACCGTGGATGATGTAATCGGGCCTGTATTTGAGCAGATTGGGTACGTAGTTCCAGTCATCCTGCGGAACCACGCATGATACACCTTTGATGTTCTCAATAACCTGCTTGCGCTGCTCATAGGTAAGATAGGGCAGACGTTTATGTGTTGCAATAGCCTTATCGGTAAAGAGGCCTATCATCAGGTCTCCATACTGCGCACCTGCATTGATGATGTTAATCAGTCCAGGGTGCATGATATCACCTATCATGCCCAGATATACCGTCTTTTTGTCTTTTGCCATATATCAAGTAACAAGGGTCCGGAGGCAGGGAACAGCCCTTAATCCTGACCTGCTCATAAGTCCACAAAGTTAGTAAATACATTTAAATGGAGCAAGCCTGTTCCAGCTCATTTAAGTGGCTGGTTCTGAAAACAAAAAAGACCAACCTCCCGGTCAGTCTTTCTCCTATTTTCCAACTAAATCACTTTATGCCGGTTTTACCCGGGTCCTTATTATAAACTAACGTTACGAGAATGTTATTCCTGTTTCAGTTATGAATAACTCAATTCTGCGCTAAAGTTAATTCTAAGGTCCGTTTTTTGGATTTTATTAACAAAATATCAAAGGTCAAAGGCCTTTTTGATCTTGTCAACGTAATCCAGTTTTTCCCAGGTAAAGAGTTCAACCTCCATTGTCTTGGGGGGCATATAATGTGAGTTGAATGTCTTGGTTACAATCTGCGGTTCGCGGCCCATGTGTCCGTATGCTGCGGTCTCGCTGTATATGGGGTTGCGCAGTTTGAGACGGTTCTCAATGGCCTTGGGACGCATGTCAAAAAGACTGCCTACAATATTGGCAATCTTGTCGTCAGACTGCTTAACGTGACTGGTACCGTAGGTGTTCACAAAAATGTTTATGGGCTTGGCCACACCGATGGCGTATGAGACCTGTACCAGCACCTCATCTGCCACACCTGCAGCTACCAGGTTCTTGGCAATGTGACGGGTTGCGTAGGCAGCCGAGCGGTCCACCTTGCTGGGGTCCTTGCCGCTGAATGCGCCGCCGCCGTGGGCTCCCTTGCCTCCGTAGGTATCAACAATGATCTTACGGCCGGTAAGACCGGTATCTCCGTGCGGTCCGCCTATTACGAACTTGCCGGTGGGGTTGACAAAATACTTGATTTCATCGTTGAACAGGGCCTTTACCTTATCTGACGTGATTGTGCTGATAACACGCGGAATAAGGATGTTCTTTACGTCAGCCTCAATCTGTGCCAGCATCTTGCTGTCTGCTTCAAGCTGCGCCTCAACGGTTGCGTTGTCAGGAGCGATGAACTCGTCGTGCTGGGTTGAAACCACGATTGTGTCTATGCGTACTGGTTTGCCGTTGTCGTTATATTCAACCGTTACCTGGCTCTTGGAGTCGGGACGCAGGTAGGTCATGACCTTGCCTTCGCGGCGGATATCGGCCAGGACACGCAGAATGCGGTGTGACAGGGCAAGCGATACAGGCATATACTCCTCAGTCTCATTTGTAGCGTAACCGAACATCATGCCCTGGTCGCCGGCACCCTGGTTCTCGGGGTCCTCGCGCTCAACGCCGCGGTTTATATCGGCGCTCTGCTCATGTATGGCGCTGAATACGCCGCATGAGTCTCCGTCAAACTTGTACTCGGAGCGGGTGTAGCCAATACGGTTAATCACTCGGCGGGCTGTCTCCTGCAAATCAATGTATGCATTTGATTTGACCTCACCGGCCAGCACCACCTGTCCGGTGGTGACAAGAGTCTCACATGCTACCTTTGACTCAGGGTCAAAAGCCAACAGTTCGTCTACGACGGCATCGGATATCTGATCCGCTACCTTGTCAGGGTGTCCCTCAGACACCGATTCGGATGTGAATAAATAAGCCATATATAAAAAATATAAGTCCCACTGTCCATGTGGACAATGGGGCTGCACCTATTAAAAATATGCTGTCAGTATATATGACTTTTAGCATTTTTTTGTGTGGTTGCAAGCTGTCCGGAACCCCAAGGTTCTCAAATCTTTCCACATTGTCCGCCGCAAAGATACAAAAAAGTACAATTGGGGACAGACCCCAATTGTACTTTTTTTATCTCAGTCGTCGTCATCTTCTGGTATGTAGGAATGACTCAGATCTCCTGCGTAGAATAACCATTCGGTACTCAGGTAATCAAGTTTGTAAACATACTCTTCAAGAGTGGTATATGCGTTAGGCCCGATGCTTGACATGCTTTCCGGTTCAACTGTCCCGCTGCATCCCACTATGAGAGTTCTTGTGGATTTACTGATAATGGCATTACATTTATTGCGGCTGTCAAAATAGGGATTTCTCTTATGAACGGTAATCTGTTTCAGGTTGGGACAGAAAAAGAACGGATTGCGTTGACGCTTTTCATCGGGGTCTTGGGCCCAGGTTTGAATTCCCAGATATCTTACTGATTTTGATATGCTTACGGATTCCAGGCCGGCACAGTCACGGAAAGCGTCAGGACCAATCCTTTCAACAGAGTTTGGAATGACAACCGATTTCAAACCGTAAACATGCTCAAAGGCACCTGCTTCAATAAACTTGACTGTGGCAGGTATTACTGTTTTCATGCAACCCATAATCAGATTGTCATCTTCTGTTTCAATTATTGCATTGCAGTTATCACGGCTGTCATAAACGGGATTATCTTTTGAAACAATTATTCTTTCAAGTTTAGGGCAATAGTTTGATTTGTGGAAATCAGTAACCGATGCCGGAATGATCAGTTCATTCAGGTCCGGACAATCAAGGAAAGCATCGCTTTCAACTGTTGTTACGCTTTCCGGTATGATGATGCTTTCCAGTCCATTACAAAAAGCAAAGGAACCATATCCTATAGTTTTTGCCGATGCCGGGATTACAGTATTGCGGCATCCCTGAATAAGTGTAGCAGGCTTTGTGTACAAATAATTACCCATATTGAAATACTCCAGTATTTCCGCTATCTCAGGTCTGCTCTTTTGGCTGATCTCATTTCCGTTAGTGACTATGGCATTGCAGCCTTGGGGACTGGAATAAACCGGATTGCCTTCCTGAACGGTAATGGATTCTACCTCTGAGCATCCAAAGAATGGATTGTCATCTAACAATACTACTGATTTAGGAATGCTTATCTTATTGAGAGGACAGAATGCGAATGCTCCGTCAAAGATGTATCGGACAGACTCGGGTATATCTATATCCTTTAATCCGGGGGCACCGGCAAACGCATACGGTCCTATGGCAACGATGCCATCAGGAATCTTGGT
>Ga0310786_10012112_pt1 | contig 10700 bp, 12 predicted proteins | sample AusTroGonzalo_MG_FD_203881 | JGI IMG/M metagenome (GOLD analysis project Ga0310786, IMG submission 203881) | Bovine rumen microbial communities from tropical cattle in Woodstock, Queensland, Australia - Gonzalo_03 (v2) (version 2) | ecosystem: Host-associated > Mammals > Digestive system >...
CTACAGTCGCACGCCCCCCGACCCCGCCCGCGCGTTTGTCTGTCCCCTCCCGGCGTGCGCGGGCGGGGGCGGCGGCTCATGCGCCCAAAGGGCGCTCCCACCCACCGCCCTTCGGGCGTGGGGTTGTTTTCTTTACGGCGAGCCAACCACGGCGAGCCCACCACGGCGAGCCCACCACGGCGAGCCCACCACGGCGAGCCCACCACGGCGAGCCCATCACGGCGAGCCTATCACGGCGAGCCCACCACGGCGAGCCCACCACTAAAGGCTCATCAAGAAACTAAGGATTTTAGTTAGATATCAAGAACAAAAAAAATAGGAGACCGCAGTCTCTAATCGGGAAACTCGACAAATAGATAAAAGAGTAGAAGAAATGACTACGCAGACAGAGTTTAATTTTCTTCTTAGTTTTAATATTTCAAGTAGAGCCAGTATGCCGCCGCCCCTGCCCGCGCAGGCCGCCCTCCCTCGGCTGTATCGCGCTGGCGGGGTCGGGGGACGCGCTCCCTTCGGTCGCACGCCCCCCGACCCCGCCAGCGCGTTTGTCTGTCCCCTCCCGGCGTGCGCGGGCGGGGGCGGCGGCTCGTGCGCCCAAAGGGCGCTCCCCACCCCCCGCCCTTCGGGCGTGGGGTTGTTTTTTTTAATCAGTAGACAAATAGGCGGCGAGCCCACCACGGCGAGCCTACCACGGCGAGCCCACCACGGCGAGCCCACCACGGCGAGCCCACAACGGCGAGCCCACCACGGCGAGCCCACCACGGCGAGCCCACAACGGCGAGCCCACCACGGCGAGCCCACCACGGCGAGCCCACCACGGCGAGCCCACCACGGCGAGCCCACCACGGCGAACCTAACTATAGGCCCACCCGAAGAGGTATTTTTCGACTTTGCTCCATGGTACAAAAAAGCTCTGCGAGCATTTTCATACCACGGAGCAAAATCGAAAACAACGTTTACCCCACCCGAAAGCCTCGCAAGGCAGATTCTAAAATCCAAAACAATATTTCATGTCGTTTTGGATTTTAGAATCAGCCTTGCTTCGGAAAAAGTGGTGTCTGAAAGTCCTGTCGGACATTCAGCAGTTTTTGTCGGCTACCGCTTAAAATTGTGCCCTTCAGGCACATGCCCACCCACCCACCCTTAGCCGGGCTTCATCCACCCCTACAAAAAAAACCGATAATAACAATTATCTCCGCGATAATTGTTAGTTATTATCGTTTTTTTTGGGGGGTGGAATCAGCCCGCCTATGGCGGCTAATTCGCACGTCGTGCCGCCGCCAAGGTTACAACAATCGTTACGCCTGCGGCCAACGGCCGCGCCCACCCACCGCCCTTCGGTCGGTGGACAGTCTGTCTTGGCGAAATTGCTCCCGCGCCTGTCCGCGCTGACGCGCGAACAGACTGCGGTCGCTCCTGCGGCCAACGGCCGCGCCCACCCACCGCCCTTCGGTCGGTGGGCAGTCTGTCTCGACTGACTTGCGCCCGCGCCTGGCCGCGCTGACGCGCGACCAGACTGCGGTCGCTCCTGCGGCCATAGGCCGCGCCCACCCACCGCCCTTCGGTCGGTGGGCAGTCTGTCTCGATTGACTTGCGCCCGCGCCTGGCCGCGCTGACGCGCGACCAGACTGCGGTCGCTCCTGCGGCCATAGGCCGCGCCCACCCACCGCCCTTCGGTCGGTGGCCGTTATTCTTGGCGGACTTGCTCCCGCGCCTGGCCGCGCTGTCGCGCGACCAGACTGCGGTCGCACCTGCGGCCAAAGGCCGCGCCCACCCACCGCCCTTCGGTCGGTGGTCACTCTGTCTTGTCTGAATCGCGCCCGCGCCTGTCCGTGCTGACGCGCGACCAGACTGCGGTCGCTCCTGCGGCCATAGGCCGCGCCCACCCACCGCCCTTCGGTCGGTGGACTTTTTTTTTGGTTGTTTATGGCGTGGTCGCTCTCGCTCCCACTGGCTTTGGCCTTGCGGCCAATTTCTATGGGGGCTTCGCCCCCTATGCCCCCAAGGCTACGCGTTCAAACTAAACAGAAAAAAATTGATGTTTTCTTTCGTCGCTACGCTCCGAAAGACTTTTTTTTTTGGTTGTTTATGGCGTGGTCGCTCTCGCTCCCACTGGCTTTGGCCTTGCGGCCAATTTCTATGGGGGCTTCGCCCCCCATGCCCCCAAGGCTACGAAAAAAAAAGACCACCGTATGAGGTGGCCTTTGCTCCTATAATCTGGGTTGATACCTGGAATAATCTCTCATTACCGTGTTATAGGCTAATTTGGCGTAGATTTCGGTTGTCTCAACGTGCTTGTGTCCAAGTAGCTTTTGTATTACTGGCATCGGCATTCCGTTGTTTAGAAGTGTGCTTGCGTAAGTGTGTCTCAGCGCGTGCGGGCTTAGTTGTTCGGCCTTTGAGTAGGGCTTCAGGGCTTCAAATACCATCGTTCTTACAGCTCTCTGAGTGTGTTCACTGCCGCGCCAGAAGCGTCCATACTTCTTAGTTAGTTCTCCGTAGTAGACAGTTCGCTCTTTACGGCCTTTGCCCTCTACCTTTATCGACTGAGTTTCAGAGTCTATATTCTCTGGGCGGAGGTCTAAGAGTTCTTGCAGCCTAATGCCAGTCTCAAAGATAATGGCTATGGCGGCTTTGGCTTGATTGCTTACGCTGTCCGAGTTCAGAGCTTGCTTGATGGCATCTTGTTCAATTACCTTTGGCAGCTGTTCGCCCATCTTCGGAGTGCTCACGTACCGTGCAGGGTTGTCTATCTCTTGCCCCATTGCTCTGCAGGTCTTGTAGAAAGTTCTGAGGGCTGAAATATGTTGCTTAATAGTGGCCGATGATGCACCGTCTGCAACAAGTCTGACTACGTATTCATCTACCATGCTCTTTGTTACAGTTCGCCACGTTGTTCCTGCATGTTCCGTATTTATGAAACGTGCGAAATCATGTAAAGCCTCCTTATAGGCTATGCATGTGTTTTCTGCCAGACCTCTATTGTCTCTGAGGTAAAAAATAAATGTGTCAATCATAAAGGTTTTAATGCGTTTAACGGTTCTTAAAAATGTTCCACGTGGAACGTCTAACTCTCTGATTTTCAGTTACAAAGATACAAAAAATTTTCCAAAATGAACTTTGATTTTTGTCTTTAGGACTATAATTTTTGACCGTTAATAAGTGTTAAAAGGTCTTTAACGTTTTTCTATCCTCGCCGCCTCTGGCGGCGATGCTTACCCTATGGCCTACCATGCCTCCTTGTCCAATCGTTCAAAAATAGCCCTACGAGCCACAGCAGCACACCTACAATCGCGAAAAACATTTTCATGGTACTATAACGCCTTTTCGCCATAAGTCGTGCTTAAACTTGCATAAATAAAGTTAAAGACTGATTGGCAAAAATTTGTTAAATGTAAAATTTTTTTATGTTAAAGGCACTTACCTCCGTAGTAGTTCTGAGGTAGCTCCGATTTTGTTCCGATTCCTAAAATTTGTACCTTTGCCGACGGTGAAGAACACCCCAGGCCATGCGGCCGTTAGGCCTCCCGCCCGGATATGTTCCAGCCAGGGTATGAAAAGAGGGGGATGCCCCACCCCCCATGTCGTGGGGCTATTAAAATTAATACTACTATGGCAAAAGCTCGTTTTGCAAAAGGCCTTCGTCGAGGGTCGACGAAGTCAGAAACCTACTCCACTCTCAAAACACGCAAGGAGGGTCGTGTACAAATTATTAAGGACCGCGTGTCCGACGTTGCCAATCCCCAAACAACCGAGCAGATGAAAGTGCGTCTGGCATTTGCTACGGCTGGCATTGCAGCCAAAGAGATGATTGATATCATCGGTATCTCCACTGAGGGCATAACCAACCCAAATTATGGACGTCAGATGTTTATCAGTCGGAACTCCAAGCTGCTCCGTCAGATTTTCGATAATGAAGGCAGTAACATGCTGGCAGCATGGAGTCCGAAGGGCAACACGCAGCTCATCCCCAACTCCTACATCATGTCTGAGGGTTCACTGTCTCTGCCGGCTTGGGCTAAGGCTAAGACCACTGCCGAGGACGGCGCTTCTTTCAAGAGCGATGAGTTCGCAAATCTCGCCGCTCCTAACTCACTGCCTTACGGTGATTACACAGTTGCACAGCTCTGGAAAACCATCTTCGGTCTGAATCCCGGTGACCAGGTGACTTTCCCGCAAATCATCACGACTGGAGAAATCTTCATGAGCAAAGGCTACGTAACGTCAGAAGGTGAAGATGTCGTCGAAGATCTTGTACGTCGTACCTTCTTCGCCGCTCCGCGTATCGTACTGCTCAGCACTATGCCCTCTACAACAGTGGCAGTTGGTTCAAGCACCACTTGGGCTGCAATCGCAGACGCACTTAAAACGGGCGTGGACATGGCAAAATCTTACGAGCCTGTAGTCGATACGTTCTGCGAAGGCTTCCAGCTCGGAACGGCCGCAAGCAGCACCTTCCCCGTTGCTGCATCCATCGCATGGGATAATTTAAGTGTGTCTAACGACGACATGCTCCTCGGTATATGTGCCATCATCAGCCGAAAAGAGACTTCTGGGTGGAAGTACACCACATCTCAAATGGTGTGCATCCACGGTGAAATCAACTCTGAAAACGATTCGCAATACTTCGGTTACACCTTCCTCAACGCTCTCCAGTCCTATCAGGCAGCTAAGAAGAGCGCAGACCGTAACTTCCTGCAGACGGCCACTCAGAACCAAATTGTGCCACAGGATTTTCAGTAGCCCCTGCTCAGCCAGCGGAAGTGCGGACAAGTCCTGCACTTCCGTGGTCGGCTGACACTGAAAGGGGCACAATTCGGCTCAATAAATACGTATCGCAGCAAGACTTACTTGATGGCGTACTGAAATGGTCTGTTTCTGACTACCACGGTACTGATGTGCAAGGCACTATCGCTCGGACTTCAGGCGACAAGCTTGTACTTCAAGACGGCAACGGTCAGTTAATGTACGAGTTTGCTAATTTCGATTATCAGACCAACGTACTTGAACTGACAAGGCTTCAGGGCTCTTCGGAGTCATTGGTAGGCGTTGAGTTCCCCGCCGTCATTGCGCCACAAGGGGACGTGCAAGTGTTCAAAGACCGTTTCGGATATGAACTCGCCACTGGTACGCTATCAAAAGTTTATGTGCGTATCAACAAGCCTTGGGTTGGTGATGACTCAGGTTGGGGCTTAGGGGGCCCAGACTATGAATTTGCTGCTTTCACAGCAGTTTCTCCAACTAATGGGTCTGGAACTTACGGTTTTAGTCTATGGGTTGACTGGGTGCCTGCAGAAAGAAGCACTCCTTACGAAGCAGGTCAGATGGTTGAGGTTTCTTATGGTGCTGGCGGTTCGCTCAACCTCGATGAATATGAAACTGACTTCGAAAAACCTTTGTACATAGAAGGATTAGAGCTATCTGATTCATACGAAACATTAAAGCCAGATGGGTCAGTTGCAGGTTCTGGTGAAGTAGGCGCTATTATAGGTGGGTTAATCGGTGATGATGAGGTAAAACAATGTTTCTTCACTCAGGACGGTATTCACGCCATCGGAGGTGTAGTAAACGGCGAGTATACCATTCTTTTAAGTAATGGAACTTACCAAACTAACAGCGTGCTTAACATTGCAGAAAAACCTGTTGCTGCAGAAATCGGTATCAAAGTAAAAATTCTAAAATCGGGATGTTTACAGACTCTCTATTCTAATAACAAGAATCAGAGGCCATTTATTTACATGTTAAATGAAACCACCGATGATGCAAGTATCGGTGATGCTGCCCCAATACAAATCATTAATCTATGACCCGACGTCTTGAAAAAACCATATCAGCAACATCGTTTGCCGTAGCCGTTCTCCTCGCCTTCACCTCCATGGCCGTTCGCGAAGACCACGACATAACAGCAAACGTGTTGCTGGCAATGGCTCAGTTCCTGACGTTGACATGTACATTACTTGGAATAGACTACAAATTTTCGCAGTTACCAAAAAAATAGCTGTTACTAAAAGTGGTTTTCACCTATAATTGTAAAAGTAAAAAGGATTATGTGTAGATTTATCACTCCCCGCAGAGATTGCGCGGTGTGTGGAGATTAGATTTAGGATTAGTTGTTTAGAGTGTTTCAGGATAACTAACGAAAGTCTTGTGTTCAACAATGGGAGACAGCGGTCTCCCATTGTTTTTTAATGCCCGGCTCCAAGTTTTCTTATTTATTAATGTGGCAACAGAAATCATCACTGTGATTTCTGCTAAAAAACTTAGATTTTTGACCTAATCCGAAAAAAAACTTGCAAGCGTCCATTTAATATTCGTATCTTTGCAGTGCCGAGAGGGTAACAGGCAACAGTGAGGACTGACCCGTGAGCGTATCGGCAACGGTTCATCAGAACTTTGGCGGTGGCGTATGCTGGATTTTCCTCATTCGCCACTACTTTTTTAAGAAGAATCACTGTTTAACATACTGCCGATTCTCGCAATTTAAAAATGTAAATCGCCTTAGAACTCTGGCCACCGTAATTTGCCAAAACAACCTCGCCAAAGTTCAAATTATGCGTAAAAAATCAATCCCGTGCTATGTCTCCAATGGTGGCATACACAATGTTGTGAACATCCCAATGGGTCAGTTCACCAGGTCGCGCTTGAAAGACCTGATTCGTGAGTTATTGAAGTCTGGTAAGACTTTAGAGACCTTCGTGGCAGCAAAAGCCACCCCAAAAACAATTCAGCTCTTAGAGGGCTTGTTGAAGGTTTTAGACCTGAATCTAAAACCGAAAGCCAGCCGCGAAGCGGCAACTAATCTGATAACCGTCAACGAAAAAAACCTAAAGCCAAAATCACAAGTGAGAGGCACTGAAAAGGAAGTTAACCTTCTGTCTTTCTCTGTGAGTTGCGGCCTTGTGACTTTGTGTTATCTTATTGGTGCATTTCTGGAATACTTGGAAAGTATTAGTTATTAATTATCATGGGCAGGGTTATCCCCTGCCCTATTATGTCTTACTTAATCTATCAAATTATGTTCAAAATTGAAGCAATCGGAAACCTTGGCGGCGATGCCGAGGTAAAGAATGACAACGGTCGTTTGTATGTGCAGTTTAGTGTCGCAGACACGCGAAAATTCGTCAAAGAGGATGGAACGAAACAGGAGATTACAAACTGGATTTCATGTTTCTACAGGAACGCAGAGGCAGAGGTCGTAAAGTACCTAAAAAGAGGCACGCGCGTTTTTGTTCGTGGGAGCGGCGACCTTCGTCTTTTCAATTCTGCAAAGGACAAAAGGATGAAGGCTGGTTGCAGCATCAATGTACAGGAGATTGAGCTTGTCGGCGGCTCATCAGACGAAATCCCCCGTCAGCTCTCACTGGCCTCTGGTCAACTTTTCGATGTTCAGAAGGCTTACTTCATCGACATTAATGCAATTCCAAAAAAGCAACGGCCAAAGGAAGTTTTTGATAAGCGTGGCGTTGTGTATGAATGCAACGAGTATGGTTTTATCACAGCAGTTAAAAATGAGAAGCAAGAGCAGACAGAAAGCAGTGAAACAAACGCAGTCGAAAGACCAGAAAGCAGTGAAACAAACGCAGACGGAAGCCCAGCGGAAGTTTACTAAATTGCGTAAGAGAGCAGCGGAGATTTCTCTTTCCCTACTTTCAGAAGGTTATGTCATCGTCTCACAGTCTAATGCCTGTGAGGCGGTGACACTCCGTCACCGCTGCAACGGAAACTGGGTGATTGTCAAATGTGGATACTCTGGAGTTCTTGTTTATAAAAACGGGATTCTAAAGAAAATTGAGTTGGTATGATTCGTTGTGTGAATATTGATTGGTTGGAGTGTTACTGCTTAGAGGATGCAATCGGCTTTCCCCACGACGCTGCTTACTTCATTAAAAAAGGTTGGGAAGTCAGAGAGCGTGAATATGGTACACCCATGTATGAGCAAATGTTCACTCTTTATGACCAATTCAATGAGCCTTTTGTCGAAGTCAGACGCAAACCAAAGTCAGTCGAAACAGCAAAGGGAATTTTCAGTCCGTATGCTTGCCACGTCCGCTTAGTCAACAGGTCATGCTATGCAAACAACGCTGCACTACTCATGGCTCAGTTCTTAGCTGAAAATGGTTTTGCCTTTCAGCGAATTTCACGAATAGACATTTGCCTCGATTTTGAAAGGTTTGATTACGGTGATGACCCCCAAGTCTTTCTACGTCGCTTCATGTCGGGTCGATACTCCAAAATCAATCAAGCAAACATCAACGCACGCGGTCTTGACCAGTGGGACGGTCGCGGATGGAATAGCATCAGATGGGGGTCAAAAAAATCAATGGTCACAACACGCTTTTACAACAAGACAATGGAGCTTAAGCAAGTACACGATAAGCCCTACATTCGACAGGCTTGGCAAATATGCGGCTTGGTGGATGATTGGTCAACACTGGAGAAAAAACGAAAGGACGGAACGGTCTACAAGCCCAGCATTTGGCGTGTCGAGTTTGCTGTCAAGTCAGGCACCAATAAGTGGTTCGTTGTAGAGGACTACAACGGCGACAGAAAGCGCATCAAGTCACTTCACAACACACTCGACGTGTACGATTCCAGAGAGAAAATATTCAACGTCTTTCTCTCACTTTGTCACCACTACTTTCACTTCAAGCACGTAGAGTATAAAGACCGTTCAGAAGCCTTGGTCTCACAAGCCTTGGCGGCAATCACCACAGACCACCTGCACCCACTCATCAGGACTGATACAAAGGCTACTCGCGAACTCAAACGAAAAGACCGTTGCAAGGATAAAGAATTATTCAGAAAGTCAGACCTTGACACGTTCTTCCAATTCGAGAAAATGCTTACTTCAAAGCCACACAACGAAAAACTGGAAAGTCTTTTAAGAAAACTCTATGAATACCGAGAGAAACAGTATGAAAACAAAGTCCGCGATGCTTTGAACGTAATCATAACAAAGCTGGAAAACGAGACACGAATCATCCAACTCTCTTACCCATACTCAGACGATGAGATTGAAATCCTAAGACGGTTGATTTCAGTTCGTCTAAAAGATAAATCAGTAGACTTTGAACTTCAGAAAAAAACCATCGAAGATATTTTTAAGATAGAAAGAACAATCTGGAACAACCCCTATTAATTATGATTAACACGTTAAACTTCATAGCACGTTACGTCTGCTTATTGCGGAGACACAACGCCCTGAAAGGCATAATCATCAAAAGCTTTTATGGTACGGAAAAATGCACAGTGAAAATAATCACTAACATAAAAATAGTAACATTCTCGCCAGGTATTAGTTACATGTCCGTAGAACAAATAAGATTACAGTCATGTTTATTAGATAGCGTACATCAACTGTACATCATGGAAGGTATTCCAGAAACGTACTGGAGTAAATTAATAAAGCACGACCGAGACGTAATTCCGTACATCTACAAGGACGATATCTATACTTCAATAGGCGCAACAGTAGTTGCGCCGTCGGATTTCCAAAAGCCGACGGCACCAAAAACTGAAACTCAATAAGTTAGACACAAACCCCTACGGGCGGGCGTATACACGGGCGCACATGCCCACGCCCGCCCGCGAAAAAATACAAACTAAAAAACGTTAATATGAAAGTAGAAGTATCTGAAGAAGGAATTGTATTTTGTGACAAACTTCCATGTAGTAATTGGATGCAAGTATCAACGTGTTGCGAGGAATGTCCAATGGATAAAGCCTCACTAAGATTATTAGAATTTCAAGCAAGTAGAACCCTTAACGAAAAATACTAATGACAAATATGGAACCATCACCACAAGCTTACGAAATGATTAAATCATTTGAAGGGCTCAGATGCAGAGCATACAAAGCCATCAAGACAGAAAAGTACTACACCATCGGATATGGCCATTACGGTGCCGACGTAGCGAAAAACCAGTACATCACCGTTAAGCAAGCAGAGGAATTAATGCGTGCTGACGTGGCCAAATACGCACACAAGTTGGCCGTTCACAACCCAACCTTTGTGCAGAACCAGTACGATGCCCTAATCAGTCTCATCTACAACATCGGATGGTACAACTTTGCACACTCTATGACTGGCGTACTGGCTAAACAGTTAAACACCACCACATCACCCATCTTTGTTGCACGTCGAATCATCCTCTGGGACAAATCCGCAGGACAAGTACTGTTAGGTCTACAACGTCGCCGAATCATAGAGGCAAATTATTTCCTTGGATATGAAGCCTTTGTGTTAGAGAACGGACAAATTTACGAGCACACCCTATAATCTCACTAATAAAAATTATCATGAAAATTATTGTTGCTTAAGTATTATGAATCCTAAAGAGTTTTATGAACTTGTGAAGTCAATGCGAAAAGCCCAGCGGGAATATTTTCGTACTCGAGACATCGACGTTTTGAAAAAATCTAAGCATCTGGAGAGTTTAATCGACAAAGAGATAAAGAGAGTAGAAGATAAGACTACTCAGCCAGAGTTTAACTTTTCTTCTTAGTTTTGATGTTTCAAGTAGAGCCGGTATGCCGCCGCCCCTGCCCGCGCATGCCGCCCTCCCTCGGCGGTATCGCGCTGGCGGGGTCGGGGGACGCGCTCCCTACAGTCGCACGCCCCCCGACCCCGCCCGCGCGTTTGTCTGTCCCCCCCCGGCGTGCGCGGGCGGGGGCGGCGGCTCATGCGCCCAAAGGGCGCTCCC
>Ga0310786_10012113_pt1 | contig 10699 bp, 6 predicted proteins | sample AusTroGonzalo_MG_FD_203881 | JGI IMG/M metagenome (GOLD analysis project Ga0310786, IMG submission 203881) | Bovine rumen microbial communities from tropical cattle in Woodstock, Queensland, Australia - Gonzalo_03 (v2) (version 2) | ecosystem: Host-associated > Mammals > Digestive system >...
CAGGACAGACGGTCCTGCGCTAAAGTTATAGACTTTATTTGCCATTGTTTTGTTCCTTTTTAGGGGTTGTCTTGGGCGTGAACCCAATTTAAAAATTACGGGGTAAAAATAGCAAAAACCGCTCCGTCCGGCTATATCCATAGTCATAAAAAGATTTTATGCGTCGTAATAGAGCGATGGGCGGTAAGGTTTGAGCTATGAGGGGAACGCCTTCCCCTGATTGCAGCCCTGGCTCGGTATAAAAGCGTGTCATCCTGAACGAAAAAAAAAACGTGTCATCCTGAGCGAAGTCGAAGGATCTCGCCAGGTCTTCCATCACCCCTTCTAGCGGGGACACCCCGCAACGCCCCGTAAAAAGGTGATGCCGGCACAGAGGCCGGCATGACACGTAAAATGAGACTGGATCCATCGCTTCGAACCTTCGGTTCTCCGTTCTGGATGACGCAGGAGCGTCCAAAAAAGACGATGCCGGAACGGAGTCCGGCATCACATTTAAAAGACTTTTCTCTCGTCTGTAGGCACGAAGTGCCGTTCTTTCGTCTGTTCTCTAGACTACACTCCAAGAGCCTGGATGGCGGCCTTGTACTTCTTCAAGCGGAACTTCGTCTTGAGTTCGCGGCGTTCCTGGCGGTGGATGTACTTGTCTTCGAGCAGCACGTTGAGGATGGCACTCTTGGCCTTGGCAGCCGTCGGATTGTCCTTGAGCGTCTCGACAAAGCGGACAAAGTCCTTTTCGCGGGCGTCGTAGGTGGCATCTTCGGCCGGCACACCCTTTTCCATGAGGTGGCAGCTGTATTCGTCAATCCATGCCTGGTTCTTGTGGTAAGTCATCTTCTGGATGAGGTCGACCATGTCGGCCGGAACGCCCAGCTTGATCATGTCATCCGGGGTTTTCTTGGTAGAAGACGTGATGGAATCCTGCAAAATGGCTAGAACCTGGACTTCTTCCGGTTCGCCCTTGTTTTTAAGATAATCGGCGACGTTTTGGAGAAAATCAATGTATGGTCCGCCGGCCTTGTCTTGCTGGCCTTTGTGGACGCTGTCCGCAATTTTGTAGGCGTCTTGATAAGAAAGCATTATAAACCTTTTTTTAAAAACTTCGAGCATCGACGATGCCCTCGACAAGAATATATATAATGCTCCAATAAAAAGTGGCTCGGTATCATCATTTTTGCATCAAAAAACATCTTTTTCCCGTAAATTGTAAAATTTTGGTCTTTTTTTCCTTTACATTGGTTGTTTTCTCGTTCCGCATAATACAAATGGGTTATGGAAAACGATGTAAAATAATCTTTGTTTTTTTTCCTTAAAAAGCTATTTTTCCGCGCAAAAAAGCAAAAAACCATAAAGATAGGACATATGGTATGAATTCTCAATACGTAAAATTAGGTCTAGTCGCTGCTGCGATTACACTTGGCATTACCGCTTGCGGTGATGACGTGCTTTACTCTCAAGAAGCAGGTCAGTTCACGACTGTCGGATCGTTGAATCCGGATGATTGCGGTGAGTCGACCGAAGGCTCCATGGCATTCTTGAAGTCCAAGGCCACAATGTATGTGTGTTCCGAAGGCGAATGGATCGCAATGAGCGACCATGAAGCTATCCAGTATCGTTGCGAATCCAAGGAACTCAAGGACAAGTCCGGATTTGCCATTATATGCGATGGCGATACGATTGGTATTGTGAAGAACGGTAAGGACGGTTCTGACGGTAAGGACGGAACCAATGGTAAAGACGGCACGAATGGCACTAATGGTAAGGATGGTGCCGATGGCAAGAACGGTACCGACGGCACTAACGGCACTAACGGAACGGATGGTGCCGGTACAAACGGATCGAATGGCTTGTCCGCTTACGAAATCGCAAAGAAAAACGGTTTCACGGGCACTGAAAAGGAATGGCTTGAATCCCTGAAGGGTGAAAACGGTAAGAACGGCTCCAACGGTAATAACGGAACGGATGGCAAGTCCGCTTACGAAATCGCAAAGAAAAACGGTTTCACGGGTACCGAAAAGGAATGGCTTGAATCCCTGAAGGGTGAAAACGGTACGAACGGTAAGGACGCCGATATGGACGCCATCAATCAGAATATTGATAGCAAGTTCAGCAGTGCTTCTGCCAAGAACCAGCAAGACATTAATGATGCTCTCAATAGCCTGAGCAGTGCTTCTGCCAAGAATCAGCAGGATGTTGAAGATGCTCTCAAGAACTTGAGTTCTGCAACGGACAAGTTCGGCGAAGATATCGACAAAAAGTTTAACGACGCTTACAGCAGCTGGAGTGCAGAACTAGAAGACAAGTCTTGCGCCATCGTCGATACGGTTCGTGACAACGAAAAGGCTATTATCACCGTGACAATCCGTTGCGGCGAAGCCGAAACCAAGATGGAAATCCCGTTCACGGTCGTGAACGAGAACCTCGCCAAGGTGTACAAGAAGCATGTTGTCGTGCGTTTCCCGGTGCAGGCCAATAAGGAAACAAAAACCAACGACATCTACGAAGAAATCTGGAAGAACCTCAAGGGTGGCGAAAATGCCGAACTTACCGTGACGGACCTTGACGCTAATTTCAACGCAACCGGCAAGCTTTTCATTGCGGACCTTTTTGCGGATGCTTCCAAGGCAAAATCTTTCGTGACTATCGAAGAAACGAATGAAAAGATTGTGGAATACAAGGTGGTGCGCCTCGAAGGTGACCTCGACGTGACAAACCTGACGACTCCGATTGCTCAGTTCCGTGTAAAACTCAACTTGAAGAGCCCGATCGGATTCAGCGCCTTTGGCGGATTCGGTTCTAACGGCACGGATGTTATCTACAATGCTCTTGTGGACCTTACCGATGCCAAGCCGGATGTTCAAGATGCCTCCGACACCGTTGTTATCGACTTCTTGACCGATTACAAGGCTGCTCGTGTAAAGGTTTTGTTGAAGGATGGTGTTGAACCGGATTTTGCTAAGGCCAGCGCCCAGGCCAACCAGGAACTTGCCGATGCCCTCTTCTTGAATAAGGAAGGCTCGCTATATCCGGCATTTGAATCGTACCTGCCGAATGAAATGGGCTTGAGTGAATACTTCAATAGCGTTGTGTGGGTAATGGCCCTCATTGACCAAAAGGATAAGACTCCAGGCTTCAACGTCACCTATAATGCTTATCGCGATCTCTTTGCCAAATATGGCAACCTTTTTGCGACAATCAAGACAACTTACGCCGGCAGGGAACAAGATATGTTCTTTGTGGACTTTATTGCGTTGCTGATTGATGCGAACTTCGTCCAGTGGGATTGCATTAAACGTGGGGAGAGTGAATGTGATAACGATCGTTGGAAAGGCTCTGACGCCGTCTTTTACAAGATCGTGCAGGAAGGCTTTGTACACTCTTACGGCCTTACCACTGCTGGTCTCGTGCCCTATGCAGGTTATCCAGATAAGCTATTCAAGTCTGACGCTAAAGGCGGCTATTTCCGTTACTTTACATATGATGAAGCCCGTAAGATTTGGTGGCCTCTGGGACTTTGGGCTGCTGCTGTAGCTACAGTTGATAAAGTAAAATGCGACGCCACTACTGTAGACAATACTTTCCTCTATAGTTTTGAAGGTCTTGATGATAATGCTGTTTGTACGTGCGAAAATGACCAATGCTATTGGGAGTATACCGATAATGTATGCTTGGGCCGTAATAAAGGTGATAAGGGTACGTCTATATTCTCATATGAGATTGAATATCATATTTATACTTCTAAAGTCGCTGATTATGAGTGCGTAGAAAAGGAATGCAATCCGTCTGCTTCGTCTTGCGCTATTGTTGAAATCGTTCCATCTTGGGAGGAATCTTCGAGCTCTGGTACATCTTCGTCTTTTGAACAAGAAGGCAGAACTCCGGAAGAACTTGCAAATGATCCGTCTTCTAAGCTTTATCTCGGAACGTGTGACGAGGCAAACCAAGGTTCGGAAAAACCGTTTAACCTCAACAATGCTCAACTTGTTACGACAACCGGTCACGAAACCTATGTGTGCGATGGCTCAAAGTGGAGACTGAAAACGGAAGCGGATGAAAAGTATGGTACTTGTACGAAATCCATGATGAAACTTGGTGATGTCAAGCCTCTTCCTGGTTCTCAGTATATGAAGTGCGATTACCTTGATAATGAAAACAAATACGAATGGATTGATACGGATCCGTATGATGCTTATGCAGGAGAAGCTTGCCATTACGGCAATGTTGATAAGAATTTATTCTCTGAAGATAATTATTATGTTTGCGTTACTGCAAAAGATGAAAATGGAAAAATTCGTCTTGATAACAAAGGCAACCACATCCATGAATGGCGCAATGCTACTGCTGATGATTATTGCGTGGGTGACCACATCGTTTCTACAACACAGAAAGTTGCTGACGAAAACCTTGGCGAATTGACCTTTAACGAAAAGTGTAAATTCCAGTCCTCGGTTTACGTAAGGAATAATACCGAAGAAGGAACTTCCGAGTGGATTAGTAATTGGACGTTTGCTGCAAAATATATACCTGAGTCGGATTATGTTTATGTTATCTTTATGGAAGGTTATACGGATAATGAACTTTTCTCTTGTGCTACTTATTGTGACCACTACCCTATTGATAGGGTAAAATCGCAACTTGCCGCAGCCAGCTCCTCCAGCGAACAACAGGAGTTGCTCAATATCATTTGCAACATGGGCAAATACGAGAGGGTTAGTGCGGGTGCCTATGCAGTCGATACCATCGCCTTTGAAGTCGAAGTGCAACTCTCTGAAGCCGAAATTAAGAAGACTTATGTCGCTAGTGCCAAGAGAAATGATTGGCACGTAGTTACCATTGAAGATGTCTATGGTGAATGCAATGAAGACAAGATGAAAAATCAGTCTAGCTTGGTTGTTTTCGATGAAAAAAAATATAAATGCGACTGCGAATATTCTGCAGAATCGGAGGGCTTTGGGGTTTGTAATTGGAAGGGTGGTTCTGAAAAAGAAATCGAATTGGATAAACCTTGCACGTCAAACCTTGTAATGACAAATGCTCTTTCTGAAGATCTCAAATATAGATGTGTAACAATCGATGGCATGAATGATTGGACTGAATTGAGTCATGACTTTTACGTGAATCTTTGGTGCGAAAAGAATAATGCTTGGAACTATGTGACCGAGAATGGTCAAACAGAAAACCATTGCGAATCAAATACTGATGGTGATTGCGCTGTGTGCAGTGGCCTTCCGGACGATATAACGACATATATTTTAACTCATAACGGAACTTCGTCTTCTACGCAAACTGCTGAAACACGCCTTGCTAGTGACATGACTTGTTCTGATAATCCCAAAATGATTGTAACTGGATTGAATAATTACACTCATGATGCAAATTCAGAAACTGTTCATGATTTTGTCTGCAAGAATGGTAAGCTTGTGGAAGCCAAGGACGAACAGGATGCTTGCAATGCCGCCTTCGAACATAGTGAAATTTGCACGTATATGAAGAATAAGTATATGTATAATGGAACAGAGTGGGTCCCGTATGTGTTAAATGACTACTGCGACATGTATGGTGTTGATGTTCATTATCTTTATGATCCGGAAACGGGGGATCCTCAAGAAAATTTTGATAATGAAAACATTAATATGTGGTATTCTTGGCATTGCGTGGACAATTATGAATCTATCGTATACTTCTGTGAAGGTGCTAGCGGAAATATGCGTGAAGATGCCGAATATGGTACTGTCTCAGATTTTGTTTATAAGAAAACAAATGACGATGAATGGCAAATTTGGACTGGTGACTGCCATTAACAAATTGTAACCCTATGAAAAAACTGACACTCCTGATTGCCCTTGCCCAGGCTGCGGTCTTTGCGCAGACTGGCCTTTTGGGGGGCGCTACCGGCCTCCACCAGCAAGATGCAAAAACGCTCGGCTTCTTCCGTTTCCGCGTTGGGACTGGCGGTACGATTGCTACCGACAACTGGGGCTACACTCGTGCAGCCCAGTTTACGGACCAGCACGGACGTACCCAGCAGCTCGATGTCTGGGATGCAAAAATGGAAAAAGGCCGCATTGACGGTGCCCTCGCCGGCAACTTCAATTTTGCCTTCGGTTTGCGCGATGACTTGGACATCGGTGTAAGCCTCCCGATTTATTATGACCACGCCAAGGACTACTCCGGCGAAGCAATCCGCGCCCACATGGGCAAGGGTGGCCTCGGCGACTTGCAGTTCTACGGCAAGTACCGCACTCCGCACTGGTTCGGCCCGGACTACATGACGACTGCTGCTGTTGTGGATTTGACGGTTCCGACGGGTTGGAAGGGTGTGGGGCTGCGTCCGCGTCATGCATGGTTCCTCGATAACGAAGGCGGTCCGACTTATGCCTACACGGCTAACAGCGTGATGCTCGGCCTCACGGGTGTTGTCTCTGTCGATTACACCCAGAAGGGCGTTCCGCTTATCTGGAATTCTAGCCTTGGCCTGATGATCGGCTTTGGCGATGCCTCGAACACGCTCGTGTACAGCACTGGCGTGAACTGGCAAGTCAACGACTACATCCAGCCGTTCCTCGAATTCAGTGGCGAAATGCGCTTTGGCAACGATGCCTATCCGTTCAGCCCGATTACCGACCCGATGGTGCTTACGCCGGGTATCAATGTGAAGATTCCGTTCTTCAACATTGACTTTGCCGCAGGCTTTGATATCGGTATTGGTAACCTCGTCGACGGTTACGACAAGAATGACGCCCTTGACAACTGTAAGGATTTCCAGATCAAGTACAAGGGCGAAAACGGCTACCGTGCAAGCTATTGCTATGTGGCTCAGCCGCTTATTGCCGGTATTGCAAAGCTCACGTGGACGTTCGGCTTTGACGGTGATGACGACAGCGATGGCGTGAAGAACCGCAAGGACAAGTGCCCGGAAACGTTCCCGCCGATCGTCGTAGACGAAGATGGTTGCGGCATCGATACCGACGAGGACAAGGTCTTTGATGGTCTCGACAAGTGTCCGGACACGCCGAAGGGCGTGCCTGTAGATAGCGTCGGCTGCCCGTTCGACACGGACGAAGACGGTGTCGTGGACTACAAGGATATGTGCCCGGATACGCCGAAGGGCGTGCCTGTGGATAGCGTCGGTTGCCCGTTCGATACGGACGAAGACGGTGTGCTGGATTACAAGGACCAGTGCCCGAACACGCCGAAGGGTGTCAAGGTGGATTCTGTCGGCTGCCCGCTCGATAGCGACAAGGACGGAGTCTTTGACGGACCGGACAAGTGCCCGGATACGCCGGAAGGTGTTGCCGTGGATGCTGACGGTTGCCCGCTCGATGCCGATAAGGATGGAGTGCCCGATTACAAGGACCAGTGCCCGAATACGCTCCCGGGAATCAAGGTGAACAAGCGTGGTTGCCCGCTCCGCAAGCAAGAAGACCTGGATTACCTCAAGAAGGGAATTCAGTTCGAATTCGACTCGGCGAAGCTGTTGAAGTCCAGTTACCCGACTTTGGACGCCATCATCGCTCTCTTGGAAAAGATTCCGGAAGTGAAGCTTGAAGTCCAGGGCCATACGGATATCGTGGGTACCGAAGACTACAACCAGAAACTTTCGGAAGACCGCGCTCACTCCGTGACGGATTACATGGAATCGAAGGGTATTACCGCTGACCGCCTCCGCGCTATTGGCTTTGGCACTCGCATGCCGCTTGCCGACAACGAGACTGACGAAGGCCGCGCCAAGAACCGCCGCGTGGAACTCATCCCGTTCGGTTACTACACCGAAGGCGATGGCACTGTGGCTGCACCGTCGGATTCCCTGCTGAACGATAGCACTCTTGCGCCGCCGACTCCGAAGAACGGATCCGTGAAGGGTTCTGTAAAGGGTGTTGGACCGGGTGCAAATGCCGTGCCAGCCGAAGTCAAGGTGAAGCTTAAGGGCGAAGGCGAAAAGAAGGTCCGTTCGGCCTCCCGTGCCGGCTCTAGAAGGCGCAAGGCCGTTGAGGCCGCTGCTGAAACCGCTGCAACGCAGGTCGAGAAAGCTACCGCTAAGGTCGAGGCTGCCGAAGCGCCGAAACAGTAACCGCGAACGGGGCCGCAAAAGCCCCTCGCCTCTGCGAGAGTGACGAATTAAAAAAAGACCTAGCTTACGCTAGGTCTTTTTTGGTTCTTTGCAAACAGTTATTGACAAAATAAACGCTCGACGAGCCGACCTCTTGTTTTTATGGAATGAGTTTGTTAGATTATGGTCATACGGTTCTGATGAACTGACATTATTATATCCTTATTTATATCCTTTCTTATATCGTTCCCTATATGAACTTATCTTAAAAAAGAAGGGATAATTCATGGACATTGAAGAAAAACAGCTGAAAAAGCCTCATGACGCTTTTTTCCGTTGGCTGTTCTCAGATGTAAATCACCTCAGGTACTTGCTTGAACTTGCAGGTAAAATAAACGTCGACATAGGTGAGTTCCTCACCGCGGTAAACTTGGACACGCTTATCCGCATTCCAGATTCCTATTCCGAAGTGTACGAAACTGGTGATGCGGACTTGGCTTTCCGCGTGAATGTGGCGACGGGCGCGCCCGTATTTGTTGGCATTCTCGTGGAACACAAATCGGGGCGTGACGTCGACATATTTAACCAGCTGGCTCGTTACGTGCGTTCCGTGATGAAACGTTTCGACGAGGGCCGCCTTTTTGACGGACTCCCGACGATGGCGATGATTTTCTATAACGGTCGGGAAAATTGGAATCCGCTCGAAATTCTCGAAAAGGGATACCCCGAGTATTTTCGCGGCATGGTCCTGCCGTTCCGCTGTGCGTTCGTGAACATGTCGGACATCCCGGATAGCGACTGCCTCGCCTGTGAAGATGCGGTTGCGGGTTTGGGAATTGCCACGATGGCTCATGCCTACGACAAAAACGCGTTCCTCGAAGTGTTCGATCTGTTCAAGCCAAAACTTCAAAAATTGCCGAGCAACGAGCTCTCTTGTTTGCTTGAAAAAATTAGTCTATATTTATCAGAGTACCTTGGAGAAGGCTTTGTAAAGGAGTTGAATATGGCATTCAAGAGCATTGGACAGAAGTATGGATTCGTCAGCGCCGGCGATGTTTACCGCCAACGGATTGCCGATGCTCGCCTTGATGAACGGGCCAAGGCTCAAAAGCTTATTGATGAAGAACATCAAAAGGCTGAAATGGAAAAACTCAATACGGCCAAAATGTTGGTGCGTGATGGAGTTATATCTGTTGAAAATGCGATGGCTTACTTCGGATATACCAAGGATCAGCTTCAAGTGAAATAGCAAAAAGACCTAGCTTACCGCTAGGTCTTTTTGTAAAAGTGGACACGTCGCCCTCGCGACTTGTCAAATTCATTTACGCTTGGAAATTCTTTCCGAGAATGGCGGAAACGTTCTTGAGGATGCCTTCGGCAACGTCCGGCTTGTTCATGGAATAAACGTGTACGTTCGTGATGCCGTTGGCGTAGAGGTCGATAATCTGGTCGGCTGCATAGATGATGCCGGCCTGCTTCATTGCTTCCGGATCGCTGCCGAACTTGTCGACGAGCGACTTGAAACGCTGCGGCATGAACGAACCGGAAAGCTTGATAGCGCGTTCCACCTGGTTCGCGTTCGTGATGGGCATAATGCCGGGGAGCACCGGGCAGTTCACGCCTGCATCGCGGAGCTTGTAGAGGAAACTGAAGAACAGATTGTTGTCGAACACCATCTGCGTCGTGAGAAAGTCGGCGCCTGCATCAACCTTTTCCTTGAGGTGCTTGATGTCGTCAGCCTGGTTTGCACTTTCCGGATGCTTTTCGGGGTAGCAGGCGGCACCAATGCAAAAGTCAGAATCGCTGGCCTTGAGTTCGCGGATGAGCTCGACGGCATGGTGGTAATCGCAGTCGCCACGGCCATTGGCAATGAGTTCCGGCGTGAGGTCGCCACGGAGGGCCATCACGTTCTTGATGCCGGCGGCCTTCATGTCTTCGATGCGCTGGTGGATCGTTTCCTTGGTGCTCGAAATGCAAGTGAGGTGGGCGAGCATCGGGATGCCGAAATTGTACTTGAGGTTCTTGGCGATTTCGAGCGTGTACTGGCTTACTCCGCCACCTGCGCCGTAAGTGACACTCATAAATGCGGGCTTGAGCTTGGCAATAGATTCTGTAGCGGCCTTGACGTTTTCGAAACTCGTCTCCTTTTTGGGCGGGAAAACTTCGAAAGAAAGGCTCATCTTATCTTGCTTGAGGATGTCGATAATCTTCATTAAAACTCCGTGCGAATCGGTATCGTGCTCTTGATTTATGCAAATATTTAAATTCATGCATAAATGTAAATAAAATTCCCGATAATGGCAATGGGGGATAGGTAATTTTTTGGAGAGGTGATGTTTGAATGGTCGGTAAATTGACGAAAAATCAAATAATTTACTATATTGTGTGCTCACAAATGCCGTCGTAGCTCAGTTGGATAGAGCAGTTGCCTTCTAAGCAACGGGTCGTGGGTTCGACTCCCGCCGACGGTATAAAAGGTTCGTGCGCCGTAGGCGTGCGAACCTTTTATATTTTTGGTGTTGAGGAAAACACAAGTTCGACTACGGCGCAAGGCGAGTGATGCGCCGACAAGCTCGCTTGTCGGCATATCCGAGCCGAAGCCGGAGTGACAACGCGAAGCGTTGTCACCTCCCGCCGACAAACCTCTGTGTT
>Ga0310786_10012114_pt1 | contig 10698 bp, 7 predicted proteins | sample AusTroGonzalo_MG_FD_203881 | JGI IMG/M metagenome (GOLD analysis project Ga0310786, IMG submission 203881) | Bovine rumen microbial communities from tropical cattle in Woodstock, Queensland, Australia - Gonzalo_03 (v2) (version 2) | ecosystem: Host-associated > Mammals > Digestive system >...
TGACCTCATTCGTCCTATCATCAGTGTAGGCGACCACGCGCCGGAGGTAGGCAGTCTGGGTATTCGCTGGCAGGGTCAGTTGCTGTATGCGTTCTTAGCGATCGTATTCGGCATCCTCGCGGCGTACTACAGTTTGAAATTCGAGTACCAGCTGTTAGGTCAAGGCGGCCTCTTCGGCATCCTGGTATTGACCTGGCTCTTCAGCCTCATGGCCAAGAAGAAAGTGAGCGAAGTGGCAGCGGCAGAGACGAAAGCCTTGGACGGCCGTGCGCAGATGAAGATCGCTGTGCGCGAGGTACAGGACGCGCTCTTCGAGAGTCCTGAAGCACCGGACGATATCCGTCGTGCGATCGAGGAGATAGAGGGTCAGTTGCGTTATATCACGCCTTGCTCCAATCCCGAGGCCTTGGCGTACGAACAGAAGTTCATCCAGTTGGCGCACGAGATTGCTATCACCCTACCCCATGCGAAGATGGAGAGCGAAGCTCTGCGCGCGAACGTATCGCGCCTGCAACGCACGCTCGCGCAGCGTAAATCTATATTGAATTAATATTAACCAATCTATATCATGGCTACAACAGGTAAAATTTTTGAAGAATCGAGCAACATCTACCAAGACGAAGCCAAGGTGTTGTTCTCGTACTATCAGCAAGCCGCAGAACGCGTAGTGCGCGAGGAAGAGCGTATCGAGAAAGAGATCGCTAACTTAGAGGCTAAGAAACACGAAATCGAAGTACAGGCTTCCACATGCTGGAAATGGTTCTTGACCATCATCCTATTCTTCATGTACTGGGTGCGTAAGAACAAATACGCGAAGCAGATGGCGGCTCTCGACGTTCGTATCGACGAGTTCCATAAGCAGCACGACGAGATCTTCCGCGACTACAAAGTAAACAAATTAGGTGTGGTTTACGTACCTATCGCAGACCAGATCAAATATGAAGACAAGAGTTTCATCGTGGACTATACGGGTCAGGTTCCGAAGTCACAAGTGACGCTGCAGATGAGTCGTCAGAACGACCTGCTCTGCAACACAATCGAGGAGATCAAGCAGTTGAACACCGAAGCGCCGATCGTAGAGACCTCGCAGGAAGCCGAAGCGGTAGAGACCGACGAGTACTCGCTCTCGATGCAGGAGATCTACCAGAACGACTATTTCGGCAAGTTGGACCGCTCGCTGCGTACCATCTCGTACTGCATGAACGATCTGGACACTTCGTCCGTTTCGCTGCCTCTGGTAGCCGATAACAGCAAGCGTCTGGAAAACATCAACGAGTTCACAACCTCGCAGTTGCCCAAGGACGCCGTCGTGCTGCCGATCTTCGACACCGATCAATACAACGACGATATCGCGAAGTTCGAGGAGTTGAATAAACTCAAAGACTCACTGAGCAACGAGTCGGAGCAGTTTGAGGACGTGCTGAAGGACCTGATGAAGACGATGGCTACTTCCGTTCAGACGATCTCGATGCTCAAGCTCTCGAGTACGGATAAGATCGTGAACGAATCCAACAGTCTGCTTTATAAGATTCTCAAGGCGCCGTATAACCATTATTCTCCGCTGTTGGAGGCTGAGGAGATCCAGCGTATCCGGGATGAGAAATTCGATTACTCCGACTCCGTTCAGGGTTACCAACCGTTTACCCTCCGTCAGAGTTCGCGCGTACGCTATAACCTCGTCACAGACCAATGGACGGCAGAGGACGGCAGTACAACGACTATGCCGTTCGGTATTCACCAGATATACGAAGAGATCGTAGCGCCGATGGTGGAGAAACTGATGCAGGAAAACCGTATAGAGCGTCTGAAGATCTACAACCATATCAAGGACCAGAAACTATCGTACCTCAATAAATGGCACCAGGATACGGATAACTTCTATCTGTCTAACCGTGCTCAATCGGCGGATCTGATCAACCTGATGCAAGGCAGTCTGCGTGAGTACGTAGCAAAATACAACACGCTCGTGCAGTTGCAGAAGACCCAGCAGTCGTTGAACAGTTCGAAGGACCTGGAAAGCGGTATTGTAGAGATCGAAGATAACAGCGCCGAAGCCCTGTTGGCCTTCGAGACACAGGCAAAGCAGTTTGAGCAAGTTCAGACAGACTTCGAGGACTATATGGATCGCCTCAAAGAGGATATCGACCAACGCGCGGAGGAGTTCGGTCATATCGAATACTACGATGCCCGTCTGCAGGACGGTCACTCGAATGAGTTAGCCGTAGCTACGAACGAAGTTCGCGATATGGAAGAGCGTCGTAAATCGCTGTCGGCTGTGAACCCGCTGTTAGCGAAGAAATCCGACCTGCCGCCTACTCCTCAAGTAGAGGAAACCGTTTACGAGCACCTGTCGCTCAACCTGCCGTTAATCGCCAAGAATGCATTGGAAGAACTGGCGGCCACGGAGAACGAAGATCAGCAGATTGGCTATGAGCCGACCGAAGAAGTGCCGTTCGGCGAAGTACCCTCGGCTGACGAACCCGCAGAACTCGACGAGGAAATGGAGGAAGAACTGAACGAAGAGCTCGAAGAGGAGGCAGAGAACGAAGAATTCGAAGAGGAAGCTGAGGAGGCAGAGGACGAAGAACTCGAAGAGGAAGAGGACGAAGAAATCGACGAAGAGGAAGAAGAGGAAGAGGAAGAGGATGAAGATGATGAAGAAGAGGATGAGGATGAAGAGGATGAAGAGGATGAAGAAGAGGATGAGGATGAGGATGAAGAGGATGTGGATATCTCCGGAGACTGTACCGTTCGACTTGTAGAGACAGGTCCTCAAAAACTGATGCTTGTAAAGACCATCAATGAATGGTTGAAATGCGGTTTGAAAGAAGCGAAAGACTTCGTAGACAGTGCTCCGGTTGATCTCATTTCGGATATCAACGATGAAGCGGCAGAAGCCTTTGCAGAAGCACTTCGTGAGATAGGTGCTACCATAGAAATCACTAAATAAAGGAGGGCTGTATGGAATATATCAATTGTAGAGTCGATACGCAACCGATGGCGGACGAACTGCATTCTGTCAGCCGTCACGTTACCGGCACGACGACCGCAGTAGTGGCCATGCAGGCCGCTGTTATTCAAGCGGATAAAGAAGCAGCCGAACGGGTTTGTAACGATGTGAACCGTGGTTTCCACGCGCTGATGAGTTCTACCCTCTCGCAGAAGATTGCGAACCTGCAGAGCGAAGTGGACTCGTATCTGATGCGTCTGAATCAGCAGACGAAGCAGTTGCTGAATATCAAACGTCAGATGGAGCGCGATTATATGCGTACAGCACAGCGTTACACAAAGACCTTCAACTCGCTTAACAAAGAGTTGCGTCAACGCGTACAGGAGTTAGATCAACCTATCTTCCGTTTTGCCACAACCGAAGTGGAGACGACCCACAACCGTATGACCTCGCTGACCGCCACGGTTCCGGTAGGCCAGACAGAGAGCGTAACCGATGCACAACGGATCCTGACTTCGAATGTGAAGTATCACGGTATTCAGGTGTTAGAGGCTGCGAAATCGTTTGTTGCGAGTATGGAGGACCAGAAAGCCCTCACGAATCGTATTCTGCTCGCGAATCAGAAAGCCGAATCGAAAGTGCTGTATATGCCGGTAGTGATCTCGGAGCGCTGCTTTGAGCAGGGTTCGTCTTCCCTGATCACCAGTTGCGACGCCTTACTTTCCGCGCAGAACACGTCTTCCGTTCGCGGCGAGTTGATGCAAGTAGCGAGCACGATGCCTTGGCATGAGTCGGCGGCGGACGAGAAAGTGACGAATGAATTAGTTCGCCTCATGGCAGAGTCCGATGCGCCGGAACGTATTAAACGGACCATCCAGAAGCTCATGGAGAAAGCCCCGCAGTATCAAACCCTTTAAATGAACGGCTATGAGTTATACACGAACCTATAGAAAAACGATCCGAATCCCCTACTCGGGAAGCGTTTCGTACTCCTACGGTCCTTCGCAAAGCGGAGGTAGCGGTACAGCGTATTATAGCGGTACAGCCGTAGAAGAAGTGGAAGTGGATATCGAAGTGGATACCGTTCCTTTCGACCATAGTGTAGCGACCTGTAACAACCATGTAGATGCTCTTACGGGCAGCGTGGTAGCGACGCAAGCCGCACAGGTAAAGAGTATCAAAGAGAAGGCGAAGAAAGTAGGAGACACGGTAGTCAACGGCTTCTTTGAAGTCATCCGATTCGAGATCAGCAACCAGATTGTTGAGCTCCAGAAGACCGTAGATGCCCTGCTGCTCGACATGCGTGAGTCGCAAAAGAAACTGATGGCTCTCAAAGTGCAGATGGAGAAAGACTACCATCGTAAATCCGAGCAGTACGCCAATATCTTCAATGATCTGAATAAGGAATTGGACAACCGCGTACACGCGCTGGATCAGCCGGTGTTTGTGACGGCAGCCAATATGTATGCCGCCGAGGACCGCTTCATGGAGAGCGACATGCTCAATATCGTAGCGTTAGCCGGTAAAGAGAACGCTATTCTCGATGCCCAGATCGGTACTGCAATTGCGAAGACCCATGCCCGTCAGGCCCTCAACGAAGCCAATACCTTCCTTTCGAAGAAACTGGCAACGGAGATCACGTTGAATCATTGTAAGTTAAACGACAATAACGAGCGGACGTATTATACGCCTGTATGTTACGCATCTCTGACCAATGAGCACAACGTACAGGACGAGCATGTATATATCAACGATATGCTGCCGCAAGAGCGGAAGAGCCAACTGGCGGACAAAGCCGGTGCAGCCAACATACCGGACATGAGTGCGGAGGAGAAAGAGAACGTAGATGCATACTTCCAGAGCATGCTTAACGAGACCAATCCGACCGACGAACATGCCATGCGCGTTAAGAAACTGATTGCTAAACTTTATTCCCTTTAATGCATTATGAAAAAACTAAAAGAAATACATATCAACGAGACCAATATTCTGCTGGACGGCAGTCTCGTTAAAGGAGGTATCCTCCCCAGTAAAATCTCGGAACTCACGCGTATCGTGACCGTACAAGGCGACAGCGTGATCGAAGGTCCGCTTTACGCTGCGCAGTTGGAGATTCAGAACGGCGAAGCGCATTTCCAGGGCGCCGTATTCACGCAACGTGAGTTACACGTCAACAGCGACGCGAAAGGCGTCATTGACTTCCAGAAATGCGTAGCATCGTCTTCATCGGTGGTTTCGCGTGCCCGTAAGTGCGATGTATCGTTCCATTCGGATATCAACGCCAAGAGCGTAGCACTCGTGAACGCTTTCATAGCCGGTAGTATCTATGCGGATGAGATCACGTTAGAGAACTGCGTCGTGATTGGTGGTATCTTCGCTACGCAATCCGTCGACCTGAATAACTGTATCATCGGTACCTTCAATGCACCGAGTATCCATGTAGAAGGCACGATACAGATGTTGCTGCCGACGGCTTTCTCTGTAGAGAAGATTCATTTCGTACCGGGCACAAAGATGTACAACCTCAGTCTGGCGGATCTGGGCGCACTCTATCGCGGTTTACCGCAATCCGGCGACTCGGGACGTATCGAGATGAACCTCGACGTGGATGCTATCCGCACGACCCTCACCGACGAGCATATCCAAAAGACGCTGTACAGCTATACCGTAGTAGGTAAAGTGCTGGCAGCCGACCTGGTGGATTACGATAAGTTCCAGAACCATTTCCTGCTCACCGCAGCAGCCCTGGGTCCGCAACTGCTCCGTACCTATGACTTCGGCACAGACGCAGACGGCAAAGCCAAACAGCTGACTTTCGATGAGATCCGTGCGTTCTTCTTTGACCTCCTTTCGGGCAAGATCGAAGCACAGGAGATGACAGGTACCTTTAATATCTCGGACTTCACTCGTTAAGACAAAAGACTGCCAATTTGGCAGTTTTTTGCTTTTTGGCGCATTGTTTGTAGGTTGTTGGGTGACTAGGCCTCGTGGGCTCTAGGAAAATTAGGAATTATTAACTAAACAACATACAACTATGAATAACAACAGCAACAACGAAAACCTCAACAAATTCGCGATTAACCTCTGCGAGAGGGCGCGCGAAGGCAAACTGGACCCCGTCATCGGTCGTGATGACGAGATTCGGCGTGTATTACAGATCTTATCCAGACGAACGAAAAACAACCCGATTCTGATTGGTGAGCCGGGTGTAGGTAAGACGGCAATTGCAGAAGGTCTGGCGCATCGTATCATGCGCGGCGATGTACCCGAGAACCTGAAGAAGAAACAGATCTACTCGCTCGATATGGGTGCCCTTATTGCGGGTGCAAAATACCAGGGTGAGTTCGAGGAGCGTCTGAAAGGCGTAGTAAACGAAGTGGTAGCATCGGCCGGAGAGATCATTCTCTTTATCGATGAGATCCATACCTTGGTAGGAGCCGGTAAGAGTAGCGGCGCTATGGATGCGGCGAATATCCTGAAGCCGGCCCTGGCACGTGGAGACCTGCGTGCGATCGGTGCGACGACACTGGATGAATATCAGAAATATTTCGAGACCGATAAGGCCCTGGAGCGTCGATTCCAGAAAGTGATGGTCGATGAGCCGGATGAGGCGGCAACGATATCGATCCTGCGTGGTCTGAAAGAGCGCTATGAGACGCATCATAAGGTACGTATCAAGGATGATGCGATCATTGCCGCCGTGACGCTGAGTGCGCGTTATATCACCGATCGTTTCCTGCCGGATAAAGCGATTGACCTGGTGGATGAAGCTGCTGCCAAACTGCGTTTGGAAGTGGACTCCAAACCGGAAGAGATCGATACGCTCGACCGTCAGATCAAGCAGTTGGAGATCGAGCGTGAGGCCATCAAGCGCGATAAGGACGAGGCGAAACTGAAGGCCATTGAGGAGCAACTCAAAGACCTGAAGAAGCAGTCCGAAGAGCTCAACGAGCGCTGGAACAAAGAGAAGGGCTATGTAGCTACGATCCAGAACGAGAAAGCGCGTATCGAGACCTTGAAACGTCAGGCCGAGGTAGCAGAACGTGAAAGCGATTACGGTAAGGTAGCGGAGATCCGTTACAGCCAGATTCCTGCCGCAGAAGCGAATATCAAATCCGCCCAGGATTCCCTGCATGCCATCAGCAACGAAGCCCTCATCAAAGAGGAAGTCGATGAAGACGACATCGCAGAGGTTGTAGCACGCTGGACGGGTATTCCGGTGGCAAAGATGATGCAGAGCGAGCGCGATAAGTTACTGCACCTCGAAGAGGAGTTGCATAAGCGCGTGATCGGTCAGAACGAGGCTATTGCAGCCGTGAGTGATGCCATTCGCAGAAGCCGTGCCGGTTTGCAAGACCCGAAACGTCCTATCGGTAGTTTCATCTTCTTGGGTACGACGGGTGTCGGTAAGACGGAGTTGGCCAAGGCGTTGGCGGATTACCTCTTCGACGACGAGAACATGATGACGCGTATCGATATGAGTGAGTACCAGGAGAAGTTCTCGGCCACCCGACTCATCGGTGCGCCTCCGGGATACGTAGGATACGATGAGGGCGGTCAGTTGACCGAAGCCATCCGTAGAAAACCCTACTCTGTCGTGCTGTTCGATGAGATCGAAAAAGCGCACCCGGATGTATTCAACGTGCTGCTACAAGTGCTGGACGACGGTCGTCTGACGGATAACAAAGGTCGTGTTGTGAACTTCAAGAACACCTTGATCATCATGACCTCGAACCTGACGGAAGAGCAGTTACGAGCACAAGTTCGTCCGGAGTTCATCAACCGTATCGACGAGATCATCCACTTCAGCGAGTTGACGGAAGACGACATCAAAGCGGTAGTTGGTTTGCAGATCGGTCGCATCCATAAGATGCTGGAGAGCGAAGGCTTCGACTTACGTGTTACCGACGATGCGATCAATTATATCGCTCGCGAAGGGTACGACCCGCAGTTCGGTGCGAGACCGGTTAAGCGAGCACTCCAACGACTCGTATTGAACGAACTCAGTAAACAGATTATCGCCGGTAAGGTAGATCAAGCCAAACCGATCATTGTGGAACTCAAAGACGGCGAGTTGCAGTTCCGGAACTAGGGGTTACGGGTTACAGGTTACGAAAAAAGCGTCCTTGCGGGCGCTTTTTTTTATTAGATATCGGCGAGGTCGCCGTTGATAAACTGGTCGTAGGAAGGCATGTCTATCAAACCATGTCCGGAGAGGTTGAAAAGGATCACTTTCTCTTCTCCTGTTTCTTTGCATTTATTGGCTTCGCGGATGGTAGCGGCGATAGCGTGACAGCTCTCAGGCGCGGGGATGATACCTTCGGTGCGGGCAAAGAGCAAACCGGCATTAAAAGACTCCAACTGTGGGATATCTACGCCGTGCATGTAACCGTCTTTGACGAGTTGGCTGACGATGGTGCCGGCACCATGATAGCGCAGACCTCCGGCATGGATATTCGCCGGTTTGAAGTCATGGCCCAGCGTGAACATCGGCAGCAGGGGTGTATATCCGGCCGCATCACCAAAGTCATAGCGGAACTCACCTTTGGTGAGCTTCGGGCAACTGGTTGGTTCAGCCGCGATGAACTCGGTCTTCTTACCATCGAAGATGTTATGACGCAAGAAGGGGAAAGCGAGTCCGCCGAAGTTACTACCGCCACCAAAACAAGCGATGATAGTATCCGGATATTCGCCGGCTTTCTCCATCTGTTTCTCTGCTTCAAGACCAATGATAGTCTGATGGAGCGAAACATGGTTGAGCACCGATCCCAGGGTATATTTGCAGTTGGGAGTAGTGGTAGCCAGTTCTACTGCCTCGGAGATAGCCGTTCCTAATGAACCCGGATGATGGGGGTCGCGCGTGATGATATCTTTGCCGGCACGAGTACTCATGGAAGGCGAACCTTCTACGGTCGCACCAAAGGTGCGCATGATACTGCTGCGATAGGGTTTCTGTTGCATGGTGATCTTCACCTGATAGACGGCGCACTCGAGTCCGAAAGTCTTCGCTGCATAACTGAGCGCCGCACCCCACTGACCGGCACCGGTCTCGGTGGTGACATTCGTCGTACCTTCCTGCTTGCAGTAATAACACTGCGGGATAGCAGAGTTCACTTTGTGTGAACCGAGCGGATTGACACTCTCGTTCTTAAAATAGATATGTGCGGGAGTACCTAAGGCTTCCTCCAGTGCATATGCTCGCACCAAAGGCGTAGAGCGATAATAACGATAGCGCTCCTGTACTTCTTCGGGGATATCTATCCATGCGTGCTCCTGGTCCAACTCCTGCTTTGCGCACTCTTTCGCAAAGATATGGGATAGTTCCTCTACGGTCAGAGGCTCTTTCGTAGCCGGGTTAAGAGGCGGAAGGGGTTTATTGGGCATGTCTGCCGCGATATTATACCACTGACGAGGCAGTTCGCTCTCGTCCAACATAAAACGTTTTTGCTTGCTCATATTCTTGTTCTTTTCATCCAAATCGGGCACAAAAGTAGTATATTTATTGCATATATGCAAAAAAAATGCGAAAAAATGCAGAAAAATTTGGTCATGTCAAAAAAATGTAGTACTTTTGCACGCTTTTTTGCGGATTAGGCTCGTATAAGTAGTGTTTCGTATAACGCTCGCCGCACCGCCATCACCATTTTAAAACAATCGTCAATGTACGCAATTGTAGAAATGAAGGGCCAGCAATTTAAGGTAGAAGCTGGCAAGAAACTGTTCATCAACCGTATGAACGAGCTCGAGAAGGGCGCAACCGTTGAGTTTGAGAACGTATTGCTCCTGGACAACGAGGGTAAAGTAAAAGTAGGTGCTCCTTATGTTAAGGGCGCTAAAGTAGTTTGCGAAGTACTCGACAACGAGTGCCGCGGTGAGAAAGTTCTTGTATTCCACAAGAAACGTCGCAAAGGTTATCGCAAACTCAATGGTCACCGTCAGGATCTGACCAACGTAGTAGTTAAAGAAATTGTTATTGCTTAAAAGAAAGGACAACTAGAGTATGGCACACAAGAAAGGTGTCGGTAGTTCTAAGAACGGCCGTGAATCAGAAAGCAAACGTCTTGGCGTGAAGATCTTTGGTGGTCAATTCGCAAAGGCAGGTAACATCATCGTACGTCAACGTGGTACGGTTCACAACCCGGGTGAAAACATGGGTATGGGTAGCGACCACACGCTGTATGCGCTCTGCGACGGTATCGTAACCTTCCGCAAGAAACGCGACAACAAATCGTACGTTAGTATCCAACCGGCAAATTAAAGTCGAAAGTTTAAAGTTGAAAGTTAATGCTTACACTTAAACAGATTTACGACGACAAGGCGAAAGTCATTGCCGGATTAAACAAGAAGCACTTCTCAGGCGCCCAAGAGGCAATCGACGAAGTGCTTCGTCTTGATGGAGAGCGTAAGGCTGCTCAGCAGGAGAAAGATGCTGCTGCTGCGCAGATGAATCAGATCAGCAAGTCCATCGGTATGCTGATGGCAAAGGGTCAACGCGAAGAGGCAGAAGCCGCTAAAGCGCAGACCGGAGCTCTGAAAGCAAAGATCGCGGAGTACGACGAGAAGATGGCAGCAGCTGAAGAGGCTCAGACCAAACTGCTGTTGACCATCCCGAACGTACCGTACGACATTGTACCGGAAGGTGCTGCTGCGGAGGATAACCTGGTTGTTAAATCGAACGTACCCCACCATGGTGGTGACACCGTAGGAACCTGGGTAGGCGAGGTGAATAACGACGAAGCCAAACTGCC
>Ga0310786_10012115_pt1 | contig 10698 bp, 9 predicted proteins | sample AusTroGonzalo_MG_FD_203881 | JGI IMG/M metagenome (GOLD analysis project Ga0310786, IMG submission 203881) | Bovine rumen microbial communities from tropical cattle in Woodstock, Queensland, Australia - Gonzalo_03 (v2) (version 2) | ecosystem: Host-associated > Mammals > Digestive system >...
CACACGGGGCGGCGTAACTGCAACTACACCTTTGCCAACCTTGTGGGATGGAAGTTTCTGTTCGGCACCGAGGTGTGCGTGCTTGAAAACGCCGTGGTGCTGCGCTATACCTTTGATGGCCAGCGAGCGTATATGGTTTGTACGTCAGAAACGTTGTCACTGGAATTGATTGAGGCATTATTGGATGATAGCAATGGAGATTTGACATTGATTGGGCTTGAAGACTCGCAAGTGGCACAATGCTCAATGGTCAATGGTCCGCTCGGCCGAAGGACGCTTGCTACCAACGGGACGCAAGAATGGTCAATTTCCGTCGAGCCGGTTCGTAACCAATACGATTACATCTATCGTCGCACAGATCTCGCAACGCTTCATGGCAGACATCTGGACGCTAAGCGTAATCACATCCATCGTTTCCGTGCGGAGCATCCCGATTTTGAATATCGTCCTCTTACGCCAGAATTCTTTGACGAATGTCGCCAGCTGACGGAAATATGGCAGAAAAACAAAAACCATAACGATAACGATAACCATAACGATAACCATAACGATAACGATAACCATAACGATAACCATAACGATAACGATAACCATAACGATAACCATAACGATAACCATAACGATAACGATAACGATAACCATAACGATAACGATAACCATAACGATAACGATAACCATAACGATAACGATAACCATAACGATAACCATAACGATAACGATAACCATAACGATAACGATAACCATAACGATAACCATAACGATAACGAAAACCATAACGATAACGATAACCATAACGATAACCATAACGATAACGATAACCATAACGATAACGATAACCATAACGATAACGATAACCATAACGATAACCATAACGATAACGATAACGATAACGATAACGATAACGATAACCATAACGATAACCATAACGATAACCATAACGATAACGATAACCATAACGATAACGATAACGGGAACGAAAACGATAACGGGAACGATAACAAGATTGAGACGATTGATGCCGAGCATCGCGTGATGGAGACCATATTTTCGAATTGGGACGCTCTCGGCATGATAGGCGGAAGCATCATAGTGGACGGTCGTATGGTGGCTTTCACATACGGCTCCGCTGTCACCACCGACACCTTCGACGTCTGTGTGGAGAAAGCCGACCGGCGTATGGAGGGTGCTTTTGCCATCATCAACCAGCAATTCGCCGAGCATCTGCCTGAGCAATATATCTATCTGAACCGGGAAGAAGATATGGGAATCCCAGGTCTTCGCCAAGCGAAATTGTCGTATCACCCCGAAATACTGTTGACCTACAATGTCGTGCATATTACAAAGAATGACTGAAGATGACGCGCCGCTGACCGTTGACTGGATGGTGCGACAGTACGGTTTTGACCGCGCTGAGGTGGAGTCGTGGGTGCAAGACCTGCATTTCAACTGGCCGTTGAGCGTCAAGGCCTTGGATGAAAACGGCCAAGTCATAGGTCTGCTCAATATGAGCGACTATCGAATTGAGGAGGAGACGCCGCAGATTCTGAAAGACCAACCGGAGTTGATAAAAAGCCTGAACGCTCAGCGTTATATCGCTGTCTTTTCGTTCATCGTGGCTGAAAAGTATCGTGGCACCCGACTGAACTACGACATGCTGATGTCAATCATGCCCGAGTTGAAAGCCAACTACGATTTCATCTTCATTCCTGTGCTGCATCGCCTCAAAACCCATCAGTACTGGCAACGTTGGGGTGCAAAAGAGTTTTACCGCGATGCGGATTGTGTGTGTTACAAATTGGATCTTTAGTATCTTTACACCGTAAATATAATAAGAGATGACAACATTGATAATAGGATTATTGATTCCCTTGCTGGGCACGATGCTCGGTTCTGCCTTTGTGTTTTTCATGAAGGATGAGATGTCTTTGAGGTTACAGAAAACGCTCTTGGGTTTTGCTTCGGGTGTCATGGTGGCGGCATCGGTATGGTCGCTGCTGATTCCATCGATGGAGATGGTAGCAGACAACGGGCGTTGGTCGGTTTTGCCCGCTGCCGTCGGCTTTTTATTGGGTATGGGATTTCTGCTGATGATTGACGAGCTGACGCCCCACCTGCATATAGGAACCGACAAACCAGAGGGTCCTCGTTCAAAACTCTCTAGAACTGCCATGCTGGCATTGGCAGTCACCATCCACAATCTGCCGGAAGGTATGGCAGTGGGTGTGGTGTTTGCAGGAGCCGAAAGCGGCCTCTCGAATATCTCGTTAGCCAGTGCCATTGCCGTCGCACTGGGTATTGCCATCCAGAACGTGCCTGAGGGTGCCATTATTTCCATGCCTATGAGGGCAGCAGGCAACAGCAAGTGGAAGTCATTCGTCATTGGCTCATTGAGCGGTGCCGTAGAGCCTGTCGGAGCCGTCGCCGTTCTGTTGTTGGCTTCGCTGCTGATGCCCGTCCTGCCCTACATGCTGGCATTCGCTGCAGGAGCCATGTTCTATGTCGTTGTCGAGGAGCTCATTCCTGAAGCCAACGAGGGCGAACATTCCAATCTCAGTACCATCGGCTTTGCTATCGGCTTTGTCCTCATGATGGTACTCGACGTGGTGATGGGGTAAAAGTTTCTTTCTTTCAAATGTAGTTTAAGATATGACAAAGGACGTAGCATTAGTATTGTCAAGCGGTGGTGCGAGAGGGCTTGCCCACATCGGTGCCATCGAGGAACTGGAGGCGCAGGGCTATCGCATCACCTCTATTGCAGGCTGTTCGATGGGAGCACTCATCGGAGGTGTCTATGCGGCAGGTAAACTGAAAGAATTCCGCGAGTGGATGAAGACCGTCGACCGCAAGAAGATGCTGGAGCTGACAGACTTCTCACTGAGTCTTAACCATATCGCCAAGGGCTCGCGCATCCTCGAGGCCATCATGGAGTTTGTGCCAGACATGCCTATCGAAGACCTGCCAATACCCTATTGCGCCGTGGCTACCGACCTGAAAGCCGGCCATGAGGTTGTGTTCAACGAGGGCAGTCTCTTCGACGCTATCCGGGCCAGTATCTCTCTGCCGTCGTTCTATGAGCCTGTGCATCGCGACGGCATGATACTCATCGACGGTGGCGTGACAAACCCCATACCGATGAACCGTGTGGCACGACACGAGGGCGATATCCTGGTTGGTATTGACGTAAGCGGACATGACTACAAAAAGCAGTCAGAAATACAACAAGAACTGGCAGAAAAACGTAAACGCAGCAAGTCGCTGTCGCAGCAGATTCTCAACAAGTTGATACCCGACAACCTCGAGTTCAACTACTACACCATGCTCTCACGAGTCAGTTCGCTGATGATCCGCCAGAACTCCATCCTCATGGCCCAGCTGATGAAGCCCGATGTACTTGTTGACATCCAGATGAGCCGTTACGGCGGCTTCGACTATGACAAGTCAGAAAAGCTCATTGCCATAGGTCGCCAAAAGACACAACAAGCACTTCGTAAATAGAGATATTTACGGGAAAGAACTACCAGCAGAAAAACTATCTCACCTTCAGATGCGTGCTGCCTTCCGGCATATAGGTGGGAAGGGTGACGTTAGGCGTTGTGATTCTACTGGTAAAGCCGGCTATCTTCTCTTCTACCGCATCACTGCTGCCATCCGCATTATTCTGGTTGCGCCTCAACGGATAACCTTCAGGAAGGATATAGTCGCCGACGATGGTGTAGTGGTTGGTGACACACGACTTGCCCTTCTTCATGTCAGGCCTGTTGGTGTCGTAAGCCAAGTGACCAGCCTCTACGCCCGACTTGATGAGCTTGTTGATGGGAACATTCATGTTGAACTGCAGGAAAGCAGGAATCTCTATGTCGCATTTTGAACGCACCGTCGGGATGCACTCCTGAAACAGCCAGTCATAGAGAAATGCCGGGCGGGTGCTGGTGATGTTGTACTGATACTCAATGATACTGCCCGGCTGGACATCCGGGACCACCACATGCATGACCATATAGTTGTCGTCCAGACGCTCCTTGACGAAAGCGTCGGTGTTCACATTCCTTTTCTCCACCTTTCCCTTCTCGTTCTTGGTGAACACTTTGATCTTCAGGTCTGTCAGCTCATCATTATTGACAATCTTGAAGTTATCGCCATAATAATAGGTAATGTCAATATTGGCGTGGTTGGCACCATCAGGCTTCAGGATTTTGGTGCGAAGCCTGAACTCATATTTAACCAGAACGTTACCCTCGTCAATCATGTTCTTGCCATAGTCCATGAGATTGTCAGAGCTGAGATCGGTGTCAGAATGATTGTAGTTGGACATCTGATCAGAAAGCTGATAGGTCGCCTTCATCGTCTTACACAGAATGATGGCGTCGGCATCAACGGCATCTCCCCATCCGTTGAACTCCCATTCCAGACTTGACGGCTTGCCGAATTTCTCATTAGGCAACTGAGCATTCGCCATAGTTCCACAGGCAAGACATGCTACAAGAAACAATAATTTACGAAAAAATGTTTTCATAATTCTATGGTATTAAATGATTATTTAAAGCACGAAATCAATGCCGACGACCAAACGCGGATGGCTTTTCAGGAAATCATTCCCCCAGACATACAGCGTCCAGTTCCTGTGCGTGAGATAGCATCCTGCGGCCACGTCAACATCCTGGTCAAACTTCCATGAGTGAATGGCTCCTGCCATCGGCGTCAGCGAGCAGTTCTTTCCCAAGGGTACGGAATAGCCGAGATACTCGTAATTAGAGAAGGTGTTGTCAGCCCCGTCGTTGAGAATCCACCAGGTATTCGTGCACCAAAAGAGACGGCCGTCACCGGAAATGGCGCCATTCATGTAGAGGGCCGATGTCAAGTAGGAGAACTTGAAGCTGTCATTGAGATTGAACGAAGCTGTCTCTTCCGCGCCGATGTTAAACCACTTGCTGATGTTCAGGCCATAACGGACAAGTGCCCCCCAATAGGCGCTGTTCAGCCCCGTGTACAAGTCCATGCCTGTGGCGAAATGGTCGCCCAAGCCATATTGGAAGGTGGTGTAAGTCTCCTGCCGGTTCATACCCGGCCGGGCTTTCACCGACGAGTAGCCATAGAGTTTACCGTCGCCAACCGTCCCTGCATAATAGGGAATCTGGGCGACGGCTTTTACGGAGCATAGCAACCCGAAGACAAAGGCGACGGCTTTTCTCATTTCGGCACTTCTACGACAAAGCGGCAACCGTCCTTATAATCTGCGTCGTAGATGAGGTCGCCGCCAAGGCTGACGGCATGACGCTTGCAAAGAGGCAGACCGAGGCCCAGTCCTTCAGTCTGGTGGTCACCCTTCATGAAGGGCTTGAAAAGCAGATCATCAAAATTTGCGGGCAATCCGGGGCCGACATCTTCCACCGTGAAGCGCACACTATCCGGTGTCGACGTGACGCGCAACCGGATGTGCTCACCGTCTGAGTATTTGGCGGAATTGTAGAGCAATTCCCTGATAGTCCGTACCAGGTACAGGTGGTTGGTGTTCACCCTGAAGTCATCGGGAATCTCAGTCTCAAAAAGAATCTTCACGTCACGGAACTGGGTTTCCACATATTTCAGGCTCTCATGAGCCACCTGATTGCACGAGATGAAGTCATCCCTCTTGTACATTGAGGTGTCAGAAGTCCTCGTGTCAGAACAGTCGAAGAGCATGAGCACGTTACGAACCATGTTTGTAGCGTTGTAATCCATCTTGTAGGCGATGCCGGCCAGTTCCTCTTTGGGGATGGCGGAACCGTCGCGCAGTTCACTGGCACACTTGTGAATAACAGTCAATGGCCTTCTTATCTGGTTGAGCACATTGGTCATAAACTGGTTCTTCCTCTGGATAGACTCCTCGGCTTGTTCCAGCTTCTCCTCCTGTTCCACATTGTATTTGCCAATCTCCTGGGCCGTCTGCTCAATACGCCCCATGTGGGTGACGATGGACTGCTGCATAGCTGAGAAGCTGTTTTGCAGCTGCGCCACGGCATCGTAGCGGTCAGAGAGCGGGATGACCGTGTCGTAGTGGCCGTCAGTTATCTTCTCCGTCGCATCCAACAACTGGCGAATGGGCTCAATGGTCTGCTTGACGACGCGATAAGACAGCAACACGATAAACAGCAGGCCGATAATGATGAGCGCAACGACGACGTAAGCCAGATGATTGAAGGGACCCAGCATTTCGTCAGTCCGGATGACGAGCGCGAGGCTCCAATCCGTTCCGGGCACAGCACAGTAGGACACGTGGCAGAGCTCGTCGCCAACCGTCACGTGCATGGTGCCGTTTCTGCCAGACGTCATCTCGTGGCCTAAGGCTATCAGATCCGCATTGTCGCTGCCATCGGACTCAGAGAAGATGGTTTTCTTGAAGAGCAAGCTGTTCTCCGGATGCACCAGATAGCGGCCGTCACCTCCAAGAAGCACGTAGTAGGCACTGGGATAGGGAGGCTCCGTAGATGTGATGATCTTGGCCAAACTGGTAAACGAGAAGTCGGTGGCCAGAACGCCTGCGATGCGGCCGCCGGTGTGCAACGGAATACAATAGGAAGCCACCGCGTCGTTATGGTCGAGGGCTGCCTCAGTATAGTCGCTGAACGGATTAACCCAGCAGGCCTTATGGGTAGTACGTGCCTTCCTGTACCACACCTTATTGAAATACTCGTAGTCGGATTCACGGACAGTGTACATGGTGTCACCGTCATTGACCGTATAGATAGAGAAGTAGTGGCCGCTCTCGGGGAACTTGTCGGGTTCGGTGCCTACCGAACAACTGAGGATGCTGCGGTTGCGCATTACGATGCGCTGCGAGATGGCCTGCAGCGAATCGGGGTTGAAATTCTCCTCCATCAGCCAAACATTCGACTGGGCTGCGGTTTCCACCGCGCCGATGTACCTTGTCACGCGCTTCAACGTGGTGTTCAAGGTACTGGCGGAGCGTTCCGACGACTCCTGGTGTATGAGCTTGCGCGTCTGGAAGATGAAGACGCTTAACGACAGGACGAAAATGGAAAAGGCAATCAGCATGATGCCGAGGCTGAGCCTACGCGAAAGACTGTGACTGGGTTTATTCATGGCTCACCTCCTTTTCCTCGTTAATTTGTCTGTCCGTGGCCTCATTTCCGGCCATAGCCTGCCTGCCAGCTTCGTTGTCGGCAGTATTCAACATATTGTTCACCATTTCGATGATGGTATCGCTCTTCTTGTTGATGGAATCCACCACTTGGTTTATCTCCATCGGAGACAATTCGTGATAGTTTTTACAGAGTGTCTGGGCGTAGCGTGAGATGTCCTGGGCAGGCGCTATCATCTGATTGGTCATAGAGTGGAGGAAGGAAGTCTTCACACGGTCGACGCTCTGCTCATTGGCATAAATCTCGTTCATCACCTCGCGGCGTGTTTTCAGCGTGCTTGTCAACTGCTTCAGCTCATTGACATGGTCTGCCAGAGACTGTTTCATCATCTGGAAGTGCTTATACAGCAGTCCTATCTCGTCGTCTCGCCTGATTTCGGGCATTTCGTCGTCATAATGGCCTTCGGCTACGCGCTGCGTCGCCTGGGTCAGCAGGCCAAGATGCTTCAGCTGACGGCGAGTGACGATGCGGCTAATCAGGAAGAACAGCACAAGTCCCAAGACAGTGATAACCACCACATACAGCAGCAGATAGCTGTAGGCACCGAAGATCTCTTCTAAAGAATAAACAACGCCGATGCTCCAGCTGACTTTCTCCATCGAACGGCCAGGCACCTCGGTTTGCAGAAAAGGCTTATAGAATACATACTTGTCGTGACCATCCAGCCGGATAGGCATATTGCCCGTCTCGCCGGCCAGCATCGCCTCGGCAACTTTCTGCAAGGAGGGGTTGTCATCGTATTCCACATGTTTGAATACCGTCTGGCCCATACGCTCCTTCAAGGCCGGATGCACAATAAACGAGCCGTCGCTTCCTAACAAGACACTGTACCTGCTGGAAGAGGTGTTGTCGGCAAGCACTAATTCCGAGAGCTGACCAATGGACAAATCGGCCACCATCACGCCCACAGGTTTGGGACTCCCGTCGTAGAGGGGCAGGCAGAAGGAGAGTGTCACGCCTTCGTCTTCCTCTTCCGCCAACGGGTCGGTCCAACAGGAACGACCGGTGGTCATGGGCATGTTATACCACACGTGCTCGGTATAGGGCTTGTTGCCAAACGACTCCGACGTGACAAGCTGTGACGTGCCGTTTGCACGCACTTCCCCACCCTTACGGTGGACGTATGCCATGAACAGCTCACGTCCGGGATAATAATTCGGTTTGAAACAGATGGCACACCCGACGATATTGGCGTTGCTCTCCACTAACCTGCGGCAGTAATCAAACATACGTTCGGGCTGGTTCAGATGACCGACCACTTCCCTGTAAACATTGCCAGCCGACTGTTCCACACTGAACAGGATGTTGTCAAGATGCTGAACGGTGCCCTCAAGTGTCTGTTCCGCGTTGAGACGCGACTCCTCGTGCACAGCCTTGTAGGAGAAATAGAACAACACCGTCATAGAGACCGAGAGCAGCAACACGACTCCGCATATCACAATCAGGTTCAGCCGGACTGACGGCGGAGAAAAGATCTTCTTAGTCAATTTTCCCATATACTGCCCTCCTCTTCTTATAAACCAACCATACAATCCACAGGCTTACCACAGTCGCTAACAACAGGCCAAGACCCACGATTTCCAAAGCCTTCCACATATCCTGTCGCGGGGCGATGACAGCCAGCGACCAGTCGACATAGTCTATCGGACCGTAATACACCGTGCAGGGCACGCCATTGACATCCATATCAACGCGCCCTTCTTTCTTCTGGGCAAAATCAGCGATGATGTTTTTATCAGTGATGGTCACCCCCTTTCCCTCCGGGTGTGCGATGCAGGTTCCGTCAGAACTGAACATCACCGTATAGAAATCCAGGTCCCTGAACAGGCGATATTCGTTCAACAGCTCATTGTTCCTGGCTTTCGCGTCAATCTGTTCCAAGTTCATGGTCAGCCACTCAAAGGTCATGTCGGCTCCGCTCACGCAGGCGAGATGGCCCTTTGAGTCAAAAACGGGCATAACAAACGTACAGTAGTGACCGCTGGTATTCGTGCCGTCATAATAATAATATGGGTCTGACCAGAAGCTCTCATGCGTCTTCAAGGCACGCACATACCAATCGGACTTGGTATAGTTATGACGGGCCGACCCGACCAGGGTCACCTGGAATTGGCCGCTGCTGCCGCTCTGGTGGACGTATGGCTCAAACCACATGCCCTTCTCCGGGAAATAATCAGGAACGAAGGCAGCGAAATAGCCTCTGACCTCGGGGTTCAGACTCGCCTTGCTTTCAAGTGCCTCAATCACGGCATCGGGAGTGTCAAGATGCTTGCCCACTTCGTCGAACACATTCTTGGCGTTCATCTCCATACCCCATACGGTCTTGCCTATTTTTTCCGAGACTACGTTCTTGATGCCCACGTATCGAATATGTGTCTCTGCCTTCAGGGAGAGATAAAAGACAAAGGCGGATATAAGGGTAATAATGACAATAACCAAGAAAACAGTCCACAGCAGATATGGAGCCGGTCTTGAGGAGAGTGCCTTAGAAGTTTGTTTCACAGTTTCTTGTTTTAAGTCGTATTATTTTAACATGCAAAAGTACGTTTTTTTCACCATATAGTTTATCTCCCCTACCATTCTTTTAAGGATGTTTAACGGTTCATCCAACCATTCTCAAGAAAGGCATCTGCAGGATTCTTTATGTATATAGTAGTCAGGGGTATCGTGAAAGTGAGAAAATGAAAGATCCTTAGGCAAAAGATGAAAAAAAGTATGAAATTATTTGCGGGAACGGGCAGAAAGTATTAATTTTGCACCCGCAAACAAGAAACAAGCGAAATCATGTTCACCGAGAAGGCTTTCTTTTACTACTATTATTACTTTGCATAACACATGTGAAGCGGGTAGTGGTATAAGCTAATAAACTGATGAAATCATAATATTGTTTGAACCCCGCTTCACGAAAGTGAAAGCGGGGTTCTTTTGAATTGAGAAGAAAGATATGAAACGGATTGCGATACAAGGCGAAGTGGGGTCGTTCCATGACATTGCGGCCCACCAGTACTTCAAGGGCGAGCAGCTTCAGCTGATTTGCTGCCAGACCTTTGAACAGGTGTACGACGAAGTGCGTCGTGACCCCACAGTGATAGCGATGGCAGCGATAGAGAACACCATTGCCGGCTCGCTGCTCCACAACTATGAGCTGCTGCGCGACAGCGGCACTACGGTGGTGGGCGAGCAGAAGCTGCACATCACTCACTGCATCTGCTGTCTGCCAGAGGATGACTGGGAGAGCATCACCGAGGTTCATTCACACCCCGTGGCCTTGATGCAGACACGTCACTATCTGGAGCATCACCCGCAGCTGCGCATCGTCGAGGCCGACGATACAGCCGGCTCAGCCAGAATGATCGGCGAGGGGCAGCACCGGGGGTGGGCGGCTATCTGCCATGCTGAGGCAGCCAGGCTCTATGGACTGAAGGTTCTGGAGGACGGCATTGAGGACAACAAGCACAACTATACGCGCTTCCTGGTCTGCTCCATGCCACAGAAAGCCGACTTGCTGCGGCCGCTGACGGAGACGAACAAGTCGAGCATCGTCTTCTCACTGCCTCAC
>Ga0310786_10012116_pt1 | contig 10697 bp, 14 predicted proteins | sample AusTroGonzalo_MG_FD_203881 | JGI IMG/M metagenome (GOLD analysis project Ga0310786, IMG submission 203881) | Bovine rumen microbial communities from tropical cattle in Woodstock, Queensland, Australia - Gonzalo_03 (v2) (version 2) | ecosystem: Host-associated > Mammals > Digestive system >...
CCATCTACGACTATGTTCGAGAAGATATTATCTGGGTTCCTATCGATAGCATCACAAAAGGGCATGACTATGTCTGTGATTTTTCATTAGATGATACTAGTTCAACTCATTGTCACTCAGTAATTTACAATGGCATACTAGGACATCAAACGCCCGCAGGATTAAATCACTTCTACCGCATGTGGGAAGATGCCGTCGACGAGAAGACAGCATCATTCCATGACTTGACTACAAGATACGTCAGGTCAACAGTACTATGGAACGAAGTCCCCGGTCGTGATGCCCAGTGGGGCCTCGACGAAATGGCTCGTATGGGCGAGCAGAAGTTCCGCCAGGAATACGAATGCGAGTTCGTCGGTTCCGCCATCACCCTCATCGACTACAAGATCCTCCAGAAGCTGAAGCCGAGCAATCCCATTCCCATGGCGGGAACACCGAAGGACTACCAGACACGAATGTACCAGAAGCCCATTTCCCCGCAGAAGATGGAGCTCAACAACTGGATCTACGTCGCATCCATAGATACGAGCTACGGCATCCGTAAGGACTATCACGTGTTGCACATCCTCCTCGCGAAGAGCAGCGTGGACCTGGAAGAGGTATTCGTGATGTCATCAAACACGGTGACCGTCGAGGACTTCTGCGCCAGGGCCTACATAGTGCTGAACGGATATGGGCAACCTCCGCTCACTATCGAGTACAACGGCCCAGGCGCCCGCACTTACGGCATCATGTTCAACGACCTCCAGTACGAACGGCTAGTCAACTACGACAACAAGCTACGCGGCATGTGGGCTACCGACAACATCAAGCAGTCGGCTGTGATGCTCCTCAAGCTGTATGTCCAGCGGTTCTACTTGAAGCTCCACGACGAGGCCACCATCAACGAGCTGATGAGCTTCACCGCGCTCACCTCGTCGTGTCGCAAGTGGGGCGCCTCCGGAGGCAACCACGACGACCACGTGACATCGCTGTACTGGTGCGTATACTACGCGGCATCCCCATTGTTCGAAGGAAACCAGGAGGAGCTGTCGTTCCTGAACGGCATAGAGCTGGCGTTCACCGCCATCGGGGACGCCGGCGCGGAATCATCCAGAGCCCTTGAATTCGTGAAAGACCAGATTGCACAGAAGGAGCAAGCCGCGCTGGGACAACTACAGCAAAACCAAGGCAATACCGAGAACGTTACCGAAATTCCGACGGGCATACATATATAAACTGCGTACAAACCATCCTGGATATACGCGATGCTCTTTGACGAACTCGACCAACTGAAGACCCTCGCCCGTGCCATCGAGCTCGAGGCTGCAAGCACACCGGAAGAGGAGGAAGACCTCCCTGCCGTCGTGATCGACGGCGAGATGGACAACCGTCCGTACGACCCGAACCCGAAGGTCAGCACCTACATCGTCGGCAGTTCGGCAAACGTCACCACTGGAGACGTGAAGAAGCCCATTTTCGACGACAAGGAAGTGTCCGAGGACGGCGAGGCCGACGAAAGCCTCGTCGATTCCGTACTCAGCAAGGGCCTCGGCGTTACCAACGTCGGCGTATCTCTACACAAGGGACTGAACGAGTGCATGGACATGTGCGATCCGGACTGCCCGGTAGCGTTCCGTGTAGGAAGCTTCGTAAAGCCGAAGACTTGCCAGACACCGGTGATCCTCATCGTGAAGAACGCCGACGGCAGCAACATCCTCACGGCAAAGCCTACCAACGACTCAAACGAGTGCTGTGACGGCAACTGCGGTTGCTGGCCAGAATTCTCGTTCGCACAGGACGAAATCGAGCCGATGGACGATGTCAAGCTGTCCGACATCTTCAACGTGATGAAGTTCAACGACATGCAAGGTTACACCGAGAGCTTCAACGGTGGCGTGTACGACGAGACTCCGATGGACGATGCGCAAGAAGGCGTCCGCAAGGCCCAGTCCGCATATAACTGCCCCGGTTGCGACGAATGCAAGGACGGCGAGTTCAAGCCGAACTGGGAAAAGTTCAACGACTTCATGGACTACATGAACGACATCCACCCGATCGAGGACGTGTCGGTCAAGACACCGGTAATTGTCAAGAAAAACGCCGACGGATCAACGTCAGCCTCCCAGGCGGCATACCGCGCAACGATAGGTACCGGAGCATTCTAATGGTCACGAAGCCGAAACTGTTCTTCGACAGCGGGTGCCCCGTATGTTCCGAGTTCAAGAGGCTCATCATGAAGAAGCTCGGTGACTCGGTGGAGTACGTCCCCATCGACGCGTACAAGTCCGACTTCGAGTACATGGCAGCCGACGGAACCAAGTACGCCGGCGCAAAGGCCATCGAGAAGCTATCGGCTGACTTCCCGGCAGTGAAGGACTACGTCTGGATTCTTCCGGAAAAGCTGAAGGTATCCGGTCTGAAGGTGGTCTACAAGGTCGGAAGCGTGGTCCGTAAGGCGATAGCCAAGGTGCACCACGGTTGCAACTGCGGAAAGCACTAATTTTTCGCGAATTAAAGAGAATGCCGGTCGTCGACCGGCATTTTTTGTTTTCTTACACAACAACGTCATCGGGAATTGCTTGCGGCGCCGGCTCCGGCGACACCGCGCTACTTTCGGTCCCGTATGCCGTAAGTATCTTGTCTATCTGATCGTTTGTCTTGATCTTGTCGTGCAGTGCCTCGTTGACCATGTCGATGAGGGCCTGCTTGTTGAACGTCAATACGCTCAGCGCATGCTTGTTTATGTCGCTGGTCTGGAAGTACCTGTGGGCGTTGATGAACCTGATATGGAACTTGCGGACGTTGATCCTTACCCGGTAGTTGAGATAGTCCCCCACGGCGGAATCGACCATCACAATCCGCTTGCTGTTGCGCTCGTAAAGGTGGAACGAAGTAGCATCATCACCCGTACCGACAGTCACAGTCAAGCCTGACTGTGCGAATATCTGCTTCAAATGGCCAGACTCATATTCCTCCATGAGCTTGTCCCACAGCATAGACCCCACGGAAACTTCTGGATCTGATACATCAAGCCTCTTCACGAGATCGAGGATCGACTCGCACAAGGCATTATCGTCACCGCAAATATCGGCAATAGTCTTTTCCATCAACATCTTGCGTTCCAGTTCACTCATGCCATCAGTTTATACGAAAAGGGCGGTCGACGACCGCCCTTCCCATGGCTGATTCAAGAAAATCACAGTTCAATGACATGCGAGTCGATTAGCTTCTTAAAGATCCGCTCGACGACGTTGATGTCCCATCCGTTGCCGGCTCGCTTGGCGAGCTGCGAGTACGACAGGCCAGCGAAATCTATTTCCGACTCAGACTTATCGCGAGATATCCGGAACCCCATCAGTCTGAACAACTCGTGCTCGGAAAACTTCCTTACCAGCTCCTTGCCGTCCCTCGGCGGTTCGACAAGTCGAATGTCATTGTGTTCGGGCTGTTTCAGCGTAATGCAGAACCCGTCTCGCTTGATCTTGTGGTTATACAAGTCTACGCAGTACGGCTGGTCCACATCCAGCGAATCGAACCCGTTCTTTTCCTTCAAATGAGCTACCTGTTGTTCTGATCGGTACAATTTCTTGTCCGGTTCAATGTCCAGCATGTCCTTCACTCGGAGGTCGTTACGAGCCTCTTCCGGACGTATGGAAAATCCATCGGGAATTCCGCCCAGCTTGGCGAACATCCAGACGCGTTCCCTGTTCTGCGGAACGCCGTAGTCCTTGGAGTTCAGCAACACGGCAGACATGACATCCTTATCGCTGGTGCCGTACCCTATTTCAATCAAATCGGAAACCATCTGGTTACGGATATAGTCGAACTTAGATGACAGGAACCCCTTCACGTTCTCCAACAGCACATACTTGGGCTTCTTCACGCGTAGAATGCGGATAATATGGCCCAACATCTTCCCTCGGCCATAGGGATCTTCAGTACCGAGTTGCATTCCGTTGCTAGAGAAAGGCTGACAAGGGAACCCGCCGGTGAACAAGTCGAAATCCGGCAAGTCATTCGGATCTATCTTGGAGAAGTCACCATAGTTAACTCCGCCGTGATTGGCCTGGTAAATGATGTCAGCGAACTTGTCGAACTCAGAATAACCGACAACCTCGTAATCAAACCCGGCCACTGATTCCTTCACTCGATCCAGTGCGAACGAGGCGCCGCCGTATCCAGCAAATCCTTCGAATACCCTAAGCTTCTTCATGCGAGTTCCCTATAACAAATCAATTATGATCGGTGCATTTTCCTTCAAGTAAGGCAACGAGCGCATCGTATTGTACTCGAAGTATTCCGTAGCGAGCTCGTACGGGTCATCTTCCTCGGATTCTGTGTCGCCCATGGATTCCATGACGCACTGGATGCACAGCTCGCGGTCATACACGGCTACCAGCTTCCCACGCTCGTTAATGCAAGTGCCTATGATGGCCTTGTCCATCCCGTCTATGATAGTGACGTCCTCGCCCCTCTCGTCGCCGCGAAGCTTAACCTCTTCGACCTTGGCATCGGCCATTTCGTCTGTGACGTTCGAAATATCACGTTCCATGCTACTAACCTATCGAAATCGATTTACCTTCCATCGGAGTACGGAAACCAAGTATGACGTGTACCTGTCCGTACTCGAACTTGCACGTGATATTGTTCTCGTCAACCGGGCGGAGTATCTTGTAAACCACGGTATGCTTTCCGAGAAGGAAGTCCGGTATATTGACCTGGGACACCCACTTGGTCTTCTCCTTCCCCTTCTTCTTGCCTGCCCCCTTCTTCGGCGCCGCCGACATCTGGGACACGAAAGTACTGCGGGTGAACGTTACCGCAACCTCGTTGTCCTGGGTCAGCTTGACGTCGATATCCTCCTTCTTCAATCCGGGGAGATCGACTATGACGTGGCACTCCTCGTCGGTCATGAGTAGCTCGGAATACGGCTCCTCGAGAAATCCCAACGGCTGTTGCTGTGGCGCTGCACCCTGTACCGGTATGGACATACCTTGCGGTGGCAACGGCTGGGGTTGCATCGGTTGCTGTACCGGTGGCTGATATCCCGGCGCAAGCTGGCCATACGGTGGCTGTGGCTGAGGATACTGCGGAGCCGTTGGGGGCATCTGCTGGGACATGGAGTTGACGCCAACACCACGACCCCTCGGAGGAGGAGTAGCCGACTGCGGAAGTCCAACCCTCTGGTTGAACTGGTTGCTCTGCCGGGCATCGTCGGCCGCCATCTGGTTAATCATCTTCGGACTAATCGGGATACCACCGCCCTGGTTGTCGGTCGCAATCACCGAGTTGTAGTCCGGCATGCCGGTGAATATGAGTGTGCTGTTCTGTTCGTCCATCTTACTAGACCTTCTTTCAATAGTTTCTACTTCCACCTTGTCGCTATGGAACAAATCCTTTATTTTGCCGAAGATGCCCATCTATGACCCGTAGGAAGCGCGCAGCTCGTCCGTCTCGGGAAGTTTCCGAAGCTTGGCAAGCGCACGGCTCTTGGCCCTGCGCACGCACTCCTTGCTCACCCTCAACTCTGATGCGAGCTCGCCGACGGAATCTTCCCAGCCGTCCAAACCGTATATTCTACGTAGTAAACTATTCTCTTCTGCGCTCAAGTTGTCTTCCATGAGGTCGACAAGGCGATCTCGTACCGATTCTTCGGCATGACGGCTATCCGCTCGGTCTTCCGACTGGAGCAAATCGCCAACCGTAAGGCTTCCCTCGTCCGACCCGGACACCGGTGTCGACAGCGGAGTACCCTCTCCCATGGCATTGTCCGCCAGCACTCCGTAGGTAATCTTGTCGACTGACTCTCCCTTCTTCCTGGCGGCCAATATCCGCTTGCGGAGCCTTACGGGGACGTGCAACAGGTCACTGCTCTGGACTATCATATCCATGTGCCGGCGTATCTCGAACACTGCGAACGACCCAAACTTGATTCCCTGCCGGTAGTCGAACTTGTTGAACGCCTCGAGCATGCCCAGTTTCCCCTCGCAATAGAAGTCGTTGAGCGGAAGTCCGGTCATCTTCTTGTACGCCCTTGCCAGTTTCAGGCAGAATTTCAGGTTAGACTGGATAATTGCGGCCTTTATCTCCTGTTTCCGGTGATAATCGGCCTTCACATATTCCATAAAAAGCTTCGTTTCCTTCTGTCTGCCCAGGATCTTGCAAGACATCGCCTCTTCGATGACTTGCTTCGTGCTCCGGTCTTCCTCATAGGTTCTCATGGCGACCCGATGAAAAGCTGTACAGAAATATACTATATGTAAATTTCAATTTCAAACGCGGCGATAAACTGGAAAACGATGGCTTCCAATACCGACATACAGGGAAAACTGATCCTCAACATGGACCAAGACGAGTTCAGGAAACTCGCCGAGGAGGCCGTCCGCAAACTGACTTCCATAAAGAAGGTGGATGGCCGTAACCGGCGCGTCTACAGCGACTTCGTACTCACCATAGACGCCAGCGTAGACCGGCGCACGTTCAACATATACCGCAACCGAACCAGCATGCTGGTTATATCGGAAAGGAACAGCAACGTCGTGAGCGTCAGCTTCGAGTACATATACGTGGAAGACCACCTAAAATATCTACTGAAGGAACTTGATGGCAAAGGAAAAGGGAATTGACGTCGAGGGAACCGTCACTGAGGAACGCGGAAGCGGATTCTTCACGGTGAAGCTCGACAATGGCCACGAGCTGATAGCTCGTCTTAGCGGCAAGATGGAAAATGTCGCAAGAATAAAGGTGAAGACGGACGACCGCGTCATAGTGGAAATGTGCCCGTACGACCTCAACCGAGGAAGGATCACATACAGATACAAATAATGCCGCGCATCACTGCACGGCACTGGAAAGTCGGGAATGCATTCCGGCTTATTTCTTTTTCGTCGTCTTCTTGGCAGGCTTTTTCGCCGGCTTTTTGGCCTTCTTGGCGTCCTTTTCCGCCTTCACTGCCTCGGCCTTGGACTTCTTGAGGTTGGCGAGCTTTTCCTTCCAGCCCTTCAGCGTCTCGTCCTTGGTGACGGGCTTCTTGATGGACTTGAGAAGGGCAGTGCGCTTCACGATCTTCGTGCTAAGGTCGGCAATAGCCTTGTCGAGTGTCTTGACGGACTGCTTGCGTGGCTTCTTGGCCTTCGGTTCGGCATCATCGTCAACGACGATCACCTTGCAAGTGAACGATTCCGGGACTTCTTCCACGGCATCTTCCTTCTTGCAACGGCAGTCTTCCTTGCAACAGCACTTGTCTTCCGGTTCCTCGAAGGCTTCCTTGGCGAGTTCCTCGATGCCCGGAAGGCTCTTGAGGCCATTGCGCTTGATCTTCAAGTAGCTGGCTACGATTGCCGCGATCACCACGAGCACGAAAGCCGCTACCAACAGGGGTACGATTACTGTAGATGTCATTGTGACTCCTTTTGATTAGTACTAATGTGCTATTTAAACTAGTACACTTCGCACAAAAATCACCCGGAAACAAAAACATATAAACTGAATGTACTATGGCGAAAAGAAAGAACAACCAATCCGTCAAGGAAGCCCCGGTTTCCGTCAAGGAAGAACAGAAGACACCGGTGAAGCCGGTAGAAACCAAGCCGGAACCCGCTAGCGAAGCGGAACCGAAAGCGCCCAAGCGCCGTATCCGCATACGCAAAAAGGCGACGAAGAAGCTCTCCGCCGCCATAATCTGCATGGATCCGTCTATCCAGCGCTTTATTTAATCACGGTCTTCTGACTTGTCCAGGTCGAACAGGTTGAACCGTTCGCACTGTTCAAATTCCATATCCAGCGGAACAATCACGTCCTTGCCCGTCTCCGGATCAGTCTCGGCATACTTCAAGAAAGACGAGTCAAACTTGTTGTCGGTATCCATCTGCTTCTTGTCGAACGTGAGCACGGCCTCGCGGATCTTCTTGTAGAACACCTGTCCGTCCTCGTCCTTGGACTTTTTCTTCTTCATGTTGACCGAGAAAGACTTGAACTGCACGGGAACAGTCTCGCCGGAAATTGTCATGTTCATGCACATGCCATATTCGTCCATCGGGACTGTGTACTTGCCGTACGGGTCGTCGTCCGTATTGGCGATGATGGCCAGGTTGCTTACCGGGTCGGCTTGCTGGCCCCAATGCGCGATATCCTTCACGATGTTGAACGATTCGCCCGAGTCCGGGCACTTGATCGTGAGACGCTTGTACACGAGGCCGTTCTTGACCTCGGTGGAATGCTTGGTTATCACACCCTGAAAAGACAATTTTAGGTTTGCCATAAGTATTTTCCTTGTTTATTTTCGTTGAAATATAGTACAAAAGGAATAAACTTGCAAATGCGAGGAATTCTTCATGATTGATGCCCTTAAACCAGTACTAGAACCGACAGCGGAGCCGTTCCGCGAAGCCGTCAACTCCCTGTTCTACACGCTCTTCGAGAACGTGAACTCCGCTGACGCGGTAGACATGCTCACCCAGAAGGTCGGAGAAAACTTGAACAAGGTCGACGACGGCACCAAGATTGTCGGACTGGCCGCCAAGTCCGGAATGGACGGAGAACCGCTAGACAACTCACTGGACAGCATAGTCAACGACATGAACAAGATGGTTGCCGACAGCACTCCGATGCCCGGCCTCCCGACCGAAGTTGGCATGGAAGGACTCCCCGAAGGCGGCGGCATGCCGGCTGAAACCGACGAAATGGGCGGATCGTTCGAGGATTTCGAACAAGGCGTTCCGTTCGACACACCTCCAGAACCCATGGACGTACCGGAAGACCTGGCGGCGCCAGATGACCTTGGCGACGAAGAAGTCACCGACGAGGAAATATAGGAAAGGCGGTCGAATGACCGCCCTTTTCGTTAACCACTAACGTGATACTTGGCGTGTTTCGCCTTCTCCTTACGTTTCTCGGCCTTGACGATGGCGCGTACCTCGTCTTGGGCCTCCTTCTCCCTGTCGTGGATGCGCTTCATGATGGACTTGCGTACTTCCTTGTTGTATTCCAGCCGTTTCGGCGATACGTTACCTTCCTTGATGAACTTCTCCACGTTGCCGATCACCTTGCCGACCTTTATCTCTTCGTCGTTCATCACGTTCAACGCGTTGATGCGAGCAGTGGTATTCTCACGCGCCGTCTTGACGGACTGGTCTATCTGGTCCCATATGCCGTACATGCTGTCGAAGTGTTGGTTGATATAGTTGTTCAGCCCGTTCGGGGACATCGGTGTCTGGACAACCTGACCTTCCGGAACCCAGCGGTCAGCCTTCCACGATTTCCCTTCCACGTGTACCGGAACAATCTTTAGGCGTCCGTCGGCGTTCACTTGCACCAGCGTCATGTGCTCCGCGTTGGCGGCCCAGTTGATACACTTGCGCTTCTTCACGCCGTGGTCGGAGAACCCGAGGCTCACCGTCTCGTTGCACTGGAACACCACTCCCCAGTAATAGTTCTTGGTATCCTTAGGTTGCAGCTCGGCCAGCTTGGTCGTGTATATGTAGCCGTTGCGTCGTCCACCGACTTCTTCCGTCTTGGAGTTGGTGTCCACCTTCCAGAACGTGTTGATGTTAGGAAGCCCATGGTACACTTGCGTCTCGCATATGGTTCGCGCATCGACTTCCGACTGCATGAGCTCTATATACCATAGGCCGTCCTCTTCCTCTACAGGGTCGAACGTATGGTAAAAAAGGTTGAGGGTTCCGTTCACGAAGTTGATCCAGTCCTCGTCCTCGCACTGGAAGTCAAACCTACCGAACCACTCGGCATACTTCTTCTGGGCGGCTGTGGGGAGTTCTATTACTCGGTAGATCTTGTCGAAGTCGTGCGGGTTGAAACCATCGGCACGGCACTTGTTCATGATCCAGAAGTCAAGGATGATGTCCTTGTGGGTATCCCAAGTGATTCCCGCATTGATGTAGTTGATTAGACGGATTCCCGCGATCTTCTTGGCTTTCATCTTGACCTCGTACGCATTCAGTTTATCTATTAAAAGATATTGAAAACCGATAAACTATGCACAGATTGCAATCAAAACAACAGGTACCACATGTTTGAAATGTTTGATCTACCCAACGAGAAAGAACTCGCGCAGATCATGCTCGAAGGAGCAAAGAAGGCGAAGAGTGACTCCAGCGTCGTCGACACCAAGACGATCTTCCCGTTCTCCAACGTCCCCGGCACGCCGAACAAGCCCGCCATGACACCGGACAAGACCGGCGCCGTCAAGGTGAAAACCGCCGATTTCAAGTCTATCGACGTGGCGACCGCATGGGACGAATTCAAGAAGAAGATCAAGACCGACGGCAAGAAGCCCGTCACCGAAATCGACGGCTTCGGTACCGTCGTGGTGAGCTCCAACGCGGCTTCTCCGAAGGCTGACGACCTCGTCGGCGCAGTGAAGGCGCTGAAGACGACTTCCGTGACCGACCTCAAGGGCAAGACCACGGTGACCACCGAGGAACTCGGCGTGTTCAAGGAACTCGCCAAGTCAAACGCGGCAAAGCCGAACCCGAACAAGCTCGTCGGCATCGTCAAGCCGAAGACTGACCTCGGCAAGATTGACAAGAAGCCCAAGTTCGATATCGACGCGAGCGCCGAGGTCGTGGTGAAGGACAAGATTCCCGGTATCAAGGATTCTGCCGTCAAGATGTCACCGGACAAGACCGGCGTCGTAAAGCCGAAGACCGAACTCGGCAAGATCGACAAGAAGCCCAAGTTCGACATCGACGCGAGCG
>Ga0310786_10012117_pt1 | contig 10697 bp, 7 predicted proteins | sample AusTroGonzalo_MG_FD_203881 | JGI IMG/M metagenome (GOLD analysis project Ga0310786, IMG submission 203881) | Bovine rumen microbial communities from tropical cattle in Woodstock, Queensland, Australia - Gonzalo_03 (v2) (version 2) | ecosystem: Host-associated > Mammals > Digestive system >...
CTTATCAATGCCAACCTGAAACAGACAGACCGCTTCCTGAGTAGTTCGATGGTGGTCTTCGGCAGCGAGACGTCAATGCCCTATCAAGGTATGAAGGAGGGACGTTGGATTCACCTGCGCGAGCGCGACATCGACATTACTGACGAGGAGTTCAAAACGGTTATCGACGAGGTGGGCGCCCAGTATTTTACTTCTGGTATCATCAGCAACGGACAGCAATATCTAAGCAGTTCAATTGCCGGCGTCTATCCCAACCATATCAAGATAGATAAGGTGGAGATGATGGAGGGCCGCTTCATTAACAATATCGACATTCAACAGAAACGCAAGGTGCTGGTGATCAGCAACAAGCAGGCCAAGGAGCTCAAGACGCATATAGGACAGTTTGTGAAGGTGGGCAACTTTGCTTTCCAAATTGTGGGCATCTATAAGGAACAGGAGAACGGACGCGCCAGCATGTTTTCGTCATATTCTGCCATCAAGAGCATCTATGGTGCGAGAAACGATGATGCTGGCCGCATCGAGTTTACTTTCCATGGCTTGAAAACGGTGGCGGAGAACGACGCCTTTGAGAAGGGGTATCGTCAGCGTCTGAACCTGGCACATCAGGTACATCCTGAGGACGAGAGCGCCATCTATCTATGGAACCGCTATACACAGAACATGCAGATGCAGGATGGTATCAGCATCATCCGTACGGCCCTTTGGATTGTGGGTCTTTTCACACTGCTCTCTGGCATCGTGGGAGTCTCGAATATCATGCTGATCACGGTGAAGGAACGCACTCACGAGTTTGGTATCCGCAAGGCCATTGGTGCCAAGCCCTGGAGCATCCTGAAGTTGATTATTGTCGAGAGTGTGATTATCACCACCATCTTTGGCTATATCGGCATGATTCTCGGTATTGCTGCCAATGAGTATATGGATGCCACGATAGGTCATACGAAGGTGGATGCAGGACTCTTTAAGGCCACGATGTTCCTTGACCCCACCGTGGGACTCGATGTGTGCTTCGAGGCTACGATGGTGATGATTATCGCTGGCACCATCGCTGGATTGATTCCTGCGTTGAAAGCATCAAGAATACGCCCCATAGAGGCATTAAGAGCTGAATAATATGAGATTGGATATAGATACATATAGAGAGATTCTCGACACGCTGACTCGCAACAAGAGTCGCTCGTTCCTCACGGGCTTCGGCGTGTTCTGGGGGGTCTTCATGCTGGTGGCGCTCATTGGTGGCGGACAGGGCATAAAGGAACTGCTGAGCAAGAACTTCGAGGGCTTTGCTACCAACAGCGCTATGGTGTGGGCACAACCCACTACGAAGGCATATAAAGGTTTCCGAAAAGGCCGCATGTGGAATATGGAGTATAAGGATGTTGCCCGCCTGAAGAGTCGCATACCTGAGCTCGATGTGGTGAGTCCAGTTTTATTCTCGAATGGTGGTACTGCCTACTTCGGTGACCGTAAGACGACAGTAGGTATCAATGGGGTGGAGGCCGACTATCAGCGGGTGAGTGAGCCCAAGATGCGCTATGGGCGCTATCTCAATGATATGGATGTGGCTCAGCGTCGTAAGGTCTGTGTCATCCAGAAAAAGACCTATAAAGACCTTTTTCCTGGCGGTGGCGACCCTTGTGGCAATTTTATCCGTGTGGATTCTGTCTATTACCAGATTGTGGGTGTGGATTACAGTACTGCCGAAGGAATTAACTTTGGAGGCGAGTCGGGCACCACGATGTTGCTGCCCATCTCGCTGATGCAGCAGACTTATAATATGGGACAGAGTGTTCACCTTATTGCTTTGACTGGCAAGAAGGGGGTCGTGATGTCAACGATAACAGACCGCATTCGTGAAACAATTGCTCGTGCCCATACCGTTGATCCAACAGATGAACAGGGCGTGATGGTATTCAATACCGAGGTGTTGTTCCAGATGGTCGATGCCCTGTTCCGTGGTGTCAACTTCCTTATCTGGTTGGTGGGCCTCGGCACTCTGCTCGCTGGTGCCATCGGCGTTTCAAACATCATGATGGTTACCGTGCGTGAACGTACTATAGAGATAGGTATCCGTCGTGCCATCGGCGCCACACCAAAGATGATTCTCTCGCAGATCATCTCCGAGAGTATTGTACTAACGATGGTGGCTGGTATGAGTGGCATCCTCTTTGGTGTGCTGATTCTACAGATGCTGGAACTGGCGAATACCGAGGATGGTATCCTGGCTGCTCACTTCCAGGTAGGCTTTTGGACAGCCATCTCTGCAGCACTCGCCATCGCAGCGATGGGTGTGCTGGCTGGCTTGGCACCTGCTGCACGAGCCATGAGCATCAAACCTGTGGACGCTATGCGAGACGAGTAAAAAGTTAAAAGAAAAAAGTAAAAAGATATAGATATGAAAAAGTATTTCAAACTGATTATCGCAGCAATTATTGCTTTGATTTTCATCGGAACATTCGTGTTCCTTTGGCAGAAAAGCCAACCCAAAGAGGTGCAGTACTCTGAGTTTACGACGGGTATGGATAGCATCCGTAAAACCACCATTATCACAGGTAAGATAGAACCTCGCAACGAGGTGAATATCAAACCTCAGATTTCAGGTATCATTGCTGAGCTCTATAAAGAGCCGGGCCAGTATGTAAATGCAGGTGATATCATTGCCAAGGTGAAGGTGATTCCTGATATGGCACAGCTGTCGAGTGCTGAGAGTCGTGTGCGCTTGTCGAATATTAACCTGAAGCAGGTGGAGACCGACTTTTCTCGCACAAAGAACCTGCACGATCAGAAATTGGTGAGCGACGAGGACTTTGAAAAAGCTCGTCAGCAACTGAAGCAGGCACAGGAGGAGAATGCTGCTGCTGTCGACGCCCTTCAGGTGGTGCGCGATGGCGTGTCGAAATCGAATGCCTCGGCCTCGTCAACGCTGATTCGTTCAACTATCAGCGGTGTCATTCTCGACATTCCTGTCAAGGTGGGTAATTCGGTGATTAACTCGAACACTTTCAACGATGGTACAACTATAGCCATTGTGGCAAATATGCAGGATCTCATCTTCCGTGGCAACATCGATGAGACGGAAGTGGGACAACTCGCCATAGGTGTCCCTATGAAGATCACTATCGGCGCCCTGCAGGACTTACAGTTTGATGCAACACTGGAGTATATATCGCCCAAGGCAACGGAGAGCAATGGTGCCAACCAGTTTGAGATCAAGGCAGCTGTTACGGTACCTTCAGATGGCAAGATTCGTTCTGGCTATAGTGCCAACGCCGAGATTGTGTTGGATGAAGCCAATGATGTACTCTGTGTGCCTGAGAGTGCCATCGAGTTTAGTGGTGACTCTACCTTCGTATATATTGTTAAAGGTGAGGGTCAGCAGAAGACCTACGAGCGTCAGGCTGTGGTCACAGGCCTCAGCGATGGCGTGAATATCGAAATTAAGAAGGGCCTGAAGAAGGACCAGAAGGTGCGTGGCCCGCAGATTATCACTGATGACGATCAAAATGAATAAGATTATGCCAATCATTATTTTTATCTTAGTTGTAGTAGCTGCTTTGTATGCACAACCTGTTAATGCGCAACAGAATTGGTCGCTGAAGCAGTGCTGTGACTATGCCGTAGAGCATAATATCACGATTAAACAGCAAGAGAACCAGTGTCGCCAACAGGAGATACAACTCTCTAATGCTAAGAACCAGCGTTTGCCAGACCTCAGCGGAAGTGCCGGTCAGAACTTTTCGTTTGGCCGTGGATTGACGGCGGAGAATACCTATACGAATACCAATACTTCGTCAACATCGTTTTCGCTGGGTACGAGTGTCCCCTTGTTCACAGGTTTCCAGATTCCCAATAATATCAAGTTGAGCCAGCTGAACCTTGAGGCGGCTACGCAGGATTTGGAGAAAGCGAAGAATGATATTCGTACGCAGGTGGCACAAGCTTATGTGCAGATTCTCTATAACTTAGAAATGGCCGATGTGGCTCATCGTCAGATTAGTATTGATAGTGCACAGGTGGCTCGTTTACAGGCACTCCTCAATATCGGTCGGGCAAGTGAGGCAGAACTGGCCCAACAGAAGGCAACGATGGCACAGAGTCTCTTGACGGCTACACAGGCTGATAATAACCTGCAACTGGCCATCCTTGCCATGACACAGTTGCTGGAATTGCCTACCCCGGAGGGCTTCTCTGTTGTTAGACCAGAGGTAGGTACTGAAGGTGGAAATACCATTGTCACCCCTGATGAAATCTATGCAGAGGCTTTAACAACAAAACCCGAAGTTCAGGCTCAGCAATTGCGCCTACGTGCTACGGAAAACAGTATTAAGATTGCACAGGCAGGTTATTATCCAACGCTGAGTTTTAGTGCTGGACTGGGATCTAACTATTACAAGACATCAGGTTTTAAGGCTGATGGTTTTGCCAAGCAGATGAAGAATAACTTCAGTCAGTACTTGGGATTTAATCTTAGTATCCCCATTTTCAATCGTTTCCAAACTCGCAATAGTGTCCGTTCTGCCAAGATAGACCGTGAGAACCAAACGCTGCAACTCGATAATACAAAGAAAGCTCTTTATAAAGAAATACAGCAGGTGTATTATAATACGGTGGCAGCCAGTCAAAAGCTTCAAAGTAGTTATCAGGCCAGTCAGAGCAGTGAGACGGCCTTTCGTTTGACGCAGGCAAAATATGAGCAGGGTAAAGCTACCATAACGGAGTTTAACGAGGCAAAAAATAACTACTTGAAATCGTCGAGTGACTTGACGCAAGCACGTTATGAATATCTCTATCAGCAGGCGTTGATTCTATTTTATCGTGGACAGGAATTGCACTTCTAATAGTTTGGAATCAACCCCTTTGATGATACCCACCATCATTCTCATATTGGGAATGGTGGTGGCATCTTTCATTCAGCAGACGGGGTATGTTCTTGCAGCCTTTGCTACCAGTGTGGTCCTAACGTGGCTTTTGAGCCGTTGGGAGTTCTTGCAGAGTATCGGTGTCTTATTTTGTGTATTCCTATTTGGCGTCCTGGTTGGACAGCCTAGTTGTCGGACGGTTGTGAATGATGATGTGACGGAGGCCGTTGTGTTTTCTGAACCGTCAGAGAAAAACAAGACGATCGCCGTCGATCTGTTGCTACCAGACGAAGGGCGACAGGTGCGCTGTTATCTTTGGAAAGACGAACGTAGCAAACAGGTGGCATTGGGACATAGTCTGCTGGTAAAAGGTGTGGATAAGGGCTTTATACGTAGTTCTGACTGGCAGTATGGTGGTCGCGGCTTTTCGAAGATGTCACGTCTGGAACGCCTTCGAATGTGGTTCCTTGGTATTCGTCATCAGTTGCTTAGCCGCTATAGGACATTACAAACTGATGATGATCAATATGCCGTTCTGGCTGCCATGACGTTAGGAGATAAATCAGCTTTGAGTAAGGAACTTCGTGATGTCTATTCTGTGACAGGTGCTTCGCATGTGTTGGCATTGAGTGGTTTGCACATGGGTATTATTTTCTTCTTGCTTCATCGACTGACACTTGGACGACGGCATTTCTGGTTGTCACAGGTTATTATTGTTCTTGGTTTATGGTCATTCGCTTTCCTCACGGGTCTCTCGCCGAGTGTCGTGCGTTCGGCCACTATGCTAAGCGCCTATGTCCTATTCTCTTTTATGGGTCGTCAAAGAAATTCTGTCAATCTTTTGTGTTTCACTGCAATTGTCATGCTTTTAGTTAATCCTCAGTCTCTCTATGATGTAGGATTTCAATTGTCTTTCACAGCAGTACTGTCTATCTTGTTATGGCTTCCACTGATAGACCGCTTCCTTCCCGAGAATTATTTTGTAACCCGTCGTTTTCAGCATTATCTTTATAGTATGGTTGGCATGTCACTGGCTGCACAGTTGGCTGTCGCACCACTCATCGTTTATTATTTTGGTCGTTTCTCTACCTATTTCTTGCTTACCAACTTTATAGTGATTCCTCTCGCCACAGCGATTCTCTATGGGGCATTATTGGTTGTTATTGTTCCGATGTTCGGTCCTGTGTTATTGTGGGTAGTAGGTATATTGAATAAGGCACTTGAGTGGATATCTCAAATGCCTTATTCGTGTATCGACGGTCTACATCCGTCGGTTCTTCAAATATGTCTTTTCTATATTGGCGTCATCAGCCTTTATTGGGCTGTTCGCCGATTGGCTCCTACTACATCACGTGTAGCCAGCGTAAGATGTCGTTGAGGTTGGCAACAACCATGAGTAAAATCAGAATACCAAATCCCACGTATTCAGCTCGTATCATGAAATTCTCAGAGGGTTTCCTACGTGTAATCATCTCGTAGAGGAGGAACAATACATGACCTCCGTCCAAAGCAGGAATAGGCAGGATATTCATGAAAGCTAAGATGATGCTGAGGAAGGCAGTCATCAACCAGAACTGATGCCAGTCCCATGCTGATGGGAAAAGGCTACCAATGGCTCCAAAGCCACCCATCTGTTTGACACCGTCTGAAGAGAAGAGGTACTTCATATCGTTGACATAGCTACACAGCGTGTTCCAACCATATTTGATACCTGCAGGGAAGCTCTCCAGGAAACCGTATTCAAGTGTAATTGGCTCGTAGATCTGAATGGGTTGGAATCCCAGCTTCAGGTCTTTTGTGAGGGTTGTACTCACAGTGTCGATGGTTTCGCCACGCTGATAAACCAAACAAATGTTCAAGGCTTTCAGACTGTCTGCTTCCGTCTTTGCAGAGGCCAGTACGTCATTGATACGTGACAGTTCGTCGGTAAAGCCATAGAAAGAGTTGACTTTTTTGTTGTTGGCAGCCAGAATCTTGTCGCCTTTCTGCAAGCCAATAGCCTCAGCGGGTGTGCCAGGGATGATACTGTCAATCTCGGCAGGTACCATCGGACGTACGAAGATGGGTACATTTTGGGCCATGTCGATGAGACTGAGGGTCGATGCCTCATAGGTAAAGAACAGGAACGACTTCTCCTCCTGGGGAATGTTGATGGTTACGGGCTTGCCGTTGCGGAGCACATTGACCTGCTTGGCATTGCAAATCATGCGATACATATCGGCACCCACGTTTTTGAATTCCTTTTGGTCGGTTGACATCAGAATGTCACCATCCTGAAAACCAATGGACTTAGCCTGCTCGTTGAACTCCATTCCCTGTTTCATGCTCTGCAGAGGGATGTAGGTCTCGCCCCAGGTGAAAAGTACCATAGAGTAAATGAACAATGCCAACAGGAAGTTGACCAATACGCCACCTACCATAATGAGCAGACGCTGCCATGTGGGTTTCGTGCGGAACTCCCAAGGATGAGTCTCTTTAGACAGTTTCTGATTAGTTTCGTCGATCATACCGTCAATGGCGCAATAGCCACCCAAAGGTAGCCAACCCAGACCATATTCTGTGCCAACATACTCTTTTGACTCGTTACCCTCCTCGTCTTTCTTCGTAGGCACCACTTCGGGCTTCATCTTAAAAAGACGACGAACCCAAGTGTCATAGGTACTTAGGATGTGGAACTTAGGGTTGAAGAAGAGGTAGAATCTGGAAACACGCACCTTGAATAGTTTGGCAAAGGTGAAGTGACCCAGTTCGTGGAGCAGCACCAGTAAGCTGATGGCCATCAGGAACTGCAATGTCTTAATCAGAAAAACTTCCATGTTTGTATCTTTTTACCTTTTTGTTTTTTACCATTATAAAAGTTCTGTTGCTATGCGACGTGCCTCAGCATCGGTAGCCAAATAATCCTCGTAGGTAGGCTTTTTGATGAAGGTGGCACGTTGCATCGTTGCTTCGATAATATCGCCCATCTGCAGGAACCCGCAACGGTCCTCCAAGAAAGCACGGTTCACTATCTCGTTGGCAGCGTTGACGATACATGGCATGTTGCCTCCTTGGTTCAGCGCCTCGTAGGCCATTGCCAAACAACGGAATTTTTTCAAGTCGGGTTCGAAGAAATCCAGATGTTGTGCAGCAAATAGGTCTAGTCTGTTACCGCTGAGTGGCAGTCTCTTCGGAAACGAGAAGGCATACTGGATAGGCAGGCGCATGTCGGGTACACCGAGTTGAGCCTTTACTGAACCATCCATGAATTGCACGGCGCTGTGGACAATACTCTGAGGATGAACCAGTACCTGAATCTGTTTCGCCTCTACACCAAAGAGCCATTTAGCTTCAATCACCTCAAAGCCTTTATTCATCATTGAGGCAGAGTCGATGGTAATCTTGGCTCCCATATCCCATGTGGGATGACGTAGAGCATCGGCCTTGGTGACGTGAGCAATCTCCTCCATCGTCTTCAGACGGAAGGGACCACCACTGGCTGTAAGCAGAATCTTGTCGATAGGATTCTCGTCTTCACCAACTAACGACTGGAATATTGCTGAGTGCTCGCTGTCAACGGGCAGGATAGAACAGTGGTTCTCCATGGCCAACTGACAAATCAGTTCACCAGCCACGACCAATGTCTCCTTGTTGGCCAGACAGATGGTCTTGTGTGCCTTGATGGCGTGGATGGTGGGACTAAGACCTGCGAAGCCTACCATGGCGGTAAGTACCATATCAATAGGTCCGGCCTCTACAATCTCGTCGAGGGCGCGTGCGCCGGCATACACTTTTACATCGGGCATGTCGCTCATCAGTTGCTTCAACTCGTCATAGCGAGCTTCGTTGGCAATGACGATAGCGGCAGGCTTGAATTTGTGTGCTTGTTCTGCCAGCAGTTCTATTTTATTATTGGCTGTCAGGCAATACACCTCATAGAGGTCGTTATGTTCCTCTATCACTTCGAGTGCCTGTGTGCCGATGCTTCCTGTAGAGCCAAGAATGGCTATTTGTCTTTTCATAAATCTAAGATGCCCTCAGGTAGGGCTATGGTAATCGTTTTATTGTCTTTGTCAATATCTGTAATAAGCTCTTCGCTGGCAGGGATCAGCGTACCGTCTTCCAGTTCAAAAAGGATGTTGATGGTACTCTCGTCAACATGGGCGATGGTACCTATCTTCTTTTCGGTGTTTGCATCAACGATGTCGAAGCCTACGAGGAATGAGTACGTGAGCACTTCCTCTTCATCGTCGGCCTCAGAGCGTAAGAAATAAACATCGCAGTTTGTTAATTCGCGAGCACGGTCTTGTGTGTCAATATCCTCAAACTTCACCAGTGCCGTGTTGTCCGAACGAAAGCGATATTCCTCCATAAAGAAGGGCACAAGAATACCATCAACCTCCAGGATGAGGTATTCTGCTTCAACGCGGTCGAACACGTCATCATCGAAGGTGAACGAAACCTCGCCTTTGACGCCGTGTGCCTTACCTATACGACCTATCTTGTAGACTTCCTCTTTCTTTATCATGGGGTGAATGGGGGTTAGGGTAGGCGGGTAATCTTTGCACCGAGCGCGTTCAGACGAGCTTCTATATTCTCGTAGCCACGATCAATCTGTTCGATATTGTCAATGCGACTGGTACCCTTAGCACTCATGGCTGCTATTAGCAGGGCAATTCCTGCACGGATGTCAGGACTTGACATGCGTCCGCCACGCAGTTGCAACTTACGGTCATGACCAACAACCACTGCACGATGAGGGTCGCAAAGGATAATCTGTGCACCCATATCGATGAGCTTGTCAACGAAGAACAGACGACTCTCGAACATCTTCTGGTGAACCAATACGGAACCGCGAGCTTGTGTGGCTACGGTGATGAGTACTGACAATAGGTCAGGTGTCAGTCCTGGCCAAGGTGCATCTGCCAGTGTCATGATGGTACCATCGATAAACGACTGTATCTCGTAGTGGTGCATCTGTGGGATATAGAGGTCATCACCCTCTTCCTTGATGGTGATACCCATGCGGCGGAATGTGTTGGGGATGATACCCAAGTCCTTGATAGAGACATTCTTGATACGTATGCCGTTTCCCACCATGGCAGCCATGCCAATAAATGATCCAACCTCAATCATATCCGGCAGGATTGTGTGGTCTGTGCCATTCAGGTGGTCAACACCTTCAATGGTCAAGAGGTTCGATGCGATGCCGCTGATACGAGCTCCCATCTTGTTCAGCATCTTACAAAGTTGCTGCAGATAAGGTTCGCAGGCTGCATTATATATTGTTGTGGTGCCTTTTGCCATCACAGCTGCCATCACGATATTGGCCGTACCAGTAACGGATGCCTCGTCAAGAAGCATATAACAACCATTCAGCTGTTGGGCATATATCTCGTAAACATCGCGTTCTGCCACATGATGGAACTGTGCGCCTAAGCGTTCGAAGCCCAAGAAGTGAGTGTCCAGTCTGCGACGCCCGATCTTGTCGCCGCCAGGCTTGGCAATCGTTGCCTTTCCCATGCGAGCAAGCAGCGGACCAATCATCATCACCGATCCGCGTAACTGGGCACACTTCTGAACAAATTCGTTGCTTTGCAGATAATCCAGGTTCAACTCGTCTGCCTGAAAAGTACATGTAAGTCCAGAAACGCCACAATCTTCTGTATTTTTAGAATCCTCGGTCACCTTTACACCAACATCCTTGAGAAGTTGGATAAGGTTCATGACATCTCTGATTTGCGGAATATTGTGGATCGTCACCTTGTCACTAGTCAATAGTGTAGCACAAATCACCTGCAGGGCTTCGTTCTTGGCGCCCTGAGGTACGATGGTTCCGCTGAGAGGGTGTCCTCC
>Ga0310786_10012118_pt1 | contig 10695 bp, 7 predicted proteins | sample AusTroGonzalo_MG_FD_203881 | JGI IMG/M metagenome (GOLD analysis project Ga0310786, IMG submission 203881) | Bovine rumen microbial communities from tropical cattle in Woodstock, Queensland, Australia - Gonzalo_03 (v2) (version 2) | ecosystem: Host-associated > Mammals > Digestive system >...
GTTGAACAAGAAGTACGAGGTGAACGAGCTGAAGATGCAGGCCGAGCGCGACAAGATGCAGGCGGAGCGCGACAAGATGCAGGCGGAGCGTGACAAGATGCAGGCCGAGCGCAGGCAGATGTATCTGCTCATAGCCATCGTCGCGGTGGTGCTCATTGCCATCATCATCATTGTATTGTCACGTCTGCACGCTGCACGCCGACTGGCCAAGATGCGTGCCGCCCAGGAACGCCTCGAAAGCGAGCTGCAGATCGCACGTGACATCCAGATGTCGATGGTGCCGAGCGTGTTCCCAGAACGTGAAGGGCTGGATATGTATGCCTCGATGACCCCCGCCAAGGAGGTTGGTGGCGACCTGTACGGCTATCTGCTAATGGGCAACAAACTCTACTTTGCCGTGGGCGACGTCAGCGGCAAGGGTGTCCCCGCCTCGCTGTTTATGGCGCAGGCTACGCGACTGTTCCTCACCCTCGCCAAACAGGGCATGATGCCCGCAGAAATCTGCACCCGCATGAATGACGCCCTCAGTGGCGACGACAACGAAAATGGCATGTTTGTCACCTTCTGGCTGGGATTGGTAGACCTCCAGACAGGCCATCTCGACTTCTGCAATGCCGGTCATAACCCTCCCGTCATTGGCGGCGGCGAGCATCAGGGTGAGTTCCTCGACATGATTCCCAATGCGCCCATCGGCTTGTGGCCCGAACTCGAATACGAGGGCGAGCAGATTGACACCATCAAGGGCCGTCCGCTGTTCATCTACACCGACGGACTCAACGAGGCCGAGAACCGCCAGCAGCAACAGTTCGGCGACGAACGCCTGCTCGACATCCTGCGCGACACGCACTTCGACTCCGCCCGTCAGGTCATCGACAAACTCACGGCTGAGGTTGAGACCCATCGCAACGGTGCCGAACCTAACGACGACCTCACGATGATGTGTCTGCGAGTAAATTAAACTCTCGCGCAAAAATCTGTTAATTATTTAGTTTTTTGCTCGATTTAATCAACTTTCTCACGCTCAGGAATGAAAATTTATTCTCATTCCCTTTGCTTAATCGAAATTTTGCACTACCTTTGCAGGCGATTTTATAAGTTACTCCCTCGTCGGGGCTTCGTGTAAGCGCTGAGCAGACTGGTAAGAAGACGATGGTGAGCACCAATCGTCCGGCTCACGAGTAGGGCTGGCATGGTCGGCAAGGGATATGTATAACAATTTAAAAAACAAATTTGCATTATGGCAGAAATGAATTTTGGTGGCGTCATGGAGACTGTGGTCACCAGCAAGGAGTTCTCATTGGAGAAAGCACGTGAAGTATTGAAGGATGAGGTTATCGCCGTCATCGGTTATGGCGTTCAGGGCCCCGGTCAGGCTTGTAACCTGAGGGACAATGGCTTTAACGTCATCGTCGGTCAGCGTCAGGGTAAGACTTACGACAAGGCTGTTGCCGACGGTTGGGTGCCGGGCAAGACGCTCTTCAGCATCGAGGAGGCTGCCGAGAAGGGTACTATCCTCTGCATGTTGCTCTCTGACGCTGGTCAGATGCAGCAGTGGCCCACTATCAAGAAATATCTGAAGCCTGGTAAGACGTTGTACTACAGCCACGGCTTCGCCATCAACTGGAACGACCGCACGGGCGTTGTTCCTCCAAAGGATATCGATGTCATCATGGTGGCTCCTAAGGGTAGTGGTACCAGCCTCCGCACGATGTTCTGCGAGGGTCGTGGTCTGAACTGCTCGTATGCCGTTTACCAGGACGCTACGGGTAAGGCTAAGGACAAGACGCTGGCCTTCGGTATCGGTATCGGTGCCGGTTACCTGTTTGAGACCACCTTCCAGCGCGAGGCTACCAGTGACCTGACTGGTGAGCGTGGTTCGCTGATGGGTGCTATCCAGGGCTTGCTGCTGGCTCAGTATGAGGTACTGCGCGAGAATGGTCACACACCTTCTGAGGCCTTCAACGAGACCGTTGAGGAGTTGACCCAGAGCCTTGGCCCGTTGTTCGGTGCCAAGGGTATGGACTGGATGTACGCCAACTGTTCGACCACCGCTCAGCGTGGTGCACTGGACTGGGCTCCCCGTTTCCACGATGCCATCAAGCCCGTCATGGAGTGGTTGTACTACTCGGTAAAGACTGGTAACGAGGCTCAGATTACCATCGACGCTAACTCGAAGCCCGACTATCGTGCTGGATTGGAGAAGGAACTGGAGGCTATGCGCAATCAGGAGATGTGGCGTGCCGGCGAGACCGTTCGTAAGCTGCGTCCTGAGTATCAGGAAGACTAAGAGATGTCTGATGTAAGATGTAAGAAGTAACATTTTGATGAAAGATCTTGAGACTATAACCCGTCTTGTGTGTCAAGTGGCACGCGAGGCGGGTGCTTATATTAATAAGGAACGCGCGAGCTTTTCGGTAGATAAGGTGGAGCGCAAGCACGCCCACGACTATGTGTCGTATGTGGACAAGGGATCTGAACGATTGATTGTCAAGGCCCTGCGAGAATTATTGCCTGAAGCTGGTTTTATCACAGAAGAGGGCTCTGCAGGTCATACGGACGAACAATATGTATGGGTCGTTGACCCGCTGGACGGCACGACGAACTTCATTCATGGCTTTGCACCCTATGCTGTCAGCATTGCACTCTGCAAAGGCAGGCAGATTGTTGTTGGCGTAGTTTACGAAATCGTCAGCGAAGAGTGCTTCTATGCTTGGAAGGACGGAAAGGCGTGGGTAAATGATAAATCCTTGCATGTTGGAACGAGCGAGATAAACGATGCGCTGCTGTGCTTGCAGTTGCCGTATAACAGCGACGCGTATAAACCCGTCATCAAGCGGTTGATTGAGCGGTTCTATGGCAACGTGGGTAGCATCCGCATGATGGGTTCTGCGGCTATTGCGCTGTGCTATGTGGCTGCGGGACGTCTTGATGCCTACGCTGAGCGGTATATCGGTCAGTGGGACTACATGGCCGGAGCACTCATCGTGAAAGAGGCTGGGGGACGCGTCACCAACTACGACGGCGAGGACTATTTCATGGAAGGTGACAGCGTCGTGGCCACGAACGGCGTGGTACACCAAGCGTTGTTAGATGCCGTCAGAGAGGCGCAAGCCGTTTGTTAGACAATCATGAGAAATCCGTCGTCCTGGCGGATTTTTTCATTTTCCATCAGGACTTTGAGGGCTGTATTGAGCGCTTCCGCAGGTAATTGCAGGCGGTAGAGCTCGGTGATGTGGTGACGCTGACGGTCGGAAAGCATTGCGAGAATCTGCTGGCAGGCATCGTGCTGGTTGGCGGGAGTCACCAACTGGCCTTGCTCACGTAGACAGACATCGCATTGGCCGCAATCCTTTGTGGTATCTTCGCCAAAGTATTCGAGGAGCATTCGACTGCGACAACGGTCTGTTGTCTGTGCGTAGTTCGTCATAGCCAGGATGCGCTTGCGGTATTGTTCCTGACGGTCTTCGTAGATAGCCCGCGGCAGCTGGACGTGTTCCTTGTCCTCGCGGCGCTGTAGATAGCGGATATAGGGTACTTGTTTGCGGGGTATGAAGCTGATGAGATGGCGCAGCGACAGGGCTTTCAGGATGTCGTAAACGACGGGCTGGGGGACTCCGGCCTGCTGGGTAATGATGCTCTCGTCGATGTAGCCATAGTCGGCAAAGAGTCCGCCATAGTTGCGCAGCAGGGCAACGATGACGCGTTCCTCGACGGGTGTCACCTGTTCCAGACGGTAGAGCTCGTCGCGACTGACGAGAAAGTGTACGCGGGCTTCGTTGTCGGACTCCTCGTCGTAGTCGAGATAGCCAGCACGCATGAGAATCTGCAGGGCGGAATGGACGCGGACGGGGAAATGGTGGAAGCGCTGGCAGAACTCCTCGATGTTGAACTCGCGGTTGACGCCATAGCCGTCGCCCGTGGCTATCTGGTAGTAGTAGGCCAGATGTTCGTACACCTCTTTAATATATTCGCGTGGGGGGAAAGTGTCGTCGATACGCTTCGACAGTTTGCCACTGTCGCTGCCGTTGAAGAGCAGAATGGCACGGGCGGGTTGTCCGTCGCGTCCGGCACGTCCAGCCTCTTGGAAATAGGCTTCGAGGGAATCGGGGCTGTCGTAGTGGATGACCAGACGGACGTCGGGCTTGTCGATGCCCATACCGAAGGCATTGGTAGCCACCATGATACGCGTGCGGTCGTGTTGCCAGTCGCGCTGTCGGCGGTCTTTGTCAGCATGGTCGAGTCCGGCATGATAGAATGTCGCCGATAGTCCGGCATTGGAGAGGTGTTCGGCAATCTCGCGGGCATGACGCCGGCTGCGCACATAGACGATGGCCGAGCCCGGTGTGCCGTCGAGTAAACGCACTAATTCACCGTATTTGTCGGGGGCGTAGTGAACGAGGTAGGCCAGGTTCTTGCGCTCGAAGGACATGCGAAAAACGGAAAAACCGTGTTTTCCCGTGTGGCATCCGGTTTCCCCGGATGCGCTTGTGGATTCGGGAGAACCGAATCCCGCGGACGCTGTTGACAGCTTCGCGCAGATGTCGTCCACGACTTGTGGCGTGGCGGTAGCCGTCAGGGCCAGCACAGGGACATTAGGATGAATGTTGCGGATGTTGGCAATTTCGAGATAGGACGGTCGGAAGTCGTAGCCCCATTGCGAGATGCAGTGTGCCTCGTCGACGGTGATGAAGCTCACCTGCATGTGGCGCAGTTTGGTCTGGAATAGGCTGCTGCCCAGACGTTCGGGTGAGACGTAGAGGATCTTGGTATTTCCCAAAATGCAGTTCTCCAGCGTGCGCATCACGTTGTCGTGCTGCATGCCGCTATAGATGGCTGCCGCCTGGATATCGAGCTGGCGCAGGTGGTGTACCTGATCCTTCATGAGCGCAATGAGTGGTGTGATGACAATGCAGACACCCTCCTTGGCCATTGCCGGCACCTGAAAGGTGATGGACTTTCCACCACCTGTAGGCATCAGTCCCAGTGTGTCGTGACCCGCGCCGATGGACTCAATGATGTCGCGCTGGATGCCGCGAAAGTCATCGTAGCCCCAGTAACGTTTGAGAATCTCCTGATAGTTACTCATCCTCCGAGGGACGTATATCCTCTATTTGCAGCTGCACCTCGCCACGCTTGTAGGTATTCTCCTCGATGGTGTAGACAATGTCGAACGAACGTTTCGACTTGATGTAACGTGCCGCTGCCGACTGTCCGAAAGCGATGCCGTTCATAACCACTGCTGACTTGGAGTCGACGAGTTCGAGCTTGATATGCTCCTGATGGCGGCCAACGACTTTCGACGTACCATAGTCGTAGACGTTACGCGTCAGGAACAACGGCTTCTCGTTGGCAGGACCATGGGGAGCCAGTTTCTTCAGTTCACTCAGGAGGCGCTTGTTGATCTGGTGAAAGTCCAGTTCGGCATCAATGTCCAGCGTCTGCTGCGTCTGTTCGGGCATGATATGAGCGCTGACATACTCCTGGAACCGACGGCGGAACTCAGGGATATTCTCCTGACGGAGCGTCAGACCGACGGCATAGGTATGACCGCCGAAGTTTTCGAGCAGGTCACGACACGACTTGATGGCCTCGTAGATGTCGAAGCCTGCCACCGAACGTGCAGAGCCCGAAGCAATGCCGTTGATGATGGTCAGTACGACGGTGGGACGGAAATAGAGTTCCGTCAGTCGTGAGGCAACGATACCCACCACGCCTTTCTTCCAGTCTTCGTCGTAAAGGACGATGGATTTCTGGTGCTGCTGACTCTCCAGGCGAGCCACAATCTCGTTGGCCTCCTCGGTCATCTGCTTGTCCACATCGCGACGCTGGTCGTTATATTCGTTGATGCGCGTAGCTTCCATCACTGCCTTCTTCAGGTCTTTTTCCACCAATAGGGTAACGGTCTCCGTACCGTTCTGCATACGTCCGGAGGCATTGATGCGCGGACCTATCTTGAACATGATGTCGCTCATGGTCAGTTCACGGCTTGACAGTCCGCAGATGTCGATGATGGCCTTCAGACCTATCGACGGACTAATGTTCAGTTGCTTCAGTCCGTGGAAAGCCAGGATGCGGTTCTCGCCATCGATGGGTACCATGTCGGCAGTAATGCTCAGGGCACAGAAGTCGAGTAGGGGAATCAATCGCGAGAAGGGGATGCCGTTATTCTTGGCAAAAGCCTGCATGAGTTTGAATCCTACGCCGCATCCAGACAGGTGGTGGTAGGGGTAGGTAGAGTCCGTACGCTTGGGGTTGAGGATGGCCACTGCTGGTGGCATCACATCGTCAGGAACGTGGTGGTCGCAGATGATGAAGTCAATGCCCAACTCCTTCGCATACGCTATTTCATCGATTGCCTTGATACCGCAATCGAGCACGATAATCAGTTTCACACCGTTCTCGGCAGCATAGTCTATTCCTTTCTGGCTCACGCCATATCCCTCCTCATAGCGGTCGGGAATGTAGTATTCCACATTGGAATAGAATTGCTGTAGGAACTTATACACCAGAGCTACTGCTGTGCATCCGTCCACGTCGTAATCGCCCCAAACCATGATGCGCTCCTTGCGGCCCATAGCATCATTCAGGCGGTCGACGGCCACGTCCATATCGTTCATCAGGAACGGATCTATCAGCTCGTTCAGCATCGGACGGAAGAAGCGCTTGGCAGCACTCTCGGTCTTGATGCCTCGCTGGATGAGCAGATTGGCCATGACAGGACTCATGCCTATCTTCTCGGCCAGTTCCTTAGCCGCTTGCAGTCTTTCGGGTGTAGGTGGTTCGTAATTCCATTTAAACTGCATTTTAGTCGAGTTTATTGGTTACCACACTATTGCCCTTTACAGCCCCAGCTTCTTGCGAATGTCCTTAGGAATGGCGTTCTTGTTGACGAGGAAGTCCATCGTGTTGGCAGCGATGTAGGTCTTGGTCATATACCAGATGCCCTTGTAATCGCCGGTCTCGCCCCACGAGTTCTGCACCATATAATATTCCTTGCCGTTCTGGTCCTTGGCCACACCGAAGATGTGCATGCCGTGGTCGTCGGTCAGTTCCCAGTTGTCGAAATGCTCCTGACGCATCTCCTGTGTAGGAATGATTTCAGGAACGGTACAACCCAGCGAATCAATGATGTCGCGCTTCTTTGTAGTAGTCAGTTTCAGCCATTTGGCCATATCACTGCCACGAAGGCTTTGTGTAGCCTTGCTGTCGATGGCGTAGGCCAGACCGCTGCGGGTGAAGCCGTCCTCCGAGACGTCTCCGCCCCAAGCGATGGTGTAGCCGTTCATCACGGCATTGTCGATAATCTGCATCATTTCGTCCATCGGTACGTTATACGACAGCGGGAAGCGCCAGTTGTCCTGCACTTCCACGGCGAAGCCCGTGTAGAAGGGATGGTGCGTGTAACTGGTGATGCTGACATAGTCGTCGAGGTTGATGCCCAGCGAAGCCATGAAGGTCTTCGGGGTGTACTCCTTGCCCTCGTAGGTGAACTTCTCAGGGCACTTGCCTAAATAGGCATCGAGAATGCCTTGCAATCCGACCTTCCACTGGTTCGAAATCTTCTTGGCAGAGCTCTTGGCGATAGCTGCCACGTAAGGTTCCAACACTCCGAAGAATTCGTTGAAGTTGTTCAGCGAGTCACCATACAGCGAGCCAGGGAATGGCATTGCTTCAAGCGGACAGATACCGTGATTCTTCAGCGTTGAGAGCACGTCCTCAGCGCTGCCGCCTTGTGCAAACTGGCAATCGCCATGATAGCGAACCACCTGAATGGCGCGCTCCATGTACGTCTTGTTAGCTACGAAAGCCTCGCAGAGGTCGTACTTCTTGCCCGTCTTCTTCAGGATTTCAGCCTCGAAGAACGACAGGGTAGAGTAGTCCCAACACGTACCGCTGCGGTTCTGGTCCTTGATGCGCGTGATGGGGTTCTCCTTGACGACCGTAAACACGGGTTTGTTTTTGTTGACAGAGTCTTTCTTTTCCTCTGCCTGTGCACCGAGGGCAAATAGTGCCAGCAGTGCCAAAGTCATTACTTTTCTCATTACTTGTCTCTTTTTTTTTGTTATTATTGTTTTTTTTAATTGTTTTCTTCTCGTGGTCGTCAAATACGATTCTCCATGAACGTCTCTAACTCCTGTGGATGATACGGGATGCGCTTTTGACCGAGGAAACGACAGCCATCCTTCGTAATCAGCACGTCATCCTCAATGCGGATGCCTCCGAAATCCTTGTAGGTCTCGAGTTTGTCGAAGTTTAGGAATTCCTTGCAATGTCCGCTGGCGCGCCATTCGTCAATGAGTTGGGGGATGAAGTAGATACCAGGCTCGTCGGTGACGACGAAGCCTTCCTCCAGTCGGCGTCCCATGCGCAGACAGTTGGTACCGAACTGTTCCAGATTCGGACGTGTCTCCTCATCGAAGCCCACGTAGATCTGTCCGAGGCTTTCCATATCATGCACGTCCATACCCATCATGTGTCCTAATCCGTGAGGCAGGAACATGGCGTGAGCTCCAGCGCGAACGGCTTCGTCCGTATCGCCTTTCATGAGTCCGAGTTCCTTCAGCCGTTCCGTCATCATACGGCAGACGGCAAAGTGTACGTCCATATATTTCACGCCAGGCTTGGCCACGTCCAACACATAGTCGTGACAGGCTTCTACGATGCTGTATATTTCCAATTGTCGCTGGTCGAATTTACCCGTGACAGGCATGGTACGCGTGTGGTCCGAACAGTAGTCGTCCAGTTCGCAACCAGCGTCACATAGTGCCAGGCGTCCTGCCTCGAGCTTAGCTGCCGAGGGATTGCCGTGCATGATTTCCCCGTGTTGCGAGAAGATGGTCGCGAAACCCGTGCCTTGTGCCAGACTACGGGCAATGCCATCCACCTGACCACCAATGAAACGTTCTGTCACGCCAGGTTTGATGAGCAGCTGTGCCGTTGTGTGCATCACGTAACCGATGTCGCAAGCACGGTCAATAGCGTCTATTTCCTGCTGTTCCTTCGTCGCGCGTTGCTTCACCACCGCCTGAATGAGTTTCAGTGAGGCTGCATCCTTCTGTTTCGACGGGTGTATGCCCAGCAGATCCATAATTTGTATCTTGGTGTCATGACGGTAGGGTGGCAGGAAGTGAACCGTTGTGCGTGTCGCTGTACAGCGACATACTGAACTGAGCGCTGACATGGGGGCGGTCTTTGTGACGCCTACCTCTACAGCCAGGTCGGCTACCGAAGGCACAAAGCCCATCCACACGATATCCTCGATGTCGATGTCGTCACCCAAGAGCCATTCTTCGTCGTTGTCAATGTCTATAACACCTACCAGTCCGTCACGGTGTTGACCGAAATAGTAGAGAAATGAGGAATCCTGACGCATGGGAGCATACGCATTTGCAGGGTAATTATATGGTGCCTCGTTGTTGCCAAACAGGACGATGACGCCCTCACCAACCAGTTTTTTCAGTTCCGCTCTACGACGGATATAGGTGTTTTTATCGAACATAATCTTTCAACGTTTTAGTGTTAGTACCTATTTATTAGGTACATAATTGGGGCAAAGGTACGAAAAAGTAAGCAAAATACCAAAGGAAAACTTGTTTTTCTTTGAATTTTCTTTTAGTTTCCGAAAAAAATTCGTACCTTCGCGGACTGTTATGAGATATTTCATTTGGTTCGGCTACGACGGAACGCAGTATCATGGCTGGCAAATCCAGCCCAATGGCATCACGGTGCAGAGCGAATTGCAACGATGTCTTTCGCTGCTGTTACGCGAAGAAGTTAGCATCACTGGTGCTGGTCGTACAGATACGGGTGTTCACGCCCGTCGCATGGCGGCTCACTTTGATACCGAACAGCCTGTCGATACGCTCGTATTGGCAAAAAAACTGAATGGTCTGGTGCATCACGACATTGCCGTTTACAGCATCGAGCCTGTTGCTGCCGACCTTCATGCCCGTTTTTCGGCAGTCTCTCGTACCTACCGCTATTACGTCCATACCCGCAAGGATCCGTTCCTTTGTACTTACTCCCTTGAACTTCACTATCAGCTTGACTATGCGCTGATGAACGAAGCTGGGCGCATCCTGATGGAGTACGACGATTTCGGCGCTTTCTGCAAGGCGGGCAGCGATGTGAAGACGACGCTCTGTCATGTGACTCATGCCCAATGGCACCAGACGTCGCCTACAACGTGGTATTTTGAGATTACGGCCAACCGCTTCCTTCGTAATATGGTACGTGCCGTTGTGGGCACTCTCGTCGAGGTCGGACGCGGACGTATGACACTCGACGATTTTCGTCAGGTGATTGAGGGGAAGCAACGTACTCAGGCAGGCGAATCAATGCCTGCAAAGGCGTTGTTTCTTGAAGATGTAAGTTATTGATTATGTGGTTAATACTCGCTTTTATGTCAGCAGCGCTTTTAGGCTGTTACGACTCGCTGAAGAAGAAGGCGCTCCGCGACAATGCTGTACTGCCGATCTTGTTCCTTAACACGTTTTTCTCGTCGTTGATCTTTTTGCCATTCATTGTGCTCAGTGCTACCACTGACACCCTCGACGGCACGATAGTTCACGTGACCTCTGGCGGATGGGACATGCACAAATACATACTCCTAAAAGCATTCATCGTTCTCTCCAGTTGGCTGTTGGGCTATTTCGGCATGAAACACCTGCCGCTGACTATTGTCGGACCTATCAA
>Ga0310786_10012121_pt1 | contig 10694 bp, 12 predicted proteins | sample AusTroGonzalo_MG_FD_203881 | JGI IMG/M metagenome (GOLD analysis project Ga0310786, IMG submission 203881) | Bovine rumen microbial communities from tropical cattle in Woodstock, Queensland, Australia - Gonzalo_03 (v2) (version 2) | ecosystem: Host-associated > Mammals > Digestive system >...
AAGGATTTTCAGTCCTTTGCTCTACCAACTGAGCTATGACACCAGAAACATTTGTTTCAAATGCGGGTGCAAAGATACGCACTTTTTTAAGTCCGGCAAGTTTTTGAGAACAAAAAAGTGCATAACAAGAAAAAATCCATTACCTTTGCACCGCAATTACGCAAGGATCGGAATGTAGCGCAGTTGGTAGCGCACTACGTTCGGGACGTAGGGGTCGGGCGTTCGAGTCGCCTCATTCCGACATCGAGCGACAACAGAGTAGAATCTGTTGCCGCTTTTTGTTTTTCATCTTTGCAATTATCTGATATAACGTCTAATACAGATATGGCTCCATTGACTTTGATTGTTCGATAACACTGATTTTGCTCATCCCACATAATACCCTCTGGAAATATTAAATTCTGTATTTTTTGGCGTGTAAAGTATGACCCCTCATTCCAGCAAGTTCTTAAATTACAAACAAATACAAGAACATCATTTATATTCTTTGTCATGTTCGATAAATCTATCTCTGTTTTCTGGATTTCTTGGCAAATTTTCACCATTTCAGATTTAAGGTGTTGACTAGTTACTTGGTAAATTTCATCATTGATTTGTTCAAGTCCACGTCTTACTGTTAAATCATGAATTTGTTTTTCAATTTCAGTCTTTGATTTGAGTAATTGGCTTTTTATAGCCCACTTCTCCTTATCTTGCTCTTTAAAGTATTTTGCGAGCATATCTGACATAATTGGTAATAATTGTTTGGGAATAGTCATCCCATCCAGTTGTTCTAAATATAGGTTATGCATCTTATCTATACTTTCGTTGCACCTACAACCAATTGTATTGCACTTATAGTAGTGCTTGCCTCGTGCTTTTACTTCATATCCAGTCATATGCTTACCACAGCACGCACAGATTATATGACGTTTCAAAGGATATTCTTCTCTTATTTTGGAATGTTCATATGTACCTGCTTTGGATAAGCCATTTGCGGCATTCCATGTCTCTTCATCAATTAGTATTTGTTGTTTGCCTATTATCTCCTCATCCAATAAAGAATGATTGATATAGCCACAATAGAAACGATTATGTAAAATCTTACACAAGTGTTTTCTGTCAATGTTTAGACCTAGCGAGTTTAATCTATTGCAGATTTCAACCTCACTTACTCCCTGTGCTTTCCAAATCCAGGCATTACGCAATTTCTTGCCTTTCTCATTAACCCACACTTTATGTACTCCTCTTTCTAATTTCTTCTTTGAGTAACCATATGGAGGTTTGCTATACCAATAGCCTTTTGATATGCATGAAGTCATTCCTGCAACAGACGCTTCACGCCTTTGTGCATTTCCCAATTTATTAAAGATGAATTTCATATCTTCAGTAAATTGCCCAACAGGAGTATCTGGATTTACTAATTCCCTCACAGCAATTACGTATTTCCCCATGTTTTTTAATTCATCTTTAAGCAATATTCCTTTTGCTCCTGTTCTAGTGAAACGGCTATAATTCCAAACCAAGATTATATTGACCTCTGGGTCTTTCTTGACATAATTAATCATCGCATTAAACTTCTTTCCTTCAGTGGCGGCGCTTTCATGCTCCCCACCAAAAGTATCTTTAATTCTAATGTTGTACTGTTGAGCAAAATCTAATATGTCTCTTAACTGCGTTTCAAGACTACAGTTTTCCTTTTCTTGCCTACCAGTGGACACACGCGTCCAGACGACTGCAACCTTTTCTGTTAAGTTATCATATTGCATCTTTGAAACTTTCTTTTTCTTCATTGTCATTACTATTATAATTCGTTATTATTTCTTTTTGTTGTTCTTCTTCCATAATCCCATAAGCAATCTTTACTACTTGATACATGAAAGATAATAATGCTTTTCTTTGTTCTTTATTGGTTACTCCGAGTGCTTTTAATTGTTTTTCATATTTATCGGTACGGCCAATTATGTTGTCATTGTTGTATTCATCTGCTTTCATTTTCTAGATGAATTTTAATCCGCATTGCTGCGGTTATACGGAACATTTACCTCTCCATTTTTCTTCTGGATGGAGACTTCTGTTCGGCAGGGATGTCCGATATCCCTTGTGACAATAGTCACTTAATTTTCTCTATTCTTACGTCCTCATAAATTTTTTGTTTCCAATACATTACAAAAAATAAATGAAGAAAGCAAATTCCATAGATACTAATCATTATTGGACCATTGACTTTATTCGTCGTAAGGTATTAACACTTGTACCAGTTATGGCGGTTATATTACGAAAACTGATACCTTTTCTGAGCAAACCAATTTCCTTGGAATATTGTTCTCTGTACTCATCTGCAGTTTTTCTGTAAGTTGATGGTCGGCCCATCTTAATGCCTTGTTCCCGACATCGGGCTATATACTGGTTGCGCCCACTGGCCATGCGTTCTTGGATGGTAAGGCGCTCCATACTGGCTATCTCAAGAAGAATAGTGCAGATTAGGCTGGTAATAGGGTTAATCTTTCCATCTGTGAGGGTAGATAGGTTATAGTTCTTGACATATAAACTTACTCCATTATCTGTCAGTGTCTGGATAACCTTTAATGCTTCAAGCGTATTCCTTCCAAGACGACTAATCTCCAGACAGACCACTTTGTCAATTTCGTTCTTTTGAACGTACTGGATGAGTTCAACGATTTCGGCTCTTTCCTCCAGTCTTTTTGCTCCACTAATCTTATTGGAAAAGACAGCCTCAATGGTCCAGCCCACCCGCTCGCAATATTCGGTTAACTCGTTTATTTGCCTCTGGTATTCCTGCTTATTTGTTGAAACTCTCACCAGTAAAACAACTTTCTCCATAACTGTTATTTTATGTGTTAAACCTATCAAAATCTGTCACTAATTACATCAACAAATATAGTGCATATATTTAATATATGCAAGTAATCACACCCGTATTTTGGTATTACTTAATCTATTATTATTTTTGCGCAATATGGATAAGCAAGAAAGAACAGTGGTCCACCTAGAATTGGCTGGCAACCACTATTACTATGGAAATCTCAAGGCTCTATGCGAGCACTGGGATAAGGATAAAATTGGGGTGACATATGCCATCCTAAGAAATTTCAATATTACTGGTGATAAGCCATATCAGAACGATAAGTGTATTATTCGTCGAGGGGTTATTGTAACATCAGAGAGAATTGTTAAAAAAAGTAAATAAAAGCATTCCGCATCTAATTATAACTACCTTTGATTGGAGAATCATATCAGTCTAATTGAATATCAAAATATGAAAAGGATTTTATTTATCGTATTGTTCGCTATCGTATCTCTCAATGCATTTTCACAAGATGTAATCAAGTTCCTTGGTATCCCAATTGAGGGGAATAAAAAGGAAATGATATCCAAACTTTGTGAAAAGGGATATGAATATGATTCCGAATCTGATTTATTATCTGGAGAGTTTAACGGAATAGATGTTTTTATTTCTGTTCAGACCGTTAACAATAGGGTGTGGAGAATCGCTATTGTTGACGAAAATCAAAATTCTGATGAAACCAATATTAAGATTCGTTTCAACAAATTGTTTGACCAACTATCGAATAATAGCAAGTATGAATTAGCCGATGGAAGAAAGTTGGAGGATAGTGAAGATATCTCTTACGAGATGGTAGTTCATAAAAAAAGATACGATGCTTCTTTTACCTTTAAGGACAAGTCCATTCATGGTCTTGTTTGGTATATGATAGCAGAACAATATGGTAGATATGGTATTTTAATGTTCTATGAAAATCTTGACAACGCAGCGAATGGTGACGATTTGTAGTTTGTCTTTTTAATACAAAAATATAGAGTGATACATTTTAATAGGATGTGTCACTCTTATTTTAATGTTAAGTTGATACGTTTTTAAGTTGATACATTATCACTCAAAACACTACTATTCCAATATATCTTTTGTTTTATCTTTATTATTTGTGTATTGGTGGGGGTTATTGTTATATACCCCACCAGAACTCATTTCAAGTAAATCTGTCCACAAAATAATCTTTCTGTTTTCTCTAAATCTTATGACCGTTGAGAGATGAAAGATGAATAAATCCTTTAGCAAGCCCACATCCAATAATAAATCTGTGCTAGGTACAATTTTTAATCTGTCAAAGTATTCTTTTAATTCACGATACCTTAATCGAACCTCCAGACGATATAGCCTTCTTGGATTACCGTAGTAGTCCAATATATATTGTTTACCAGAACAATTTAATATCTCTGCTTTCTTATCGTATGCTTGGACTGTTATGCCCTCACTCTTATTTTTGACTGCTTTCTTCTGCTTGAATGTCAAGGATGGATAAAGTAGTTTGTTTAATGACAAAGAATAATCAACTACCGCTCCTTTCATAACAGTTTTCCTATCCTTAACGACCTTTCCATTAAAGATAGTGGTTACTTCTTTGTTATGAAACATCTTCCTAATGAGTGAAGGGAGATTCTTGGTAGAATCGAAAGCCAAGTCAATCGCAGAGTAGTTATTAAAAATAAAACCCATCATCTTTGGTAACTCCAATGCTTTCTGCTTTCTGTCCTTTTGGTATAAAACAGGATTGGCAATTTTATAATATACTAATTGCCTATCAGAAGTATTAGATTCTGTATAAAGACCATAATAAAGTTGTGCAAGTTCTCCGTATTCATCTTTAATGACAAAATAATAATGAAATCTTTCATTTGAATAACGGTGGAACATATGATTATAATAGTGCATTGCACCACCCACAATTACATTCTCAAAAGAACCCAAAATTTCTTTCTTTGCGAGATAGCAAATTTTTAATTCATCAACAATAATCTTTTCATTGCTTTTCATTCAATATTAGGTTATACATCATTATTATTCTCTGGGCGGTGCGGAACCGTCTGCCAATACTGGACCATTGCTTGACTGATACGCTGTTTGTGTTGCTCAGATTTTGGTCTGTTTCGGCTGCTGTCACTTATTTTTTGTTTTGTTTCATCTTCTAGTTCTCTGTATTGTCTTTTATATTCCATTTTAATATCAAGCGCTTTTATTCTGCTTGCTCCTTTTATAAATAGTATGCTTAGTAAGAAAAATAAGTGTAGTAGAAATATTTATCTTTCCGAGCATAGAAAAAATCAATATATCCAACTGATATATGCCTACCTTAATTACTATTTTATGACATGAATTAAGGGGGATTACAGTTATTAAAAAGCCTCATAGATGTGGGGCGTGGGCGTGGGCCTATTTGCTTATATTCACCAATATGGAAGCAATAGGTGTTACGACCAGATAAACATGATTTTTGAATTACAATTCAACTTGGTTTATAGAAAATTGATGTAGCATTTTTCGTTGTTTTTTCATGGATTATTTATGAAGGATAGAAGATGTCGACAGGAACTGAACTATCTTTGCATAGTCTCCTATGATGTTCGATAATTTGTCATAGATGTCGACCAGAAAGGGGAACCAATTGGTTCCTCTTTTTGTATCTTTGCCTTACATACCTATTAGTATTATGAGAAGAAGTTTGTTTTCAATTGCAGCATTGCTTGGAGTATTGCTTTTTGCGGGGTGTTTTTCAAAGACAGCCAAGGTCTATTCGCCCGATAAGAACATCTGTGTGATTGTTGATGACAGCACGATGACCGTCAAGTATAAGCGCCAGGTTGTTCAGGTTGTGAAGGTGGATATCGGTAAGATGGATAGGTGTGACTGGACGGAAAAGGAGCCGCATTTTACCGAGTATTCCATGGTTTCCGGTAAGCGTGCCTATTGTTCGGGTGCGTGGAATCTGTTACGTTATAAGGCTGTAGATGGCAGACAGTTGATAATGCGGATATACAATGACGGTATTGCTTTCTTGATAGCCGATGGCGAGGAGAATATTCGTTATGTGATACCCGATGGGCAGAAGCGCTGGCTTCAGAACCTTAAGACGGATTATGAGGGATTTTATCCTGAAAGCAGTTCCGCAAAGGATGGCAAGTACGCCTATCCCGCACTTATAGAGTATGGGAACGGCATATTCGGACTTATAACGGAGTCGGGCATCGGCCATGGAAACAGTTGCTCTTATCTTACCTGTCGCGGACAGGAGTATGCGGTTACTTTTACTGACAGCACGGACCGCAACGATAATCCGGGGTTTTATTTCAGTTCGAACGATAATGAGAGTAGAGTGACAATTCCGGGTATGGAGCCGGCCAGAGACCCTGAATACGTTCATCCATGGCGTATCATCATGCTGGGAACGCTGGCTGATATAGTTGAATCCACACTTGTGACCAATGTTGCTGAACCATGCAGGATAGGCGATGTCTCATGGATAAAACCGGGCGTTTCATCGTGGATTTACTGGGCTTACAACCACAGCTCAAAGGATTTTGAGAAGGTAAAGGAGTACATTGACCTGGCTCATGACATGGGCTGGCCTTATTCTCTGATAGACTGGGAGTGGGATGAGATGGCTAACGGTGGTAATATAGATGATGCGATGGCGTATGCGCGTGAGCGTGGTGTCAAGATCAATCTCTGGTACAATTCCGGTACTTCGTGGGTGGGGCGCGGGGCTCCCGGACCGCAGGACCGCCTGCGCACCAGCGAAGCCCGTGAGCGTGAGATGACGCGTCTGGAGCAGATGGGTGCTACTGGTATAAAGGTTGATTTCTTCTTGCCCGATAACCGCGAGATGGTGGACTACTATCTGGATATCCTGGAGGATGCAGCCAAGCATCATCTGCTGGTTGATTTTCACGGATGCACCATTCCACGCGGATGGAGCCGTACCTGGCCCAACCTGATGTCTATGGAGGCGGTCTATGGTGCAGAGTGGTATAACAACAACCGCCGCATGACCAATGCTGCTGCCGCACATAACGCAACCTTACCGTTCACGCGCAATGTCATCGGCCCTATGGATTATACTCCGTGTACATTCACTGACAGTCAGAACCCGCATGTCACTACAGATTGTCATGAACTGGCGTTGCCTATTCTGTTTGAGTCCGGTCTGCAGCATATGGCTGACCGTCCGGAGGCTTATCTGGGACTGCCGGATCCTGTGAGGAATCTGCTGAGCGGTCTGCCATCGGCCTGGGATGATACGCGCTTGCTGGCAGGATATCCCGGTCAGAGCGCTGTGATTGCACGCAGATGTGGTGATACCTGGTACGTTGCGGGCATAAACGGAACGGAAAATGAGATTACTCTGGAGCCTGATTTTTCAAGAATAGGGCAGGATGTGGTGCTATCTGTTTTGATTACCGACAAGGGCGACAAGCCCGGCATGGGTTTCGATATCCAAAACAACGTTCAGGCCGGCAAGCTTACGCTCCCGGCTCGCGGCGGTTTTACCGCCATCGTGGCAAAATAGTACAATTGGGGTCAGACCCCTTTTGTATCATTTTGCTTTTATCAGGCAGATTATCAGGGTGGTTACTCCGGCTATAAGGAGTACCGGCTCGGCAAACATGAACAGCGGGCAGGTGCCCATGGTGAGTGTCACGAGCGTTGAGCTCAGTACAGTCAGCGTCATGCACGATGCAAACACGTGGAGTCCGCAAATGCGCAGGCCCTTTTCATCGGGTTTTAGTTTGAACATGTTGTTGGCCAAGGTGTAAATACCGTATGTAACCAGGCAGAGCATGAGGCTGATAATGGGGTAGTATATCAGCGTTGTCCTGTCCATGGAGCCACTGGCATTGCCTGCGGGGTCAAAGTGGGCCGGAAGCACATGGGGCAGGGCGCTCCACCTTATCCATATTGCGCACACATTCACAATGATGATGATTACCGGCACCATCCATCCGTACTTACGCCATTTCATAGAAGTAATCTTATAGTTCTTTACAAAAGTAATCAATTTTCCATTAATACTGAGATTCAAATTATACAAGCAAAAGTATTGTAATTGTAAGTAAATACATATATATTTGCAATATAATTGCAATTATTTATGTCACAAACAGCTATTTCATTTAGAGTGGACAATGAGTTGAAACAAGGTTTTGATTCATTGTGTAATGAGTTTGGGCTCAGTAATTCTGCGGCCCTTACTATCTTTATGAAAACGGTAGTCCGTGAACGCAGGATTCCGTTTGAGATCAGAGTAGAACCATTGGACGACACAAGAGAAAAAGCCATGAAAGCATTTAAACGCATGAGAGAAGATGCAGCCGCAGCAGGTTTGCAGGATTTATCATTAGAAGAAATCAATGCCATTATTAAAGAGACACGTGATGAAAGAAAAGCAAATACTGGCAGTCATTGATACTAACGTAATCGTTTCTGCTCTTTTAAACCATGATGGTGAATCTAATCCTTCAATAGTTCTGACCAATGTTATTTCTGGGAATATAACACCATTGTACAACGAGGATATCATTTCTGAATATAAAGATGTTCTTTCGAGAGATAAATTTCCTTTCAGACAAGAAGATATAGAGAGTACTATAGACCTGTTTGTTAAGAAAGGAATTCTTATTGACTCAACTGTTCCAATAAAGGAAAACTATCCTGATTTGGACGATGTGGTGTTCTATGAAGTTGCCATGAGTATGGAGGGAACATACCTGGTAACCGGGAACATCAAACATTTTCCAATTAATTCTATAGTTGTTACACCGGCTGAAATGGTCGAGATACTGAAAGATTAGTTCCAAGTCCTAATAATAAAGGTTAAAATCCTAAGAGTTTAGGACTTTTTCTCCTAAAACGTTAGGATTTGGGATTTTTGGAGTATTTCTTTGTCCAAGAGATTAACCAATTAATGCTCCAATGTATGATTTACCTTGTTTTATCCGCTGTTTGCCTGGCCCTTCTCTACGGGGTTTACCGGTTGGCTTTGAGCCGCACTACTTTGCATCGGTTCAACAGGATTATGCTGTTGTCAATAATAGGCCTTTCGGCCATTCTTCCATCATTTAAAATAAAAGGAATACACTTCTAAAATAAAAGGAATACACTTCGATTTCAAAAAAGATCAGACAGTTCTTGTTGAGAAAGACAATACTCCTCTTGAGGTTCAAACGGAAGTTGTTCCAATAATTAGCGAACCTATTGATTATGTCCTGATAACTCAAGAAGAACCTAAGGCCGATGTCAATACTAGCGTTGCTACGGGTGTGAAGGTGGCTGAGACGGTAACTCAGATGGATTGGGTTACGATTGTTACCTATTTATATCTGATGGGTGTGGCGTTCTTCTTGGTCCGTCTCTTGATAGGCGTGATCCGCGTTGAGACGCTGTGCCGTCTTGGTGGCCGTAAGCTGAATGACGCCTCCGTGCTGCTGGTGTGCGACGGCCAGTTCCAGCCCACCAGCTGGCGCCACACCATAATAATAAGCCGCAGTGATTATGAATCGGACAACTCCCGTATGATAATAGAGCATGAGCAGGCGCATATACACCACCGTCACTCGATCGATGTGCTGCTGGCACAGATGGTTTGCGCGCTGCAGTGGTTCAACCCAGCCGCGTGGGCCCTCAAGCGCAGCCTGCAGGAGGTGCACGAGTATGAGGCCGATGCCGCCGTGCTGGCCGACGGACTCAACGAGCGCCAGTATCAGCTTTGCCTTGTCCAGGCCGCACTGAGCGGTAGGATAGGGTATGTGACCAGCAATTTTGCCGATTGTTCAACCAAAAAACGTATAACGATGATGAAACGCAGCCAATCTTCTCCCTTTGCTTGCTTTAGAGCTTTGCTTTTGTTGCCCGCAGTGGCAGTTCTCATCCTGATGTCATCGGCCTGCAAATCCGATACCGCTCAGGGTAATTCTGATGTAGCTCAGTCTGAGCCTGCCATAGAATCAGCTCCGGCGCCTGCCGTCCAGCCCACTGCACAGTCTGTGGCTCAAAAGGAACCGTTTGATGCCGATGCTTTCCTGAAGAAATACCCGCTTCCCGAACTTGTCAGGATGAATGATCTTATGGTCACTGTAGAGAGATCGGGTGAAATCTGGATTAATGCCGATGTTTATCGTGCATGCTCCGAGACAACGCTTTCAACTTTTGAGAAGGATCTTGAGCAATTCAAGAAAGATGCAAAAGAAGCAAACGTGGTTATCCCGGAGCAGGACAGAGTGTTTGTAACCTTTGAAAGCAGGGACAATCTTGAAGTTTGTTCCAAACTGACGGATATGTTGTCCAAGACGTATGCCCAGGATAAAATCCATCTGTTGGAAAGCCGCAGGGTTCCCATCCTGGCGATGGCGCCGCGTTGGGGCTTTAATATGAATACTGAAAAGGACAAGTGTCTTGAGATTAAGATATCGGCTGACAACATAATTACACTCACTGCCTGGAATGCCCCCGGAAATCCTAAGAAAGTGGAAAAGAAAATTGCCGATGTTGAGGATGTGAAAGGTGAAATCGATAATCTTTTCTCCGCAGGAAGCGGTAAGGTCAAGTATGGTTTGAGTGCCGATCAGAAAAGTACAGGACGTATATCGGCCAGGATTATGGGATTCTTACGGGAAGACAGGTTCGTCCAGGCTGATTATAACAAAGGCCCTGCAAACATGACCCATAAGGATTCAATTGACTACATTATCCTGGGTAAGGACGGTGGTGATGGCGGCCGCAAGCGCCACGTCAAGGACATGAAGTGGTATAACGACAATAAGGACAAGGAGGAGTTCTTCCGTATGGGATTCATTGACGGACAGCTGTGCGTATGCAAGGGTAATGATCCTTCAAAACT
>Ga0310786_10012122_pt1 | contig 10693 bp, 7 predicted proteins | sample AusTroGonzalo_MG_FD_203881 | JGI IMG/M metagenome (GOLD analysis project Ga0310786, IMG submission 203881) | Bovine rumen microbial communities from tropical cattle in Woodstock, Queensland, Australia - Gonzalo_03 (v2) (version 2) | ecosystem: Host-associated > Mammals > Digestive system >...
AGGCTTTTGCTGACGGCAACAAGCGCACGGCCCGCATTACCAGCAATGCTATTCTGATAGCCAACGGCTATTGTCCTCTGAGTTTTCGTTCTGTGGACTCCATCGACTACAAGAAAGCGATGCTCATCTTCTACGAGCAGAATAATCTTTATGCGTTTAAGCAGATTTTCATCGATCAGTTTGAGTTCGCCGTGAGGGAGTATTTCTAATGACTGATTCAGTTTAGGGCCTCACCCCCAGCCTGAACTCCGTCGCGAATGGGGATTCCCCTTCGGGCCTCCGTCAGAATCGTAGATTCTTTCCCTCATCAGGCACAGAAAGACATTCAGTCTTTCTTCCAAAGGGCCTTCTTCGCCCCTTTGTGGGGCCAGAGCCACATTCAGTGGCTTCTCTAAAGACCCCAGTCGCTCCGAAAAGAGAGGGGAACGATAACCGTTTCTTGCGCTCCGTAGGTGCTCAGGCGCAGGCGGAGTCCTGTTTTTGGGAGTTATAAAATGGAGTTAAATAGGGAGTTATGCGCTTCGTGCAGGAAGTTAATTCGCTATTCGGCAAAGTGAAAATCCTATCGGTTATCTTTGTGTCCGAAAGTATTTCTTTCCGTTCTTAATATAGATGCCACGTCGGCCCTCCGTCCAAGGACGTCCCGAGAGGTCATAGCAGCCCATGGGCGCCCGTGTTTGCTCAGCCCGAACAGCATTTATACTTGTTTGCAACTCATGTTTGAAGTCATCACGCGAGAGGACATAGTCGTTCGAGAAAGCCTCCGTCCACCATTCTGCGTTGCAATGTGTGTGGTCCGTACTCTGGAAGTTTGTGCTGTTGGGGTCTTTAGTGCGATCGTAATCGTACCAGGGAACGAAGAAGAGCCATTTGCTGCCTGCTTGCCACTGCTTGCTGATGGTTGGCACTTTTCCACACTCTGTGAGTGCAACAAGTTTCTTAGGGGAGTTATTTTGGAGGAACTTGTAGCAGGTACTGTAGATGTTTGTTGCATTGTTCTTATTGTAGATGTCAATGCTGACGATATCTACGTACTCGTCGCCCGGATACCACTTATAGCCGTCGCTGTAGGGCTTGTTCCAAGCAGCAGCCGTGGTCCATACCCAGATAAGGTTGTTGAGTCCTGCATCCTGAAAGCGTTGGTACATTACTCGCCACAGCTCATTGCAGGCCTCGGCATCCATGCCCCACCAAAACCATTGGCCTCCCGCCTCGTGCAGGGGGCGCCACAACACGGGAATTTTGCGTTGCTTCAGCAGTTTCAGGTACGAGATAATTGTGTTGATGTCCTTCATCATCAGCTTGTATTCGTCGGACTCGGGCTCGAATATCTTTCGCACGTTGAAGCTGGTTTCTCTCGCTTCTGTCCCAGGGGTACAGGTGTAGTCATTGCCATCGTTCGTCGGTACGTTCCAATGCCACATGATGGCTACTACACCTCCCTGGCGGTGCCAGTTATTGACTTCCGTGACATTCGTGTAGTCTATCCATCCACCTTTCTTCGAGAAAGGGTGGTGGATGTAGTCGAAGCAGTTCAGTGCCGGCCATTTGCCCGTGTGTTGGTACACCCACTTCGCCTCATTGATGTTCCAGTTAACGTTGGCCATCGTGCCTGAGAGCGTCTTCACGCCCTCAATGTCTTTCAGGCATTGCAGCAGAGCCTCTGCCTCTGTCGACAGCTGTCGGGTTTCCTGTGCCGAAATGCCACTCGCCAAGAATAGCATCAGCAGGACATGTATAAATCTTAAGCATCTTATATTGGTGTAATTTCTTTGTTTCATTGCACAAATATATGAATATAAGATAAAAAAATGGTATTCCCAACATAAATAATTACCATTTTATCTCATCATGCTATGTTCAGACATCGTTCAATAAATTGCACCTTTTTTCGCCATGGAAGAATCGAAGCAAGCTTCATTCTTCTCATCTGGCTTAACGAGAATGTTCAGTTTTATGTTATCGTTTAACGAAGTGTCTTACTTCACGTTGCCTACTTTTATGAGGTACTCTGCAATCTGAACAGCATTGAGGGCTGCACCCTTCTTGATCTGGTCTGATACCAACCAGAAGGTGATGCCGTTGGGGTTAGCCAAATCCTTGCGGATACGACCTACATAGACATCGTCGCAGTTCTCGTGGAAGAGGGGCATGGGGTACACCTTGTTCTGAGGATCGTCCTCGAGCTGAAGGCCGTTGCCGTTCTTGATAGCTTCCTTGAACTCCTCTACGCTGACAGGACGCTCTGTCTCAGCCCATACGCTCTCGCTGTGGCAACGAAGAGAAGGTACGCGTACGCACATAGCTGAGCAGTCGGCATCGGTATGCATGATCTTCTTTGTCTCGTTGTACATCTTCATCTCCTCCTTGGTGTAGCCGTTCTCTGTGAAGACGTCTATCTGGGGGATTACGTTGAAGGCCAACTGATATGCGAACTTCTCGACTGTGGGCTTCTCGCCTGCCAATACCTGACGGTACTGCTCGTACAGCTCTGCCATAGCAGCTGCTCCAGCACCACTGGCAGCCTGATAGCTGGCAACGTGAATGCGCTTGATGTGGCTGATGTTCTCCAAGGCCTGCAGGGCAACAACCATCATGATGGTGGTGCAGTTGGGGTTGGCAATGATATTGCGGGGACGGTTCAGGGCGTCCTCGGCATTGCACTCAGGAACTACCAAGGGTACATCCTCGTCCATACGGAAGGCACTGCTGTTGTCTATCATCACGGCTCCGTACTTGGTGATGGTCTCTGCAAACTCCTTGCTGGTGCCGCCACCTGCGCTGGTGAAGGCAATATCTACACCCTTGAAGTCGTCGTTATGCTGCAGGAGCTTAACCTCTATCTCCTTACCACGGAAGGTGTACTTAGTTCCTGCACTACGCTGGCTTCCGAACAGAAGCAGTTCATCAACAGGGAAATTTCTCTCATCCAAAACTCTCAGGAATTCCTGACCTACGGCACCGCTGGCACCAACAATTGCAACTTTCATATGTTAACTGATTTTTATACTATCCCAAAAATATGGCGCAAAAATACACATTTTATCTTAATTATCGTACACAATGCGCACTATTTACATTAAAAATTGATATCTTTGCATCGTCATACATGAAAAATAACGCGGAAGGATGATGCAAATGTTATTTTTACCATGTGCTTCTACAGCACTTGTCACTGACCCTACCAGGGTGTTCAGTGTGGTGCTTTGTATCATTCTCCTTGCTCCCTTGCTGCTGCGTAGTCTTCGTATTCCACACGTCATCGGCCTTATTCTGGCTGGCGTGCTGATAGGTAAGTACGGACTGAACATTCTGGACAGGGACCGCTCCTTCGAACTTTTCGGTCAGGTGGGTATCTACTACATCATGTTCCTGGCTGGCTTGGAGCTGGATATGGGCAGCGTGCAGCATTACGGACGCGACGGGCTTAAGTTCGGACTGTTCACTTTCCTGATCCCATTCGTCTTAGGTTTCATTACCAGTCACTATCTGTTGGATTTTGGCGTTCTGACCAGCCTTCTGCTGGCCTGTATCTATAGTAGCCACACCCTTGTCACGTATCCTATAGTCAGCAGGTACGGTCTGGGTAGGCACAGAGTGGTGGTGAAGAGTGTAGTGGCCACAGCCTTTGCACTCCTCGTGAGTCTGCTGGTGCTTGCCTTCGTGATAGGGAGCCTCAAGCCGGACACCACATTCTTTACGTGGGTACTCTTTGGCGTCAAGTGCTGCATCTACGTGGGTGCGGTGCTATATATCATTCCCCATCTGGGACGATGGTTCCTACGCCGATATGACGACAGCGTCATGCAGTACATCTTCGTGTTGGCATTGGTGTTCCTGAGTGCTTCCTTTGCCAAGTTGGTAGGGCTGGAAGGACTGCTGGGAGCCTTCCTGGCAGGTTTGGTTATCAACCGTCTAATCCCCAAGACCAGCCCGCTCATGTCGCGTCTGGAGTTTGTAGGTAATGCCCTCTTCATTCCATATTTCCTGATAGGCGTGGGTATGCTCATAGATGTGCGCATCATGCTGGGCAATCCCCAAACCCTGTGGATCATCCTGGTGATGGTACTGACGGGTACCTTATCTAAACTACTGGCTGCTGCCGCCATGGCATGGTGGAGTGGGGAAGACAGGAATGGTATGTGGGTGATGTTCGGCCTTACGAATGCTCATGCTGCAGGCGCTCTGGCAATAGTGATGATAGGTACGCATCCTGCCGTCAATCTGATGAACGAGCAGGTGCTCAACGGAACGGTGATGCTCATACTGTTCAGTTGTGTCATCAGCGGCTTTGCTACCAACAAGGGTGCCAAGCAGTTGGCTCTGAGCGATACCTCACTCGAGGACAACAGGGGTTCTTATCATGGAAAGTGCCTTATCACCTATAGTCAGCATGACAATGTGGACGTGATGACCCAACTGGCCATCCTTATCCGCAACCCCTATATCCCTGATTCGCTGATGGGCCTCTGTGTATCTTACGAGGCGCAGAACAATACGGATGATGCAAACCAGTACCGCATGGCCAAGCAGATGCTGGAACGTGCACAGGAGATAGCTGCTTCTGCCGATGTTCCCATGGCTACGCTGAACCGCATGAGTACCAACATCTCTGGAGGTATCCTTCGTACCATGAAGGAATATGACTGCGGTGAGGTGGTAATGTGTCTGGCAGACCGTACCACGGGTATGCTCAAGTCATCTCTTGGTCAGGTCATAGATAATGTAATCGCAGGCTCACACCGTGAGGTAATGATAGTCCATACTATCGTTCCTCCTGGCACTATTCGCAGGGTGCTGGTGGCTGTGCCGCAGAAGGCTGAATACGAGGTAGGTTTCTATAAATGGCTCGAGCATATCTGCCGTATCGGCGAGCAACTGGATTGCCATCTGGAGTTCAATGCCCATGCCGACACGCTTCCGTATATCAGGGGTTACATGCGGCAGAAGCACGGAAACGTGCGTACCCAGTATCATGAAATGAATCTCTGGACTCAGCTTCTCAGCCTCCAGCATCAGACGGATGCCAACTCTATGCTGGTGGTGGTGACTGCACGTCCGGGCTTTATCTCATACCAGCAGCAGTACGATAATCTGCCCCTTCAGATTCACAGATATTTCGGCCATACCAGCGTCATGCTGCTTTATCCCGACCAGTGGGGCGATCCCTTGGATTCCGTTTCTGTCTTCTCACCTAACGGAACGGCTGTCACCCGCCAGCAGAGGACGCTGGGCAGTCTCCTCAGGAGGCTATTCTTTTCCCAGAAGGCTAAAGTGCTCATGCTGACTGCGCTTCTGGCTCTGCCCGCCATGGCACAGAGGGCGGATTTCAGCAAGATGTCTTCTTACATCCGTCGTGCAGCTATCCAACAGACGGTGGAGAGGCACAAGGCACCTTCCTTTCGGTCTCAGGCGCCCCTCATGAGCGCCATCGTAAAATCTACCTCTCCGCAGGTCTTCCAGCGTCATGGTTGTAAGATTCAGGCGCAGTGGGGAGATTTGTACATAGTCTCTCTGCGTACCAACCGCCTGTCGGCACTCTCACGTGAGCCTCAGGTGCTGCGTATCGAGGCAGGCGAACCCTGCGTGGCTTATATGGATACCTCACGCCATGTTACCCACATAGATGCCATGCACAGCGGGCGTCTGGCGGAAACGCCCTGGACGGGGAAGGGCGTAGTTATGGGAATCATGGATATAGGGTTCGACCTCACACATCCTACCTTTTATTCTACAGACGGAAGCGATTATCGCATCCGTTCTTTTTGGGATCAACTGGACTATAGCGGCAAGGGCGACAATAAAGACAGCATGTTCATAGGGTGTGAATATACCACGCCCAGCAGCATCCTTCGCAAGGCGTATGCTGCCGACGGTCTGCAACAGTATCATGGCACACATACGGCAGGAACGGCTGCCGGAAGCGGTGGTGGCAGTCTCTACGTGGGTGCTGCGCCAGATGCCGACATCTGTCTGGTGGCCAATGCTGTGACCAGTGACCGCAACCTCGTCCCTGACTCTCTCTGGTATCTCTACAATACGGCCAGTAATCTGTTGGGCTTCAAGTATATCTTTGACTATGCCGACCGCCACGGGCAACCCTGTGTGATCTCTTTCAGCGAGGGGCATAAGCAGGATCTCTATGGCGATGACATGCTGGCTTTCCAGGTGCTCGATTCCATGCTCACTCCAGGGCATATCCTGTGTTCGTCCGCAGGTAACGACGGCATCAACCTGACCTATCTTCATAAGCCATTAGGCAAAGCCAGCGCGGGCTCTATGATGGTTCTTAGCAAGACACCCAAGCAAGCCTTTTATAATTTAAGGGGCAGCAGTCACTTCCGTTTCCAACTGGATTTCTATGCTACTCCAAACATCAAGAAGGGTGAGCTGGTTTATTCTACAGAGCAGATATACTCCCTACCTGACAGCATGCTGATAGATACAGTTTCGGTGGGAGTAAAACAATATGCGATATGTCTGAATTCATATCCTTCGTGCTATAACAGTGAGCAGGTAGCTGCTGAGCTGTATATCATGGATGTCACTAAGACCTCTGGCCCCAACTATCGTATCGGCCTTACCCTCATGGGTGAGGAGGTAGAGACAGAGGCTATTACATACAGTGGGTTCTTTGAGAATTCCTCCAGTTATCCTGATTTCTGCGATGCAGAATGTACGCACAGCATCAATTTCCCTGCCTGTTCGCCCAATGTCATCTGTGTAGGAAGTACAGCCCATCGTACAGGCGTATATAATTATGATGGCGACTGGGTGTCTGTCAATTATGGATCAGACGGCATGCGTGCTACCAATACCAGTGTGGGCCCTTCGTTGGCAGGATTCATAAAGCCAGACGTCATGGCACCTGGGCAGAATATCATAGCATCCTTCAGCAGCTATTATTCTGAGGCTAATCCTGCATCTGATCAGCGTGAATGGGATGTGGAGCGTTTTCAGTTCCAAGGGCGTGAGTATTCCTGGAATGTACAATCTGGTACGAGTATGGCTTCTCCTATCGTTGGCGGCATTATCGCTTGCTGGCTGCAGGCATTCCCCCGCCTAACATATCAGGATGCCATGGAGGCTATAGCAGCTACATCACGTAAGCCAGACGCTGACCTTGCCTATCCCAACAACTACTATGGATATGGCGAGATAGATGCAGAGGCTGGTATGCAATACCTCTTTAATAAATATGGTATGGAAGACGGAATTCAAAATGAAGAATTAAGAGTGAAGAGTGAAGAATCTGATAATGCTGTCTACGATCTGAGCGGAAGGAAGATAAATTCTCAATTTTCAATTTTCAATTCTCAACTAAAGAAGGGCATCTACATTGTTAATGGGAAAAAAGTGATAAAAAGATGATTGAACTGAATAATATAACCAAGAGTTTCGGAACACTCCAAGTATTGCGTGGTATCAACCTGCAGATAAATCAGGGTGAGGTGGTAGCTATTGTCGGTCCCAGCGGAGCGGGCAAGACTACGCTGTTGCAGATTATGGGAACGCTCGATAAGCCCGATGGCGGTAAAGTGTTCATCCAAGGTAAGGATGTCTTTCGCCTTAGCGGCTCCAAGCTTAGCAAGTTCCGCAACGAGCATATAGGTTTCGTCTTCCAGTTCCATCAGTTGCTTCCTGAGTTTACAGCCCTCGAGAATATCATGATTCCTGCCATGATAGGCGGAGCCAGTAGGGGAGAAGCACGTAAGCGCGCCATGGAGTTGCTCCAGTTCATGAAGCTCACAGAGCGTGCCGACCACAAGCCCAATGAGCTTTCAGGCGGAGAGAAGCAGCGTGTGGCCGTTGCCCGCGCCCTTGTGAATAAGCCCGACGTTATCTTTGCCGACGAGCCCAGTGGTTCGCTCGATACGCAGAACAAGGAAGACCTGCATCGCCTTTTCTTTGAACTACGCGACCAGATGGGGCAGACGTTCGTCATCGTGACACACGACGAGGGCCTTGCTGCCATGGCAGACCGCACCATCCACATCTGCGATGGCGTGATCATTTAAGCCCCTTTTGTGGGCATAATCCTATATTTCCCCTATACCACTTTAGGGAAATTCCCCTTTGCGTTTAGGAATAATCAGTATAATTCCGTCTGTAAACGCCGTATCTTTGCAATGTGAAATTAAAGAAAACGGAATTACAAACATTTTAAACTATACGATTATGAAGCGCAATAACTTTTTCATGATGATGATAATGGCAGCCATGATGTGCATGGCAAGTGTTAATGCGAATGCTCAGGGTAGAAGAGGCGGAGACCGTCGCGGAGATCACAACCGTGAGATGGTAATACATCACGACGGACGTATGGAGATGCGTGGTCACGGTCGTCATCACGATATGGGTCGCCCACACGTAGTAGAGCATCGTCCTCATGTAGTGGTAGAGCATCGTCCTGCTCATCACATCTACATCGGAGGTCGTTACTTTGACCCACGTTGGGAAGGCCGCATCCGCTATGAGGGTGGTCGCTGGGGTTATCTCCGTGGTCACGACTGGTATTGGTACGACAGGTACTACGAGCCCGACTATTACTTCGATCATCCCGTAGCACACTTCCACCACTGCCACGTATCTCCCGCAGCTGCTGTAGCAGGTGTCGTAGGAGCCGTAGCATTAGGAGCTATCATCTCTGCATTGAGCTACTAAAGTAGATCTTTCATTATCAAAAACAGGGGCAGCCGTGAGGTTGTCCCTGATTTTTTGTAAAAAAAAACACTTTTTATCAACGTAAGTGTCTATTATTTTCTACCTTTGTACATAAATACAGTTAAAAACATACTTTATTATTGAAGTTTTTTATGAAGAAGAGTTTCTTGAAAGGTTCTTTACTTGCACTTATGTGTGCAGTAATGTTGGTATTCAGCGGTTGTTCAAAGTCGAAACTGAAGTTTATTGTCGATTCTTGTAACAAATCATGTCCCATATCCCTTGGTCTGGCAGGTGAAATAACGGAGTTCACTTATGAAGACGATGCCGTAGAGATTATATATACCATGAATGAGCAATATATAGATATTGACAAGATGGCATCCAATCAGGATAATATGAGGGAGGCCGTTTTGAATACGGCCAGGAACGAACCTGTAAAGAAATTGCTTAAGATGATAGTTGATGCGGATGCAGACATATGCTTTGTATATCGAGGAAATGTATCTGGCAATGAGGCAAGGGTCCGCCTTTCCTCAAAAGAAGTGAAACCAGAACTGGATAAGCCTGAGCTCACAACAGAGGAAAAGTTAAAGATCACGTTAGAGCAGACGAACAATCTGATGCCTATAGATACGGGTGTAGGAATTGTTATTACAGAACTGGTGGACAAAGGTGATAAACTCGTCTATTTGGCTCATGCTTCAGATAAGTCGGTACTCAAGGATGTAGAACGTAACGTGCACGTGGTAAAAGGCAACCAGCGTATCATGTTCAAGATGGCATCGTCTGCTGAAAAGGTGTTCTTCAAACTGGTCATTGAGTCTGGAAAAGACCTTGCATACCTCTATTCTGCTGATGATACAGACAAAACGGTGGAGGTACTTCATACCAACGCAGAGCTAAAGGAAATCTTCAACTAAGCCCTTTTGCTTATTATTAATAATTCGCTGTCACCCATTCGATAATCCTGAGGAAAAAGGTAAGGGCTGAGACTTCGTGGTTGGTGATGCCTGCCTCCTTTGTTGTCTCAGAACTGTACTCGCCAACGAACTCCTGTGTCTTGATACCATTTTCCTTGAGGAACTTGCTCATGGCATAGAAGTTATCTACGGGTACAACATCGTCCTTCGTATCGTGGAAGAGCATCACGTCGAAGTCCCTGCGTGGTGTCCAGCCACTGGTAAGCGCATCCTTGCTGAATGCTTCCTTGAACCGACGCGACAAGTCGCTATTGGTATTGAGGACGGCCTCTGTGCAGAAGTCGCTCGTCTTCTTGGTCTTGATAAGTTCCTCGTCGAGGGCCATGCGCTTATACTTCTTGCTGAGGAACAATTCATATTTATCTGACCAATATCGACAAAGTTGCTGTGGTTCACATTGCTGCGTCTCTGGGCTGGCATAATGCTTGTGCGTGTATTGGGGGCAGTCAGGGTAATATGCCCATCGGCTGTCACCTGCCATGTGAATGGCGCAACCTTCGGACCGCCGTAAACTTCGAGCGGCTCATTGAATTCGTCATCAAACACGGCCAGCGCTATGTAGCCCGTATGATCGGCTTTGGCCTCCATTGCAACTAAGGCATGACTGAAAGGTTTACCATCCTTTTTTATTGCCAAGGAGGAAACAAAGTGTTACCACGGGGGAAACAAAGTGTTACCGCCGGAGAAACAGCGTGTTCCCAAGAAGAGTATAAACGGAGTTGATATCTGTTCGAATTTCATGGCTTCGTGTTTATTATAGGTCTTAGATATTGCAAAGATACGATAAAGTGAGAGATAAACGAAATAAAATTCGATTTATTTTTTATCCGAACAGGTAGAACAGTTAAACATGTATAAGTGAGAGATAACCTCGCGGCTGCTCCATCAAATAAAAAATAATAGAAAAAACTTAATTAAAAAAATAAATGTTTCTATAGAATTTCTTATTTTTGTAGCAGAAATACTATTAACTTTAAATTGAAACGAGAATGAAACACACATTTATTACTGCATTGCTGTTTATTACAGGCATTATGGGTGCCAAT
>Ga0310786_10012125_pt1 | contig 10692 bp, 24 predicted proteins | sample AusTroGonzalo_MG_FD_203881 | JGI IMG/M metagenome (GOLD analysis project Ga0310786, IMG submission 203881) | Bovine rumen microbial communities from tropical cattle in Woodstock, Queensland, Australia - Gonzalo_03 (v2) (version 2) | ecosystem: Host-associated > Mammals > Digestive system >...
AACTAAGTGAACGCTGGTAACGAAGGCACTTAGTTCAAATACCGTAAGATAAGATATTTGACTATATCTTATCAAAATATATGAAAAAAATCAAGGAGGAATTATTATGACTAACACTTTGTATGATATTAGATGCAAGTTTGTAGATTTAATGAACAACGATGAATTAACAGAGGAACAATATATGGAACTTGGAACAGAATTAGCAAAAGAATTACAGGCTAAAGGCACTAATATAGTTGCTTACATTATTGATAGTGAAAGCTTACTTGAGAGAATGAAAGCTGAAGAAAAGAGATTATTAGATATGAGAAAGCTTGGAGAAGCTAAATTAGAAAAATTCAAACAATATGTAAAGGAAAATATGGAAGCTTTACAGATTAGCAAATTACAGACGGAGCTAGGTGCGATGAGTATTGCTAAAAATCCAATGTCTGTAGATGTAATAGAGGAAGATAAAGTACCAGTTGAATTTAAACAACAAGTAGTTACAACCAAAATTGATAAAAAGGCCATTACACAATCTTATAAAGAAACTGGAGTAGTTCCTAATGGATGCATAATATACACGGATAGGACATCGTTGAGGATTAAATGATGGAAGAAATCTTCAAGAAAATAATAGAAGAGTTGAAAAAATATGATTTTGTGATTTCTACATATCATTCATATACTACTAGTTCAATTTATATCAAACTTGATTATGGTGTTGCCAATGGAATTAGAATTGCAGATCATAAAGGAAAGAAAAAATATAAGTATAGGTACAACGTCATGAAAGACATTGAAGCAGATTACAAAGAAAAGGATTGTGGATATGAAAGATTGTATTACAGACCTGTACATATCAAAAAAATGGTTAAAAAGATTGTTGAGGATAAAAAAACGAAAAAGCAGAAATATGGAGAGGCAAATTATCAAAAGTATATGGATATAGAGAAGTATTCAAAGGTAAATCAAAGATTTAAGGAGGTAAAAAGAGTGAGTAAAACACTTTTAATTATGGGAGAAAGCGGTTCAGGAAAAACAACTTCAATGAGAAACTTAAATCCGCAGGAAACATATTACATAGATGCAGATAAAAAAGGCTTAAGTTGGAAGGGCTGGAGAGAGCAATATAATTCTGAAAAAAAGAATTATGCATGTACTAGTAATGCTCTTAAAATCAAGGAAGCTTTAATTGGAATATCAAATTCTAGACCGGATATAAAAGTAATTATTATTGATACTCTAAATGGAATTATGGTTGATGATGAGTTTAATCGAATGAAAGAAAAGGGTTTCGATAAGTGGCAAGATATGGCTTATAGCATATACGATATTGTTAGTGTTGCAAACACATTAAGAGAAGATTTAACGGTTGTATTTACAATGCATTCACAGACTGAAAGAGATGATACAGGCTTTTACTTTACCAGGGCTAAAACATCTGGAAAGAAATTAGATAAAGTTGTCATAGAGAGTAAATTTACAACTGTTTTATTGGCAAAATGTATTGATGGCAAATATGTTTTTGAGACGCATAGCAACAATAGTACTGTAAAAACACCAATGGGAGCATTTGAAGAAGAAACAATCGAAAATGACATTGTACAAGTTTTAGATAAATTAAAAGATTATTAAAGGAGGATAAATAATATGCAAGCATTTCAAAATTGGGACAAGGTAGCACCTATGTTAGACGGTGAAGGAAATAAACTACCAGTAGGAGGGTATGTGTGCAAGATTAAATTCGCACAAGAAACAACTTCTAAGTCTGGAAAAAGAATGTTAGAAGTGAAATTCGATATTGCAGAAGGCCAGTATACTGACTTTTATATGGAAAAGTACAAAAAATCAAAGCCGAAGTCCGATACAGAACCAATTAAATGGCCAGCAATCCACTATATTGTGCTTGAAGGGGATTACGCTGATGCAAGATTTAAAGGCTTTATCCAATGTATTGAGGAAAGCAATCCGAATTATAAGTGGAATTGGGACGAAAACACATTAAACAACCTATTATTTGGCGGTGTATTTGGTGAAGAAGAGTTCAAAGGCGATAGAGGAATTGGGAAAACTACTAAATTAAGATATGTTAAAAATGTTGAAGCTATCAGAACAGGAGACTATCAAATACCTGAGCCTAAATTGTATGAGGAAGCAAGTTCGCCATTTACTAATAATTATTTAACTACTAATAACGATGATGATCTACCTTTCTAGCGAGGTGATGTAGATGTGGGATGAAATTCAAGAAAACATGATTATGCTTGAAAAAGCAGTTTCCGAAATGAAATCCAGAAGTAAAAATAAAGCAGAAGCAGAACATAACTATAGAGTTGCGCTAAGTAAAAGGCTAACAGAATTAAGAGCAGAAGGGCAACCAGTAACACATCTAGCAGATATTGCTAAAGGAGAAAAGAACATAGCAAGCTTAAGATTAACAAGAGACATTGCAGAAGGTTTATACGACTCTTCTAAAGAAGCGATTAATATGTACAAACTAAAGCTAAAGATATTAGAAGAACAGTTTGCACGAGAATGGGGTGCGACTAAATGAGTATAGATTATTCAAAAATGGCTTTTCCTAAAGCCACAAAAACAGTTTTAAAAGGACGAGCAAAAGATATTAGTAAAACTAATCGAGAAGAAATAAAAAAGCTTTTTAAAGGGCATTGTGGCTTGTGTAGAAAGCAAGGGGTACACGTCCATCACATAGTTTATAAATCTGAAGACAGAAGTAAAATAGACGATATTAACAACTTATTTTTACTATGTCTGGAATGTCATGAAAAAGTCCATTCAAACAAAAAATATTGGCAACCTAGATTAATTAAGCTACGAGAAAAAATTAAATAATATGCTAAAAATAGAGCGTAGAGTAAGGCAGGACTACGAAAACCACTTATCTACGCTCTCATTATACATAAGAGAGCAGGTGACTTATGAATTATTTAGCTGAAATAAATGCTTTTGAACAATGGCTCGAAACTAATTATTTGCCAAGTTCTGCACAATTGCTTTGGTATAAATTAATGATGCTGGACAATAAAGCAGGGTGGAGTGAATGGGTTACAGTAGATAACCAGCGTTTAATGGCACTTATACAGTTGAAAAGAGAGGCTACCTTTATAGACATTAGAAACAAATTAATAGAAGCTGGACTTATAGAATATCGAAAAGGTAAAAAAGGAAGTCCTAATCAATATAAAATAATCACTTTCAATTTGAAAGTGCAAACCGAAGTAAATACCGTAGTACAAACCGTAGTAAATACCGAAGTACAAACCGTAGACATATATAAACAAAATATAAACAAAACAAATAAAGAAAGTAATACAAAGAAATTCATGCCACCTACACTTGAAGAAATAAAAAGCTATATTGCGGAGAAAAATCTATCTGTTAATGCTGAGAAGTTTTTTAATTACTTTTCTGAAGGTAATTGGGTAGATAGCAAAGGGAATAAGGTTAAAAATTGGAAGCAAAAGCTGTTAACATGGAATGGCTATTCAAGTAACAAAGGTGAGAATGAATTAAAAAATGTTGTAAAAGATGACAACCAATTTGGAGATTTAAATAAATTTTATGCAAATTAAGGAGATGGTTACAGATGAAAAAAACACAGAAAGATGATTATATTAAAGAATTTGGCTCTATATCAAGCTGGGAAGCTTACGCAGATTTGGGCATTACGCAGTTAGGGGCTAGAATAGACCAATTGAAGAAAGAGGGATTTGTATTTAAGGCAGACTGGGAACATAGCATAAACCGATTCGGAGATAGGGCCGGTTACAAAAGATATTATCTTGAGGAGGCAAATTAAATGATTAACATTGGACATAGGTTTGTTAAATCTACAGGATATCATGACGGTAAACTTCACGAAAACAATGGTGGTAGAAATCATTATTGGGAAGTGATTGAGATTTATCCAAACAAAATTAGTTTTATGAAAGATATCTTGCTATGTAAAGAAATTAATCTGGGGTATAAAGAATGTTTTTTTAGGATGGATGTAAAGGAGGGCGAAAATGAAAATAGAAATACCAATGAAATTGCCTAGCTTGAATGAATATATAAATGCCTGCAAAAATAATAGATTTTTTGGCGGAAACATGAAAAAACAAGTAGAAGATGACATATCTTGGTATTTAAGGAAAATGCCAATGTATGAAGTGCCTATTAAGATTAAATTCACATGGATTGAAAAAAATAGAAAAAGAGATTTAGACAATGTATGTTTTGCCAAAAAATTTATACTCGATGCAATGCAAAAGTGTGGCAAAATTTCTAATGACAATCCTAAATATGTCAGAGGGTTTGAAGATAAATTTGAGTATGGCGATGATTATAAAGTCATAGTTGAAATTGAAGATGTGGAGTGATGCAAATGATAATTAAAATGTGTAGAACGGACAGGCAAAAAAGCCTTTATAAGTGCGACAGATGCGGTAAGAAATGTTTGTTACACGAAAAAAAAGGAATTTATGTAGACAATGATTATAATAGAGCGGTTAAGCAATGGGATTTATGTTTAAAATGTTATGAAGCTTTAGAGAGAGGAGTGGCACATAGAAAATGACAAACGCAGAAAAATATTTAAAAGATGGAGTAGAATATAAAGAATTGTCAGAAGAAATTGCCGAGTTTATTACAATAAAAGATAAAAGTCATTGTGCAGCAGATTTTAATATGCTTGTGTTGGCATTAGACTTGTTTTTTGAAGAAGAAACAAAACCAACATTAACAGAAGATGAGAAAATTATATTAAGGAATATAGAGTGTTTCAAAGAAAGTTATTCAACAATGGATAAAATACATAGGACAAAAGATGGAGATTTGTATATTACAAAATTTTGGATAGATTTTGGTGAAGAAGTAAGGCTACCATATAAACATTTATTCCAATTCATAAAAGAACGGAGAAGAATATAGTATAAAGGAGTTGTTAGAAGATGACAAATGCTGAAAAGTATAAAGCCTACAAGTTATTAGACACGAGAACAAATAAGATATTATCAATTCTTTATAAAAGTGAACAATTTGAAATTGACGAGTATATTGAAATTGCAGATACATTAAAATTACTAAAAGAAGAATTATGGTTGGAGGTGTTGCACAATGACTAATGCAGATAAGTATTTAAAAGAAGGAGTAGATTTAGTAGAATTAGCAAGAAATTTATATCACTATTTTGAGGAAGAGGGACAGAATTATCCTTGCGATATAGTTAACTTTTTTGATAAGTCGCTCAAATCAACGCTAACAGAAGATGAGAAAGTTATATTAAGGAATATAAATGATATGTATGTAATTATTAGGAGAGATGATGGGGGAGAATTATATTTTGATAGAAGCGACGGCTATTGTTTTAATAGTGTTAGAATTTTTAATCATCTATTCCAATTTATTAAACCACGGAGAAGAATATAGTATTAAAGAATTGTTAGGAGATGAATAAATATGAAAAATAAAAAATTAGAAGTAGCCTTAAATACCAAGTTGAACATAGCTAAAGGTGCTTATGAACATTTTGAAAAAGAAGAAATGCATAATTTGGCATTAGTTGAGGCTGGAAAAATCGGTATACTAGAAGAAATTTTGGAAGAATTATCAGATTTATTAGGAGATGAATAAATATGGCAAGAGCGAATGAAAGCTACTGGTGGTGGAGAGAACAAATAGACAATTGCCCCGATTGCGGTGGAGAAGTTACACTAGGAACAGATGCTATAACTGGTCAATATATGGTTGCTTGTATGAATTGTGCTTGTGCTAACAAAACGGTTTTTTACAACAAAAGTTGGCGGAAAGGCAATAGTTAATTGGAATAAATATTGTCGTGGAAGAAATGATTTTGTGATATAGAAGAAAAGAATAACCCGTCAAGGAAAAGACGTTAAAACCAAGCTTGTTCATTTTTGCTGACAAGGTAAAGTCATTAAAACCCTCCGACAGAGTGCCCTCAAGTCGCAAACAAAAGGGGCAAAGAGCTATACAAGGGATAAAATCCGACAAATAATATGCGGTGGCGGAATAGGTAGACGCAAGGGGAGCATGAGCCTGATATATGTCATTGCGATGCCAGTAGGAACAGCTGGAAAGATATATTATGTTAGGTGCAAATCCTAACCCGCATATATTATTTTATTTATAAATTCAAAAAAGTTTGTTTAATATATTATTTTTTATAAGTTATTAGGAGGATAAAAATGTATTTGATTTTAAAAGATAATCAAAAGAAACAAATGCCTATAAAAGCATTTTCTAAATTAGTTGATGCTATAGAGTATTTAGATATATATGTTAAACAAAGTGCATGGCATTATACAGGATATGTTGCTGAGCATTCTTTGAGAAAGAAAGGACACCATGAAGCCAAAAGATACTACAGAGAATTAAAAAATAATACTAGAGAATGGATATTTGTTAAATATATGAGATTACATTATTAGGAGGTAAAGAAGAATGGTAAGTGAAGAAATACAAGTTGGAGAATATGTAAGATTAGATAGAAACCAAGGTATAAATAAAATCATAGGGATTGACGAGGATGGTTGGTATGAATTAGATAGTGATTATTATGATGAATATGGAGATTGGAGGTGTAGTATAAGAAAATATGAGTTAGAAAGAGATATGATTAAACACTCGCCAGACATAATCGACTTAATAGAGGTTGGAGATTATGTGAATGGCGAAAAAATAATTACATTAGAAGATGGAGAAAATATTGTTACAAAACAAAAGACAAAAATTGCTAATAAGAATGGCGATTTCGCTTGGATAATATATGACTGGGTAGTAAAAGACATTGTAACTCACGAACAATTTGAAAGTATAAAGTATAAAGTGGGTGATGAATAATGTTAAAAATAAAAGATAATGATTTTGTCGATATAAGAGGTTATGAAGGAAGATACAAAATTGGAAATAAAGGAACTATTATTGGATTTTCAAGAAGTAAAGATAACCGTTATAAAGAAAAACAATGGATATTAAAACAGTATGGAGATAGAAATGGTTATATGTATGTAGTTCTAAGCAAAGACAAGAAAAGAAAAGCCATAAAGGTACATAGGCTAGTTGCAGAACACTTTATTCAAAACACTAATAATTATCCTTGCGTAAATCATATTGATAGCAATAGAAAAAATAACAATGCTTCTAATTTGGAATGGGTGACCTATAAACAAAACAGCGAACATGCAGTTAAGAACCATAGATTTGATAATATGGCTAAACAAAATAGTATTAGAATTAAAAATAATCCTTTAAATGGATATATTTATGCTAACAAAATAACTAAAAAGAAAGTTGCACAATATGATCAAAACAATACTTTAATTAAAGTATATGAAAGCATTAGTGAGGCAAGTAGAGAAACAAGGATAACTATTCCAAGCATAAGTTATAGTGCTAATAAAAAAAGAAAGACGGGGGGTGGTTATATATGGCACTTCGTATAAAAGATTCAGTGGATTTAAAAGAATTAGAAAAGTTTGGGTTTAAGCATAAATATGATGAAGATACTGGGGAAATAAAAGCATACGAAAAAGTACTTAAAGAAACAGAATATCGTGGCTTATTAATAACTTTTGAAAGAACAAAATCACGCATAAGAATTTTCAAAGACAAACAAAAAATTATATATAAAATAAATCCTTATAATTACCTATTTGACGTGGATACCCTTTATGATTTAATTCAAGCTCGGTTTAGTAGAAAAGGTTGGTGATGAATAATGGCAACCATACAAATTGAAAATTACATTGAAGATGGTAATTTAGTATTAGATTATTTTACATTTGCAAACATAGAGATAAAGGTTGGTGATGAATAATGACATTATCAGAAGCTATTAAAATAATGAAAGAATTTGTAGAATATTGCAAAAATAATGACAGATATAAACAAGATGGTTGGCTAGATTGTTATACAACAGATGATGATATAGAAGCTATAGATACAGTATTAAAAGCATTAGAAAAATTTGAAAAACAATTAGATTTAGATTATGTCGACAAAAATTATATAAGTAAAGATGAAATAAGAAAGAAAATGGATAATGAAGAAAAATTATTCTTTGAAACAAAAGATGCTAGATATGCAAATAGAAGAAAAATTTTAAAAGAACTATTAGGTGAGGAGTGATTATATGAATGAAGAAGAGATAATAGAAAAGATAAAAATTAAAGTGTGGAAAATAAGGCAAAATTACTCTAATGATTATTTATTCAGCTATTATTGGACAAAAGATGATGTAAAAAATGTTGAAAAAGTATTAGATTTATATAATCAAGAACAAGAAAAGAATAAAAAGCTAGAAGAAGTGATAAATAATCTAGCACAAGCAATTAGATTTATGAGTACAAATGAAAAACTAACAGTAGAAGATATAATCAAAGAATTTACAGAAAATCAAATAACAGAAGAGTTTATGGAAAGATGGGAGAAGAGTCAACATGAAGAAAGCCATTTAAAGGATAAAGTAATTGATATGATAGCAAGCGATTATATACAAGATTATCTTTATAACGAGCGATCTGATTATCCTTGTGAGTATTATTATGGCGAAATAAAAAAGAAAGATGGCTGTAAACAAGGCAAGATTGGTGTTTGCAAAGAATGCATTAAAGAATACTATTTCAAGAAAGCTAGAGAAGAATAAGGAGGTAAGCCTATGACTGCTAAAGAAGAATTAAATCAATACAAATACTTAAGAACTAAAGTCGACGAAACACTAGAAGAGTATGAAAAGTATAAGACTAGGGCAGAGAAGATGACTAGCGTAATGTCGGATAGCCCATCAAGAACAAATTTGACTAGCGACAAGGTTGGAGACAATGCAAGTGTTATGGCTGACTTGTCAAGACAATATGAGGAACGTTGGCTAGAAGCGGAGCGTAAAAAACTAGAAGTAGAAAAAGCAATTGATGATGTAGAAGAACCATATAGGACGATTTTACATATGAAATATGTCGAGGGATTGGAATTGTTTGAAATTGCATCTAAATTAAATTATAAGAGTTATACATATTGTTGCGAGCAACACGGAATAGCTTTGAAAAAATTTATAGAAAACCGAACTGAACCGAAGCGAACCGAATAACAAATGTGGTAATATAGTATTAGGTAATTAATAAGCACGCATTATTAATACACCTCCTAATTTTAATCAAGAGAGACTGGTTTGCCCCGGTCTCTTTTTTTGTAAAGGAGAACAGACAATGAGAAAATGGACAAAAGAGTTGGCGCTAAAATATATAAGCAAAGCACAAGAACATGGACTTAAATACTGGAGTGCTAAAGATTATTTAAAGAATCATGGAGGCAAGAATGATAAATAAAACCATCCACTACGTCTGGTTTCGGTAAAAGTGAAAAACCAGAAAAGATACAGAGGTGTATAAACAGCTGGAAAAAATATATGCCAGATTACAAAATAAAAGAATGGAACGAGGACAATTTCCCAATGAACTACAACAAGTTCTTTATGCAAGCTTATGAAGCTAAAAAATATGCTTTTGCAAGTGATGTGGCAAGATTGTATGCGTTATATGAAGAAGGTGGCATCTACATGGATACTGACGTAGAAGTGTATAAGCCATTAGATGAGTTCTTAACAGAAGAGGGATTTACAGGGTTTGAAGACATCAATTATCCAGTTTGTGCCACTATGGGGGCAGAAAAAGGGAACCCAATTATAAAACTAATGCTAGATGTATATGAAAACAGAGATTTTATTACGTACCCAGATTGGAAAGATTACATAAAATACGAAGAAACTTCGACATGCATCTATTCTAATGTTTTAGCTGCAGTGGGAATAGACAGAAAAAGGAACGAATTACAAAGAATTAATCATTTTACGGTATATCCACAATCGTATTTCTTCACAAAAGACGAAGGATATACGTATCACAGTTTTACAGGGAGTTGGTAATGTGATTATAGAACATGACAATATACTTTACATGACAGATATTCCACAAATAGGTGGAACGTCGACGTACGTGTTAGAAATGGTTAAAAAGTATAAAGACCTAGATATAGCGATTGTATGCAAGTCAATAGATTTTGATTTTGCTAGAAAGTTATGGAACTATTGCAAGGTTTATCAACTAAATCCAGAGGATCAAGTCAAATGCAAAGTATGTATAATTAATTATGACACTTCTATGTTAGACCAAATAGAAGCTGATGATATTATCATGGTGGTACATGGAGATTACGCCAACGAGAATTACGAACAGTATCCGGATTTCAAACATCCAAAGATAACAAAGGTTATTTCACTTACCCAGCATCTACAAAAGTCACTAAAAGAACATTTTGACGTTGATAGTGAAGTACACTTTAATCCGTTAAGCGTAGAAAATAAAAAGCCTTTAGTGCTTCTAAGTGCAACTCGCTTATCAAAAGTCAAAGGCAAAGATAGGATGATTAAATTAGGAGAAGCATTAAACAAGGCAGAAGTGGACTATATTTGGTATGTGTTTACTGATGATGAAGAAGAAATTAATAATCCAAATATAATTTACATGAAACCTAGAACAGATATAGGAAGCTTTATGATTTTTGCAGATTATGTTGTACAGCTGAGTGATACAGAAGCATTAAGCTACACAATTAATGAAGCTTTATATAGAAATATACCAGTAATAGTTACACCACTTCCTTATTTAGATGAAATAGGCGTTAAAG
>Ga0310786_10012127_pt1 | contig 10692 bp, 9 predicted proteins | sample AusTroGonzalo_MG_FD_203881 | JGI IMG/M metagenome (GOLD analysis project Ga0310786, IMG submission 203881) | Bovine rumen microbial communities from tropical cattle in Woodstock, Queensland, Australia - Gonzalo_03 (v2) (version 2) | ecosystem: Host-associated > Mammals > Digestive system >...
TTTAACCTTGTTTTCGACATCAGCATAGCCGATTGCTTTTGTGTAGATAATCTCCCCGTTCTTCGCGACGGCAACACTTCCCATAAACTTGTTGTTTTCTTCAAGTTTATCGAAGTAATTGTCCAACTTTGCCTTGTCGAAGAGATTTTGTGCAAATACGCCACTACTTAATATTAGGAGTGTAAACGCTATTAATATACGGGTATATTGTTTCATAATATATGCTTTAAATAGACAATCCTATCGTTCTATAAAAAGTTTTCGGCTGCACATTTAAGCGCAGCCGAAACCAATATTGTTAATACAATGAGTTAATCAAATCATCGTCAGCCAGATTCGGAACAGTGACCTTCATTTCTGGATATTCCTCCATAGCACGCTTGATGGCAAACATTGCGCCCTCGTTGCGTGCCCAGCTGCGGCGGCTGATTCCATTGTTGACATCCCACAGAAGCATAAGTTTCAACCTGCGCTCTGCCTCTGGGCTGCCGTCGAGAACCATACCGAAACCACCATTGATAACTTCGCCCCAGCCAACGCCACCGCCGTTGTGGATTGAAACCCAGGTTGCACCGCGGAACGAGTCGCCAATTACATTCTGGATTGCCATGTCGGCTGTAAACTTACTGCCATCATAGATGTTTGAAGTCTCGCGGAACGGCGAATCGGTTCCCGAAACATCGTGGTGGTCGCGACCAAGCACAACGGGCTGTTTCAAGCGGCCGTCGCGGATTGCATCGTTGAATGCCTTTGCAATTTTGATACGGCCTTCGGCATCGGCGTAAAGGATACGAGCCTGCGAACCAACGACAAGCTTGTTCTTCTTTGCCTCGCTAATCCAACGGATATTGTCACGCATCTGCTGTGAAATTTCGGCTGGAGCGTCCTTTGCGATGTCTTCCAAAACCTGCATTGCAAGGTTGTCGGTGACTTCCAAATCTTCGGGAAGACTCGATGTGCAAACCCAGCGGAACGGACCGAAACCGTAGTCGAAGCACATTGGTCCCATAATATCCTGAACATAAGATGGATAGCGGAAGTCGATGCCATTCGGAGCCATAATGTCGGCACCTGCGCGCGAACTTTCGAGCAGGAAGGCGTTTCCGTAGTCGAAGAAATACATTCCCTTGGCGGTGAGCTTGTTTATTGCATCAACCTGCCTTCTCAACGATGCCTGAACAGCCTCCTTGAACTTCTCGGGGTTATGAGCCATCATATCGATTGACTGTTCGTACGAAAGTCCAACAGGATAGTAACCACCTGCCCACGGATTGTGAAGCGAAGTCTGGTCGCTGCCGAGGTCAACTTTTATGCTGCGTGCGGCAAGGCGTTCCCACAAGTCAACGACATTGCCAAGATATGCAATCGAGTGAGCCTGTTTCTTCTTCTGCCATTCGAGAGCAGCATCGATAGCCTTGTCAACATCGTCGATGATTTCGTCAACCCAGCCCTGCTCGAAGCGCTTGTTGGCAGCCTTGGGGTTGATTTCGGCACAAATGCTTACAACGCCTGCAATGTTTGCTGCCTTTGGCTGAGCACCGCTCATACCGCCAAGACCAGCAGTTACAAACAGACGACCTTCGGGACCTTCGCCATGCTTTGCAATCTTACGGCAAGCGTTGAGTACGGTGATGGTTGTTCCGTGAACGATACCCTGCGGACCTATATACATATACGAGCCAGCAGTCATCTGTCCGTACTGCGAAACGCCCATAGCATTGAATTTCTCCCAGTGGTCTGGCTTCGAGTAGTTTGGAATTACCATACCGTTGGTTACCACAACGCGCGGAGCATCCTTGTGCGACGGATAAAGTCCCATCGGGTGACCCGAATACATAACCAAAGTCTGCTCATCGGTCATGTTGGCAAGATACTGCATTGTGAGCAGGTACTGAGCCCAGTTCTGGAAAACAGCGCCATTGCCGCCGTATGTGATAAGTTCGTGCGGATGCTGGGCAACAGCGTAATCCAAGTTATTGGAAATCATAAGCATAATTGCAGCAGCCTGAGTGCTCTTATGAGGGAACCAGGTTATGTCGCGTGCGAACATCTTGTATTTCGGACGGAAACGGTACATATAGATTCTGCCATAGGTTTCCAACTCGTTCTTGAATTCTGGAGCAAGAGTCTTGTGGAATTTAGCCGGGAAATAGCGGAGAGCGTTCCTTATTGCAAGTTTCTTTTCATCGTTTGTAAGAATCTGCTTCCTTATAGGTGCGTGATTTATTTCGGGTTCATATACAGCAGGTTCCGGCAGTTTATCGGGAATACCCTGCAAGATTAACTTCTGAAATTCTTCCTTTGTAATCATAGCGTAATTTTGTTAAAAAATCAATGCTGTAAAATTAGTAAAAAAAGTATTTCGTGCCGAATCGATTTTTTGTGTTTTTATCAACAAGGGAGAATGGGGGATGGCATAATTTGCATATCTGGAATTTATACGCGTCACAAGGAGTACAATCTGTCCATTTTATCTCGGCCAATTTTTTTTAGCCGACAATAATAATAAATTATGTATATTTGTAGCGTCAACTTTTCAGTCATTGTCTAACGGACTTCGCAAGGTCTGGGGTGTTGGCGGGTAGAAACTAAAAATAGAAGTCCACTTAAATTAAACAAACTTATGGGATTAATTAATCACCTTTTTGGGAATGCAACTGAAGTGAATTTGGAAGAACTCAGAGCTGAGTTTGCGCCGATTTTGATACCGGAAGAAGAATTAGAATCAGCTTTTCGTATTTTTCGTGACAAATGGGTTTTCACCACCAAACGACTGATTATGCTTGATGTGCAGGGCGTGACTGGCAGCAAACGTGAGTACCACTCGATCCCCTATAAATCCATTGAGCATTTTTCAGTGGAAACAGCAGGTACGTTGGATGACGACTGTGAGATGAAAATATGGGTGCGAGGATTACATGAACCTATTAAGAAAGAGTTCAAGCGTGATATTGACGTGAGAGGCTTGTCGAAAGTACTCGCCGAACATGTGATTAACGGGTAGAATTGCATCATCATCCGTTTTTTTGTTCCCCATATTACGCATCGGACGTAACCTCATATTACACAATCGCCTGTTTTCTGCACTTTTTTGCCTATAAAAAATAGATAATTGAGAATCAGATAGAAAATGCGTATTGAAGGGTCGTTTGTGAACACCTCGCCCAGTCGGTGAGGGTACGGCAGGCTACATTATTATTGACATGTTTAATCGCCGCTTAATGTTAGATGATATATGCTTTTCAAAGCGTTTTAATGTTCCAATAGAATTCTAATTAGAAAAAACATTTGCATAACCAATTATATTGCTCGGTTTAGCACAAATTAGCAAAACATGTAAGGGATTCATCGGAAATGAAAATAGGTGACCTATTTTAGGTATGTTCTGTGTATTGTTGGATAATTTGTTTTATATTAAGCATTTAGCCTATAAATCTTGCACTGAACGGAAACAAAACTACCCGATACGATGGCGGTAAGTGGTAAAAAAAAGCACTTACCGCCGTGCTATCGCATAGTTTTTCATTGTTGAGACAAGTTTTTGTATTATATTTGCCTGCGATTACAATGCAAAAATAGGTTATGGAATATAAGACATCAATCGTTGGAAGACAGAAGGAACAAGAAATCCTGCAGAAGTGCATTGGTTCGGAAAGGCCTGAATTTATAGCAGTATATGGTCGCAGACGAGTAGGGAAAACTTATCTTGTCAAGCAGTTTTTTGAAGACAATTTCGATTTTTATGCATCGGGAGTTTATCAGGTGTCGCGTGCAGAACAGTTGAAGCGTTGGCAAGTACAGTTGAAGAAGTATAGCGGGCGTAAATTTACTAGACCTAAAGATTGGTTCGAGGCTTTTGACCAACTGCAGGAATACTTGCTGACATTGACCGACAAAGATAAGATTGTCGTCTTTATTGACGAACTTCCGTGGTTTGATACGCCTAAGTCCAACTTTATTCGTGCTGTCGAGGTGTTTTGGAATACTTGGGCTTCAACCCAGAAATCGTTCAAGCTGATAGTGTGCGGAAGCGCTACAACGTGGATGACGAACAAGTTGTTGGGCGACAAAGGCGGTCTTCACAATAGGGTTACACGACCGATTAGGCTTTCTCCATTTAATTTGGCAGAAACGAAGCTATATCTTGAAAGTATGGAATTTGATTGGAGTGAAAGCGAGATAATGGAGGCTTATATGATTTTTGGAGGCATTCCGTATTACCTTTCTCTGCTTGCTCCCGAATTAAGTCTGAGGCAGAATGTAGATGAACTGTTTTTTGCTACAGAGGCAATACTGAAGCCTGAATATGAATTTCTTTTCAACTCTTTGTTCAGCGAAGCTGGCATTTATCGCAAAGTGGTAGAATTGCTTTCTTCGAAACTTAAGGGACTGACACGAACAGAAATCATTGCCGATTTGAAAGCCGTTGACAACGGAAATTTATCAGAAATACTTGATAATCTTGAAAAATGCGATTTCCTGCGTACATATCACGCATTTGGCAAAAGGCAACGAGATATGCTTTATCAGTTGACGGATATGTTTACGCTTTTCTATCTTCGATTCGTAAAGAGCAACAGTAGCACAAACGAACAGGCGTGGAGTACAATGAAGGAGGGGCAGCGTAACGCTTGGTCGGGTTATGCATTTGAGCAAGTGTGCATATTGCATATCAACCAGATAAAGAAGGCGTTGGGCATTTCGGGAATTGCAAGTAATTTTTGCACTTGGAGTAAAAAAGGAAACGGCAAGGGAGCGCAGATAGACTTGCTTATTGACCGAGACGATAATGTTGTCAATTTATGTGAAATGAAGTACGGAGACCGTCCATACGAATTGACCAAAGATTATGTGGAGTGGATAAAGGAGCGTCGCGACATATTTAAAGCTGATACCCAGACAAATAAGACTTTGCGTATTACTTTTGTGTCGCCGTATGGCATTGCAAAAGGTAAATACAGTTCGACAATACAGAGTGTTGTTACTCAAAAAGACTTGTTCTCTCAGTTATAAAACTGCCCGATACAATGGCGGTAAGTGGTAAAAAAATGCAGTTACCGCCGTGCTATCGCATAGTTTTTCATTTGTTGGCTTGGGTGCTTACCTAAGTTGCAAAACAAATCTCTTGTTTTTTCGGTTATGAATCTGTGAGAAATTCAGCAGAAATCGAACCTTTCCTATTTTGAGTAATGGGATATCTGCCAGTAATTTAGAGATGCATTTCATTATGTGCTTATTGCCAATGCTTTCCCAATATTCTTGGTTTTCAAGTGCCTTTGGAAGAAAGACAAATACAATTTATTACAATTTTAATATTTTTATTAAATTATAGTTTTTAAATATTAAATAAAATTATTATGTATTAATTTATCACTTTTTAACATACATTTAACATAAAAAGATTTGGCAGTTCGGATTTTTTGAAAGACTTTTGCGGAGTCTAACATTTAAAAATTTGTAACCATGAGTACATTGATTGAAAAATTAAACGAATTTGGCAAAAAGGCCAAAGATTTATCAAATGAAGCAGAACTTCAAAAGTTGTTTGAAAAACTTGCACCAACATTCCTTTATGGTGGGTACATTCAAGTGCGTAACGAATATAAAGTGTATATTCGAACCGTGGAGTTCTATTTTCATAGCGAAAAAGACGATGGAATTCATGATCCTATTGTGTATCATCGCAATGGTAGAGGATTAGAAAATGTTCCATACTTTCCACCAATGTCTCTAAACGCACACAATTCAGGTTATGATATCACTTTCGAAAGCAAAGATAATTATAGAGCATCAGCCCTTATTCGCTCATACGAAGTTAAAAGCAATGATGGAAAGCACTATTTAAAATGGAACACGGAAAAAGAATTGTTTGAGGAAAAAGAGGAATATGCTTTCAACAACCAATCTACTTATCTTTACACTCTGTTAAATGGATTCTCTCTTGAAAATGGTAATAGTATTAAGTGGGTAGATTTTCCAAGAACGGAATATGAACCTATCAAAAAAACGCGTCAAAATGTATTTCAATCAGAAAGCGAAAAGGAATACATTCCTCAAAAAGGAAAGAAATGCAATCGACTATGGAGTTTTACAAGAGAAGACCGTGTGTAATTAGAAAAATAATGATTTGATTACCAACAACAATATCCAATAACAACTAAACAAAAACCGCCATGGAAACAAAGACTTTTGAAATAATATCGCCACTAATGGAAAATGCTTTTACGGAACCGGTCTTACATAAGGTTGTATTAAGCAAGATTGATTTTGAACTTTCTGATGGAATATGGACTGCCATTAACGATGGTTTCGCTTACTATTGGGACTTTGAAGTCGGTTTTGGCAACTATGCGGATTTTGATGACACTTGCTGTTTCATAAACAAACATTTGGAATCAGCCAATATATTATTCCCTTACGACAAATTGGAGATTATCGTTAATATTATATATGATTTCATGGAAGAAATTCCAGGAGTTTTTTTAGATGAATCTGCTGTTGTGATACCGATAAAGTAAGAAGAAAAAATGAGAATATCATTCGGATTACTAATTGGAATTATTGTCTGTTTAATATCCACAAAAGCAGCAACTTGTAACGAATTTTATAAAAATGAATCTATGTTTGAAATGAAAGACAAGAACCCGAGCAGCGAGCAAACCGTCTATTTGTCGGAACTACTAATGGACAAATACCCCGAAACTTGCAAGAACTTGATTGCCATTCTCGAAAAGCACCATGTGAAATACTCGTTCATTAAAGGGACAAAGGACATCTGGTGTCGCGACTATATGCCAGTTCAAACTGAATCGGGAAAAATGATACAGTTTAAGTATGAACCAAGTTATCTAAAAGGCAAAGAATGGGATAGTATTCGTTTTGATGTGCATGAAGTGTGCAAAATTAATGGTCTGAATCCACAATTTTCGGACATAAACCTTGATGGTGGCAATGTACTTATCTGCGATGGCAGGGCAATATTGTCGGACAGAATTTTCTCCGAAAATCCAGATTATAAAAAGGATTCTCTGATAGACGAATTGTCGAAACTGTTGGAATGTGAGATTATTATCATTCCCGCGCAAAAGGCTGATATGACAGGTCACGCAGATGGCATGGTCAGGTTTGTTGACAGAAACACTATTCTAGGAAATGACAGGGCAAAGGAATCTCAAAAATGGACAAAAGGGATTCAGAAGGTTATAGACCAATACAAGCTCACCTATATCGACATTCCATTTTTTGAAGACAAAGACCGCAAACATCCTGACAGTGCAGTCGGAATATATGTGAACTATTTGGAAGTTAATGATTTGATTGTGATGCCGATATTTAACCGCGACGAGGACAAGCAAGCTCTTGAAATCTTAAAAAAGACTTTTCCAAACAAGAAAATCGAAACAATCGACTACAGCGATGTTGCCAAGGAAGGCGGGGTGTTAAATTGTACGACATGGGTTGTTAGATGATACACAAAAAACTGGCCGCATCTCACGACACAGCCAGTTTTTATTTTGCTTTTCCAGAACAAACAACGCTATCTTGAAAGCACAAAAACCTGCAAACAATCAATTTTGTTAAATCAATCCTTCGATTTCGTCTCGGCTCAAACCAGTAATCTTGCAAATTTCGTTTGTTTCGTAGCCAAGTGACTTCATTCTGGTTGCGGTCTGGATAAGATTCTTATGTACTGCCGATTCGTAAATTACTTGTTCGTTTTTCTCCCATTCTTCCCAGTTGGTTTCGGAAAGATAACGGGTTACTTGCTCGCGAAGAGGGATTAGGTTGTCCTCAATAACATAAATAACAGCACTTTCGTCTATTTGGTAATAGTCGTGAATAAGTATGTGGCGCATTTTCACGATATTATCCCACGGCGTATCTGAATGTGCTTTTCTGAATGCTTTAGTCAGTTTATAAGCTGCCTCACCAATGATTTCTATGTTCTTTACAAGTCCGTAGAACTGCATTTTGTCTGCGGCAAGTTCTTCCTTTGTTTTACCTTCTGCAAAATTAAGGATAAGATTTGCCGCATTAAGAATATGTTCCAACCGTTCTCGGTCTCTAACTGGCTCTCTCATATATCAGTATTTTGTCTTGGTTGATACTTTCGGCTATTCTTGGATACAAGGTTCCTTCTGGAACTATGTCAACAGGACGGTCAAGAATTTCTTCCAGTTCACAAATCATTGCAGCATGCTTTAGAAGGCTGACCCTAGCATTGTCGTCGAACTGCACAAGTAAGTCAACATCGCTTAATGGGGTTTCTTCGCCACGGGCAAACGAGCCGAACAACCAAGCTTTCTGTATTGGCTGTGTCTTGAAATAATCGGCAATCAGTTGTTGCATCATCTTGTTGCTCATAGCGATATTTATTTGTTGTTTGCGGTACAAAGATATATTTTTTTTTGTAATCGCGAATGAAATAAATAATAGTGCACACAAAAAAATGGCTGCATCTCACGATACAGCCAGTTTTTACGATAATTTGTATGCCTATGAAATTTTCAGTTTAATGGCTTTTATTGAAATGTAACTTTTTCAACTATTGTTTTTTCTCCGCTTGCAAGTCTTATGACATATATTCCAGCGGAGAGGTTGCCTTTTTCAATTAGGATTTCGTTGTCTCCTTTGTTGACAATATATGTTCTTACAACTTTTCCGCACATATCGGTGAGGGTTATTTCGCTGTCCGATTCAAGTCCACTGATATTCAATGTTGTATAATCGTGTGCAGGATTTGGATATATCGACAATGCTGTATTGCCGCTTTCTTCAATTTCAGTAGTGTTGTCAATGGAAAGGTCGTCGATGTGAAGGTTGTAGCCATAGTTTGAAATACCCTTCAAGGTTATGTAGCTGCGATTAGATGTTTGCTGCGGAATTTCGAATGTGTATTCCTTCCATCCTTCTGTGGCAGAATATCCGTTAACGGTGGCAATCAAGGTTGCATCGTCAACAGAGGGTTCATCGTTCACATAGATTTCAATCTTGTCGTCGTATGGCTGTTCGGAGAAATAGTCTTCCATTGGTCCGTACTGGTACAACTTGAAGGTCAGCGCACGACTTTCGGTGAGGTCGATTGCCGGAGAAGTCATTGTCGCCCAACTGCCATCAGTGAAGCTGAAAGCGGCGAAAGTAGCCACATTGCTTCCCGAAGCAGGAGCGCAGGAAGGATTTGCCGGATTGGTGCTGATTGTCCAGTTGACTGCGTTTGCCGAACCATCCAACGACCAGCACATAAGTCCGTTTTCAAAGTCTTCCGTCCACGGGAACTCGGTGATTTCTTCACAAGGTGTCGAGAATGTGGCTGTTGCCGATGGTTGCGACTCGTCATCGCCGCAGATTGTTACAAGATAATACTCGTAATTTGTTGCAAGGCTAAGACCTTCGATTGTGTACTGATTTGTACCGGCGGAAATATCTACGCTCTGGTATGTTTCTTCGTCCGAAGCCTTGTAGTAAAGGCGTACGGCAGTGGTGTTGTCGGTGGGTGTCCACGAGATTGTAGCTTCGTCGTTGTTGACGCTTGCTGCAATCTGCACCGGTGCGGTACACGAAGCCGACATTTCTACCGCAAAATTATCGACGAAGCACGACGGATAAGCAGCCGAACAAGCTCTGCCACAAAGCCATAGCGCAATGTAGTGACCTTCGCCCGAATATGCAGCCATATTAATTTCCTTAAGTTCCCAAGTGCTTGTTGCTCCTACCCTATGGATGGTGTCGATTGCAACAAATGTAAGCGTGTCGGTCGGGTCGGACATTACGCCCAGAATCAAGCCCACCTCGGTGGTTTTGGTCGATTTGTACCTTAATTTTACGGTTGTGCTGCTTATTGGCACTGTCGGGTCAATCTTTGGCGATATTGCAAATTGCGAAGTTGGACCCTGAAGCATAAAGAAAAGGCTTCCCGAACTGCCGTCGGCACCAGTCGGTGAAATTGTCGGGCAGTCGTACTCCATACTGGACTGGTACGAGAATATCTTGCTCCAGCATTCGGGGAAAGATGTGTTGTCGTAGGATTCAAGACCTTCAAAATCTTCGGTGTAGGGCAATGCTTTTTCGCATTGGTCGCGGTGTATGTCTTGTGCGTAAAATGTATATGTCACCGCAATCATAATCAACGATAGTAAAACTTTTTTCATCATTCTTTTGTTTTCGTTAGTGTAATAAATGTAAATTAACTTTGGATTCGCAAAAGTACAGCCGTAGCTATGGGCGCACAATCCCCAAAAATGATGAAAAGAACGACCGTATTTAACCAAAAGTTGTGATTGGAGAGAATATCCGCAATGTCATAATTTGCATATCTGGAATTTTTCGGCGTCACAAAGCGGCAATACAGCTTTTTCATCTCAAATCTACTCTCATGTCAGAAATATTTTTGCCAATTCATACGAATTTTCTATTTTTGCCATTGGTTTGGCGATGAACCAAGCCGTACATATTGATTAACGAAGCGTTTATGCTCGTCTTGTAACTGAAAACGTGAGAAATTTTCGTAGGCAAGAGAGTGTAAGAGTTCGCGCGTACAGCGTGGACTGTTATGACTGCATCTTCCTAGGGACAGCGGAAAAGGTGGGTGGAGAAGATAAATAATATTATACCTTTGTAGCATGAAACAAACCACTGATTTATCAAGCATATTTTTACCAAAAGAGATTAGCGAACATTTCGACATAGTTCGCG
>Ga0310786_10012131_pt1 | contig 10691 bp, 8 predicted proteins | sample AusTroGonzalo_MG_FD_203881 | JGI IMG/M metagenome (GOLD analysis project Ga0310786, IMG submission 203881) | Bovine rumen microbial communities from tropical cattle in Woodstock, Queensland, Australia - Gonzalo_03 (v2) (version 2) | ecosystem: Host-associated > Mammals > Digestive system >...
CGTGGTCTGCGTCAGAACGGTCAGTTCCTCCTCAACACCATCTTCGAGGGTGAGGAACTCGTGAACTTCCTGCCAAACAACGTGAAGAAGTACTTCGCTGAGAAGAACATCACCGTTTACTATATCAACGCTACTAAGATTGCACAGGAGATTGGTCTCGGCAACCGCACGAACACCATCCTCCAGTCAGCATTCTTCCGCATCACTGAGGTCATCCCTGTTGACCTCGCTGTTGAGCAGATGAAGAAGGCCATCGTGAAGTCTTACGGCAAGAAGGGTGAAGACGTGGTGAACATGAACTTCGCTGCTGTTGACCGCGGTGGTGAGTATCAGAAGCTCGACGTTGATCCAGCATGGAAGAACCTCCCAGCTGATCCAGTTGAGGCTAACGACGATCCTGAATTCATCAACAAGCTCGTTCGTCCTATCAACGCACAGAACGGCGACCTCCTCCCAGTTTCCGCTTACAAGGGCTACGAGGACGGTATGTGGGAGCAGGGCACAGCTGCTTATGAGAAGCGCGGTGTGTCTGCCTTCGTTCCAACTTGGGATTCTGAGAACTGTATCCAGTGTAACAAGTGTGCATTCGTTTGTCCTCACGCTGCCATCCGCCCATTCGTCATGGACGAGAAGGAAGCTGCTGGCATCGACGCTGCCAAGCTCGACATGCTGGCTCCAGCACAGCTCAAGGGCATGAAGTTCCGCATGCAGGTGAGTGTTATGGACTGTCTCGGTTGCGGCAACTGTGTGGATGTATGTCCAGGCAAGAAGGGCAACAAGGCACTCAAGATGGTTCCTCTGCAGGGCGAGCTCGGCGAGGCAAAGAACTGGGACTACTGTGTGAAGAACGTGGCCAGCAAGCAAGACCTCATCGACTACAAGGCAAACCCACGCGTCAGCCAGTTCGCTACTCCACTCTTCGAGTTCAGCGGCGCATGCTCTGGTTGCGGTGAGACTCCATACGTGAAGCTCATCTCTCAGCTCTTCGGCGACCGTCAGATGGTGGCCAACGCTACAGGATGTTCTTCTATCTACTCTGGTTCTATCCCATCCACTCCATACACCAAGAACGCCAAGGGTCAGGGTCCAGCATGGTCCAACTCTCTGTTCGAGGACTTCTGCGAATACGGTCTCGGTATGGCCATCGCCAACAAGAAGATGCGTGCTCGCATCGTGGCAATGCTCAACGAACTTCTCGCCAAGGACGACACGCCAGCAGAGTTCAAGGCAGCAGCAGAAGAGTGGATTGCAGGCAAGGACAATGCAGACGCTTCTAAGGCAGCAGCAGCTAAGCTCGCTCCAGCCATCGAGGCAGGTCGCAACGCTGGTTGCCCAATCTGCAAGGACCTCAGCGAACTCTCTCACTACCTCGTGAAGCGCTCACAGTGGATCATCGGTGGTGACGGTGCATCTTACGACATCGGCTACGGCGGTCTCGACCACGCACTGGCATCAGGCGAAGACATCAACATCTTCGTCATCGACACTGAGGTTTACTCCAACACTGGTGGTCAGTCTTCAAAGGCTACCCCAATCGGTGCCATCGCTCAGTTCGCAGCAGGCGGTAAGCGCATCACCAAGAAGGACCTCGGTCTCATGCAGTCAACCTACGGCTATGTATATGTAGCACAGGTGGCAATGGGTGCCGACAACGCACAGTGTCTCAAGGCACTCCGCGAGGCAGAGGCATATCCAGGTCCATCACTCGTCATCGCTTACGCTCCATGTATCAACCACGGCCTCAAGGCTAAGGGCGGCATGGGCAAGAGCCAGGCTGAGGAAGCTAAGGCAGTAGAGTGCGGTTACTGGCACCTCTGGCGTTTCGACCCACGTCTCGCCGAGGAAGGCAAGAACCCATTCCAGCTCGACTCCAAGGCACCAAACTGGGACAACTTCCAGGCATTCCTCGACGGCGAAGTACGTTACCTCTCCCTCAAGAAGGTTTGTCCAAACGAGGCACAGGAACTCTTCGACGCAGCCAAGAAGGCAGCCCAGCACCGCTATGCAACCTACGTTCGCATGAGCAAGATCGACTACTCAGCAGAGTAAAATAACACAATATAATATGAAGAGAGGGGCGCACACGCGTCCCTCTCTTTTTCGTTTAGCGTTTAGCGGTTATCCTCCCCCACATGGTCTTTAACCTTTAACCCTTAACCCTTAACCCATTCCCCTTACCTTTTCATTTCCTCAACACATACACCTTCGCAGAATAACTACCCTCCGACGTGATTCCCGTCGCCACGTCCCTCTCCCACTTCCGCAGCTCCAACGACGCCGCCGTCCGCGACAGCCCCACCAACCGGTAATAATCACCCAGCCGCATCACCGTATGCTCCCGCAAAAACGCCCGAGCCTTCTCCAGCCGCTGCTCCTCCGTATACTTCGACCTCCGAATCCGCGACACCGCCCCCTTCTCCAACCGACACTTGCTATCCAACGTCCTCACCAGTCCCTTATCCGCCCTGAAACTCACCCCCGTCACATGCAGACTCCTCGCATTCCGCTTCGGCCCCTCACCATCCAGCACCTCCGACTCCGCCTCCTCGCGCAGCCCAATCTTCGGCGTCAGCGTCCCCAACCCGTCGATGTGCACACTGAATCCCCTCGTCATGTTCCTCACCATCCCATCCAAGAGCGTCGTCACCACACCCTTCATCTCCGCCTCCGAAAACGTCGTGCCCCGCGCACACTCCCGAGCCAGTTCCTCCAGCTCCACCGTCCCGTTCGACTTCAGTCTGTAACACACCTGCTTCACGCCATTCCCATGCAGATCCGCCATTTCCTTTTTGATGTACTGTGCCATAGTCCCTGATGAATTTTATTGTTGATACTGATGAACCAAATAGTTGCTACTGATACTTTTTTCTTTGATAACGCTGCAAAGTTACAATCTCTCTACCAAATTTCCAAATTCTCCACTAAGAATTTTACATTCCAAACTATAGAATATATATTCTAAAGTGTGGAATATATATTCCAAAGTGCAGAATATATATTCCACACTTTGGAACGAAGAATTGAATAAGGTGAGAGAAAGAAGTATCACTGGAGAAATGAAAAAATTGCCAAAGAGAAAGGAAAAATTGATAGTAATGCCCCCTATCCTTGATGCCTATCACCTTCTGCCCCTTCTCTTACTTTTTCATTTTTCTCCATTTTCTTTGTCTATTCCAATCCTTTTCCGTAATTTTGCCCTCGCATTCCGCAAAGAGTGCACAAAAAGATCACAAAAAGTTATGAGAATCCAAAAACGACAATTTGTGGAGGGAAGAACATATAATCTTTTTTCAACTCCACGTTATCAGGAATACCAAGAATACCATAGACCCACTTATCCACAAGCTGGGAGAAAAGAAACTGAGTATCAAGTACGTTATCACCAAAACCGATTTTATCTTCTCAAAGAAAAGGAAGTAATTTTAGATGAAGATGGATATGCCATGCTTCATGTATTAATTAAGGCTTTATATTGGAATAACGAGGGCGAATGTCTCATATTCCTTTCTAAAGATGGGCATATGGGCGGTATTTATGATCTCATACAAGAGAAATGGATTCTTGAAAATATCAAGTGTGAGAGAGTAAAAATTGTTGAATCAATAAAAGACGAATGGGATTCATATGAGAAAATGACAAATATTATAGAGTTTCGCGATTTTACAGCGAAATCTTTAATGTTGTATTCCACATCCAAAGGCATTATCTTTGGTCCTCAAACATTCCAAGACATTGAACCTTATGGTTTTGGTTATATAATCGATGAAGAGTTTATCTTAGAACACAATGGTTACACTTTTAATCTTCATGGCTACGAAAGCATTAGCTATAAAAACGGATACGAAATCTATCTCAATCCTGAGAACAACAAATATGCGGTCTTATGTTATGAAAGAGGAGGTGGCATATTTGAAGAAGATGGGGATGATGAGTATTATTTACATATGAATATAAATGGTGATGAAATTGTGTTTGACAAGAAAAGAAAAGAATTAACAATTCACAAAGATTATGAACGTACTAACATGTGGTCTAATGAAGATTTAAATGAAGCATACAAGACCGCTTTTGAAGATGACCCTACAGCAATGTGGAATGTTGATGACTTATGATAGAAATTGTATTTAACATTATGAAATAGAAGTAATCAAAATGATATATGGTGATGATTGTAGTGGTGATACAAACATAAACCAAATCGGCTCAAACACTTCCACGTTTGAGCCGATTCTTATTCTTATGTGAGCCGATTGTCATCGACCAGCTCCACACTATTATAATGCTTCTGCCATCAAATCCTTTCGACCTATCAAGCTGAAGATGGTGATGTCGTTGTCTGCGTGCAAAGATACGACAAAAAAACGCACCATGCAATACATGATGCGTTTTTCTTATATTATTATCCTTTTTGTTATTCTATTGCAATCCATTCCGTTTTCAACTCCACGAGGCATACCATTCGTTTACCTCATTTTGTGTTTTTACGCCTTTATTTGTGACTTTGCATGCTGAAAGTGAAATGCGAACTAAATGCGAACCAGTTTTCTCGGCTTTTACGGATAAAAATGAGTACTTTTGCAATCAAAAAAACTGACGCATGAAATATTATCACATCATCAGCAGCGTCGTGCTGCTCACGCTCTTCTCCTGCACCGACCAGCAGAAGCTGACCCGCGAGGATTTCGACCTCACCGGGGCATGGGTGTTGCGCCATGTGGAATTTCCCTGGGGAACGGAGTATGACTGCTCGATGGACGGTAACGGCACATCCTGCCTTATCTATGACCGCCAGAACATGCTCTACGAATGCAACATTTCCTCTACATCCTCGGGGCTGCTCATACAACCGACAGCGAAGTACACCATCACGTTCACCTACAAAGGCGGTGGCGAATGGCTCTATCTGGAGGATGGCGATTCGCATCCGCTCAGTGTCTCGGACAGCACCATCACCATCCAGCGAATCGGCATTCTCTACACATTTTCACGTGCTGACGACCTCTACAACGAGTGGGGTGCTGACATCCGCGACATCATCGAAAGCGAGTCCATCAGCAAAGGTTTCGCCAACGCTCATCATTACGTGCTCTCTGCCCGTGAACGTCGGCAGGCCAACTACATCCAGTGGCTCCTCGCAGCTGTCGCCATCATCGCCATCATCGCTGTGACTAACCACATCGTGAGCCGTCACCGTCGCCAGCAGCTCTGGCTTCAGCTCCGTCAGATTCAGGAAATGAGGGAAAACCGTCCGCAGCAGGTGCGCCAAGCCGCCAAGTCGGTGGAGAATTCCTTCTTCACCTCCGACGAGTATGCTATCCTGCAACGCCGCATGGCAACCGGACAACTGATGAAGGACGAGGAATGGCTGCAAGTGGAGCACAGCTTGAAGAGCATCTATCCCGGTTTCACCACTCAGCTGCAAAGCCTCTACCCGATGTCCAACGTGGAGTATCACACCTGCTTGCTCATCAAGCTGCGCATCCCGACGAAAGATATTGCCACCGTGCTGGCCCGTGAGTTGAACACCATCAGCACCATGCGCAAGCGACTCTACAAGAAAGTTTTCAACCGTGAGGGTGGAGCCAAGGAGTGGGATGACTTTATCCTCTCTATCGGCGTCTAAACTGTCTGCGCGAACCAGAAGCGAACCTATTGCGAACCAGATGCGAACAAAATTCCATTGCCGTTCGTCGCAAAGCAAGTAATTTTGCAACCGATTTATTCACTAAATACTAAAACTTATGAGACAGATTAAACAGATTGTGATGACCCTGGCCGCACTGCTCATGTGCGCCATGCAGGTAAATGCCCAGACAACAAAAGTTGCCGACAAAGAACTCATCGGTGCGTGGACACTGGAATGGATGCAGTATGACGGAGAGAAGAAAATTATGTGTGGCAAGGCCAATGGCTACACTCAGTTCAAATTCTATGGTGCCAACGGCGAATATGCTGCCGCGGGAATTGCTCTATCGAATGATGGCAAGATAGTTGTAATACCCCAAGAGTATGGCACATACAGCCTGAAGGACGGCTGGTATATGGAGATGGGGCGCCCAGCCCTAAAAGATGCCGTCGTGCTGACCGACAAGACCCATTACCGCGGACGTTGGAAAAACCGCAGCGACTTGTGGGTGAAGCATCCGTCGATGCCCGACAAAGTGGTACGCTACATCGTGGAATGCTGCAAGATGAAGGACACGCCCTCAGACATGCAACAACTCATCAAGCAGAACATGTTCAAATGACGTATTTTTCATAAAAAAGTTAGTAATATAAGACTAGTTAAACGTAAAAAGACCTATAGGCATCCACTCCGTTTCGTCGAGATGACGCGACGGAGCCTCTTTTGATAAACACAATCCCGATTCACAAGATGGAAGATTCCTCACCCACATCCTGGTTATTAATGAGGTCGGCTCTGTCTTTCCATCCACATCATTACACATTATTATATATTATATACTTCCGTTTCCTTCGCCTATGCTCTCCAGCTATATACTGAAGGTTCCTGCTAATATCCATTTGATTTTCCATATATTTTTCTCGTCCCTTAGGTGTCGGATCCTGTTTGAAACATGTCTTTTAAAACCCCTATCTCACAATCATACTTACTTTCATTCAAATATTGTAACAAAGAATAAAAGAGGATCATTTCACAGGAATTCTCTATTGCCGCAAATAGGCTCTTGAAACGATAATCACTTTTTGCATTTACCTCCTTTGTCACCTTGGTAAATTCTTCTAGTTCAGAGGGCAGACCGTAATCTTTGAGATTGACACCTTGCTCATTAGCACAATCTAGAATAAATTTATCCATTGCAGGGTTTATCCTAAAGAAATAGTGAGGACGTTCTTTGTGTTTCAACAGAGCAATGTGCTGCGTATGTGCAATCTCCTCAAACTCGTCCACATATGAATGTTGCCGTTTATCATTATCGATAATGCCAATGGAGAACTGGTCTTTTAGGTTAGATTCCATCATTTTTTTGGCAACAGCATTGCAACCCTTCTGATGGTTGACTCCATGGGATTTGAGCAGATACTCTGCCAAATTGGTATCTATATAGCATTCTGGAACAATATGAAAATCTTTCTTCTCCATCCTTTAACCCAATGATTCAATGTTGAAGAATGCATCCACACCGTAATCGTAGATATCCTGAAAATCATGTTCCGCTGCAGTCCTTACCGTTATTTGTCCATCTTTCATTCTTGTATAAAGAAGAGTCATATCTATGTTTGGCTTCTCCATAAAAGCGTTTAAGATGTAAGGGCTATGGGTTGCAATAAAGAGATTATTAGGCTGTTCTCCCTTCGTCATCTCAAGTAGCCACTCAACAAGGCGCGATTGAGTTGGTGGGAATAGATTGGCCTCGGGTTCTTCAAGAAAAATGTCGCAATGGCTAATATGAACATATCTTGAATATATCTCACCTATCTCTTTATAATCAATACCTTCGGCTGAATACCATTGCTCGTTAATCTTAAATGCAATAGTTTCTTTACCTTCCCTTACATCATTTTCCTTTATAGGCTTACCATCTCTGCGTATGAAATATTTGTATATTAAATCCGATAACAATTCATTCTCCTTGTTACTTGAAACACTACTTTTAGATAATGTTCCTTTAAGAGCATTATTCAAATAATTTAAGTGTACAAACAATGGTATAACAGATTGCAAGCCACTTGAGGTATTCGTGAAGTCAAGTGTCACTCCATCTTCCACTTGAACCTTATCCGATTTTGTATTAGCATCATAATGGTAGGAAACACCAAGATTCAACACAGACAAATCCTCTTGTGTTGCCTGTCGTGCTGTTTCCCAATCTGCCATGAAATCGCGAATGTTGTCATCGGCAAACTTCACTTGGAACCAGTTGGGAATAGCTGCCACCAAATTACGTTCTGCAGGGATATAAGTAACTTTGGAACGCTTGTAATTCCATCGGCCTTCTTTCCAATCGAACTTGAAGGTCTTGCAAGTATTGTCGTATGAGAAGGCCATGAAGTCTGATTCGTAACTGATGAAGGTATCATCCTTGATATACCCTTTCAGTTTGTGGAAGCGTTCCAATTCTCTCAGAAAGTTCTCATCTTTTGAAAAGAAATCGGCTGTCTGGGTCAATTCGATACGCTTCTCAACCCACGTACAATAGCAGGCTGTTTTCAGCACACAACTCTTACCCGAACTCTGCGAACCAATGATAACATTGATGCACTTCAGCTCGACATCGGCCTCTTTCAACGGTCCCAAATTACGAATCACGAGATGTTTCATGGTTACAAAGGTACTACTTTCCTGCGAAAAGAAAACAACATTTGTCGAAAAGTTGGTCTATTTTTATTTATATTTACATATTGGTATATGAAATTAGTAACATTACCATCAACAAAAGTATTAAACATTGTGCTTCGAATCCACCAAAACCTGTATCTATTTTATAACTATCCATTCAGGCATCACCTCCACCGTGTCGACTATTGATTCATCTTGTCGATGGTTTCGATGAGGCTGTTCATGTTGTCGGAATGCTGCCAGTACAGCGGATGGATGACGCCCTGCTTGTCGATGAGCTTGTAGGTGGGATAGCCGTTGACGCCGATGTAGCGTTCGATGGCGCTTTGCTGGTCTTCGGGCAGGTTGTAGTGGACGCAGTTCGGTCCCGTCAGGTTGTACTCGCTAATGACGCTCTTCCACGCCTCGTCGCTGCTGTTGTTGGCCAGAAAGAGATAGACGATGTCGTAGTCTTTCAGGGCTTCCCTCACCCTCCACGAGTCCTTCAAGTTCTCTCGGCAAGGAGCGCACCACGTTCCCCAAACATCGAGATAGATGATCTTGCCTTGATAGGGTTCGATGAGTTTGCGGAGTATCTTTTCGCCATCGCTCATGCCCTCCACATCAGTAGATGGGCGCAGGCTGTTGGCATTGACAAATTGCTTTTCTGCCTCTTTCACCTTAACGAACTCGCGGTATTGCAGCACGGCACGACGCATCAGCTCGGGGTTGGTGATATAGGGCAATGTGCTGGCCACCTCCTCGGCAGCAGAATCATAGTCGGTACCCCATTCCAATTTGTAGAACAGATCACGAACCATACAAACCTGAGCGCAGAAGTTCGTGGGGCTGAGATTCAGCTTTTCGTGCAGCTTGTTCATGGCCTGTCCTCTTGCTTCGCGTAGGCTGATGTAGCCTTCTCTTGCCCAGATTTCTGCCGTCTCTGGATAAAAGTCAACAGGGTATGTGCTGCCCTTGAGGCTGGATTGATCTATGGGCTCCATCAGTGTGTACTCCATCCTGTTGAAGAAGAACTCCTCGGTGGCAACCATCAGCAGCGGGTTGTCGAGCAGGTACTTCTCACGAGGTGCCAAGAAACTGAAATATTGTTGCCAGTAAGCTTCCTTGTCAATGTCGTAAACGCTGTCATTCTCTTTCACGAAGTCCATGAACAGATAGTAGCGGTGGCATATTTCATACAAGTATTGCATAACTAAGAACGTGCGGAGGACGTCGGACGTCCTGGGTGAGCAGCCTTCAAGTTCGGGCAGCCCAGCATTCATCTGGCGCACCAAATCATCCAACTTTGCGACTTGTACATCTCTCCAGTTCAACAGCGAGTCGGGATGTGCCACATGGGTTTCGCTTTGCAGGGGCATGAGGTACTTGTACATGACAGGGAAGAACAGTTTGCTCGCCTCAGCACTGACTCCCTTTCCACTTAATGTGACATTGTCTCCTGGTTTCTGCATAGGTTTGGTGGCGTCAAACGTCAGCTCCACCGTGTCGCCCGGACAGGCATATACTCCAGCCATCGGATAGACGAGCACAAACATGGGGTATGGTACATGGACATTGAGCGAGAACGTGCCGTCATCCTCGAATTTGATGGGGATGGTTTGCTCCTTTCGCACGATGCAGTCACGGATGATGACATCAGTGTTGTTGTTCAGCTGCTTCAACTTCGCAGGGTCATCCACTATCACATTTCCCTTGATGACCACCTCGCCACCATGCATTCGATACTCACCCCAGTCGGCACTCGGATAGTTCATCAGCTGCGGCACCTCCTCCTTCTTCTTATCCTTCGCCTCCATGCTGAGAGGTGCGAAGAGCATGGCAAGCACGAGTGTGAAAATGATTTTCTTATACATAATAGATTAGTAAATATCATTACTCAATGACTATCCATTCGGGCGTCACTTCCACCGTATCGCCCAGTTTCAGGACGAAATCGTTGTAGGTATCCTCGTCCACCTCCTTTTCATTGATGGAATAGCCCTCGTATTCCACTTCCTGATCATCGGAGAAGATGTTGAACTTCATATTCATCTCAGCAGAAGAAATGATGCGGCTGTTCTTCAACACGGAATAGGCTTCATCAACCTGACCCGGGGAGATGTAGCTGTGATAGCCCACGGCATTCTTGTAAACCTTGATCTCGCTGCACACGTCGGCATCGGCGAGAAGCGTGAGGCTGTCGCCATCGAGGGAGAACACGCCCTGCCAATCCTGTCCTTCATCGCCACGTACCCATAACTCGGGCTTCCCATCGCCATCAATGTCCACGAGGGCATAATCCTTGAGCACCACGTCGTCAGCGCTCTTAGCAAATCGAGGGGGAAAGGCATACTCATTCATAATGACATCCCTGTACTTGTTGAAGTCGAAACTCTTCTTTTCCTGTGCC
>Ga0310786_10012132_pt1 | contig 10691 bp, 8 predicted proteins | sample AusTroGonzalo_MG_FD_203881 | JGI IMG/M metagenome (GOLD analysis project Ga0310786, IMG submission 203881) | Bovine rumen microbial communities from tropical cattle in Woodstock, Queensland, Australia - Gonzalo_03 (v2) (version 2) | ecosystem: Host-associated > Mammals > Digestive system >...
TGACAGCAGAGTGACCCGGGCAGGCCGGATCATGCGGCGGCTGAAACTGGACGAACTGCCCCAGCTGTTCAACATCATCGTCGGAGACATGAGCTTTGTGGGCCCACGACCGGAGCTGCTGCTCTATACAGAACAGTATACGGAGGAGCAGCAATGTATCATGTGGGTCCGGCCGGGAATTACTGACCGGAGCAGCATCGTGTACATCGCTCAGGATGAGATTGTGGGCGAGGAAGATCCGGTGGCCAACTTCGAACGGCTGATTCTGCCGGAGAAGAACCGCCTGAGGGTGGAGTACGCGAAGACACAGTGCTTTTCGCTGGACGCGAAGCTGTTTGTGGAAACACTGCTGGGTGTTTTCAGGAAAGCTGATGCAATGAGGAAAGAGAAAAACGAGGGATAGACGGGGAAGAAAAAGGGGATCCCTCGACTACTCTCAGGATGATATTGGGGTGCCGGGATAACATTAGGGCACCAGGGATGACATGGAGAGGACAAAAGACTGCATGGAAAGCTATGAGGCGCGAATTCACGGCGGATTCCCGGGCGGAAAGCCGGATGTGAACGATCCCCGGGTGCTGGCCTGGCTGATTCGCCGCAGCGGCCTGGAGATGACCCACCTGAGCCGGGGAAGCCATATCGCCAGCGTGCTCAGCGTGGCGGAAATCATTGCCGTGCTTTATACTTCCGTGCTGAAAGTGGACCCGAAGGATCCGAAGATGCCGGACCGTGACCGCCTGATCCTGAGCAAAGGACACGCGGGAAGTGCGGTATATACCGCGCTGGCGGAGACCGGCTTTTTTCCTGTGGAACAGCTGAAAACGCATTATGCCAACGGATCGTACCTGAGCGGGCATGTGAGCCATAAGGGTGTACCGGGAGTGGAAGTTTCCACCGGCGCGCTGGGACACGGGCTCGGCATCGGCGTCGGCATGGCGATGGGCGCGAAGATGGACAGGGCGAGCTGGCGGACCTATGTAGTGCTGGGCGATGGCGAGTGCGACGAAGGATCCGTGTGGGAGAGCGCGCTGCAGGCGGCGCAGTACGGGTTGGACCGGCTGATCGCCGTGGTCGATTATAATCATATGCAGAGCCTGACCACGGTCGAGAAAACGCTGAAACTGGAACCCTTCGAACAGAAATGGCGGGATTTCGGATGGAACGCCGAAAGCGTGGATGGGCATGATACGGAGGCGCTGAAGGCTGCATTTGACCGGGCAAAAGACAATGCGGGCAGCGGTAAGCCTTACGTAATCCTTGCGCATACGGTGAAGGGCAAAGGCGTATCCTTTATGGAAAACAACATCCTGTGGCATTACCGGACGCCGCAGGGGGAAGAATACGAAGCAGCGCTGAAGGAACTGGAGGCGCTCAGGCCATGAGAGACGCATTTGTGCGGGTCCTAACAGAAGAGATGGAGCGGAATGACCGGATCGTCCTGATTACGGGCGATCTGGGATTCGGTGTGCTATGGCCACTGTGGGAGTGTTTTCCGGAGAGGATGGTGAACGCCGGGATCGCGGAGCAGGGAATGGTCAGTATGGCTGCCGGGCTTGCCGCCACCGGAAGGACCGTGATCGTCTATTCTATCGGTAATTTCCCGACGCTGCGCCCGCTGGAACAGATCCGGAATGATTGTGCGTATCATAATGCTGACGTAAAGATCGTGTGCGTGGGCGGAGGCTTTGTCTACGGTAGCCTCGGCATGAGCCACCACGCGACGGAGGATATGAGCGTGATGCGGGCAATCCCGGAGATCACATGCTTCACCCCCGGGGATCCGGCAGAGACGGAGGCCGTGACCCGGGCGATGCTGCAGATGCCGGGCACATGCTATTTGCGCCTGGGCCGTGGCAATGAGCCGAATGTTCATCCTTCGGCTGTAAAAAACTGGGTTTTTCCGAAAGCACTGGCGCTGCGGGAAGGAACGGATATCGCGCTGCTGAGCGCTGGCGGGATTCTGACACAGGCAATGGACGCCGCACAGCGGCTGGAGACGAAAGGAATCAGCGCGAAGGTGGTCAGCTTCCCCTGCCTGAAGCCGCTGGATGAGGAAACCGTGCGGGAGCTGCTGGCCTCTTTCCGGGGTTTGGTAACAGTGGAGGAGAATACGGTGACAGGCGGCTTCGGAAGCGCGGTATGCGAGATTGCCGCGGAAGAGGGAAGCGGCTGCCGCGTCCGGCGGGTCGGCTTGCGGGATTGCTTTGCCACGGTGGTAGGCGATCAGCAGTATCTGCGGCAGGTTTATAAAATGGACGGGGCTGCGATCGCCGCGGAAGCGGAGGCGCTTTACGCAGCGCGAAGAGTGGAGAGTGAAGAGTGAAAAAGGAACTGACGCTGGAGGAGATCCACGCGGAGCTGCTGGAGCAGCTGCGGGACATCACCGCGGTATGCGACCGGTACGGCATCGAATATAACCTGATGTGCGGAACGCTGTTGGGCTGCGTGCGTCATAAGGGCTTCATCCCCTGGGATGACGACGTGGACCTGCTGATGACTCGTGACGAGTTTACAAAGTTCCGCCAGATTTATCCGGAAGAATGTGACCGCCGGTTTGAGCTGACCTACCTGGATACCTGGACTCCCCGGGTGATGAACCGGGATCCGGAAAAGGCGGCGGCATTTACGGATTTCTTTATTCTGGATCCGCTGCCTCCGGAGGGGATTCGCCGGAAAGCGCATCTGTTGCATTTGCATCTCCTGCAGGGAATGATGAAAAAGAATGTGGATTACAGCCGCTTCGGGCTAAAAAACCGGATTCTGCTGCGGGTGACCCATATGTTGGGATTGCCGTTTTCCTACGCGTGGAAGGCAAAGCGGTATGAAAAGGTTTCGACCAGGATCCGGGAAGGGAACGACCTGCATATGTCAAACGGCGCCTTCGAGCTGATGACCCATGTGTGGCATCCGGAACAGTTCCGGGAGAAGATCCGGGCGCCGTTTGAGAATGTCACTTGCCTGATCCCAAAGAAATACGACGAGGTGCTGACGGTCCTGTTCGGACCGGATTATATGACGCCGCCGCCGGTTGAAGAAAGGGTTGCAAAGCATCTGGATTTATGATGGACATGTATTTTTGCCCCCTGTATTCGGGATCGAGCGGGAACGCACTGTTTTGCCAGTACGGGGAGACCCGGCTGCTGATTGATGCGGGAAAGTCGGGAAAGACGATTGAGGACGCGCTGGCCGGGATCGGAGCGGATATCCGGACGATCAGCGGTGTGCTGATCACCCATGAACACAGCGATCATATTGCCGGGGCAGGGGTGCTCGCGCGGAAATATCATCTGCCGCTCTATGCCACTTCGGAGACCTGGAAGGCAATGGAGGGTAAGATCGGAAAGATCCCGCCGGACATGCGGCGCGAGATTGCTGCCGGACAGGATTTCTATCTCGGTGACATCGGCGTGGTTCCTTTTTCCATCCCGCATGATGCGGCAGACCCGGTGGGGTTCCGCCTGTACGGAGGCGGTGTCAGCGTTTCAACGGCGACGGACCTGGGATTTTTTTCGGACGAGGTTTGGTCGAACGTGGCGGGCAGCACACTGGTACTGCTGGAGAGCAACCACGATCCGGATATGCTCCGGGCGAACCCTCGCTATACGGCGGCGCTGAAGGCGCGGATCCTCGGGGATCACGGGCACCTGAGCAATGAGGCTTGCGCGGATGCGCTGCTGCGGCTGATCATTGCCGGGACGTCCAATGTGATCCTGGGCCACCTGAGCGGAGAAAATAATACGCCGACCCTTGCACGGAAGGTTTCCGCCGGCGCGCTGGAGCGGGAAGGCATCCGCGAGGGTGTTGATATTAGCCTTCAAGTGGCGTTACGGGACGAGCCGGGCAGCGTATATATATTGAGAGAATAAGGACAGACTTATGATCATACTTGCCCTTCAGGATGTGACGAAAAGCTTTGGGACCCATGAGGTGCTGAAGTCTGTTTCGTTTACCCTTCAGGAGGGCGAGCGGATGGGACTGGTCGGCGTGAACGGCAGCGGTAAAAGTACGCTGATGAAAATCATCGCCGGGCAGGAAAGCGCGGACACAGGCACCGTAAACATGCAGAAGGGCCTGAGGATCGGTTATCTGGCTCAGCAGGGCGAACTGACCGGGGAGGAAACGGTGCTGGAGACGCTGGAGAGCGTTTTTGAGCCGCAACGGCGGATGGAAGCGGAACTGCGTCGGCTGGAGCAGGAAATGGCGGATACCGCTGAGGATCCGGAAGCACTCCGACGGCTCGGCGGCAGATATGACGCGCTGACCCGGGAGTTTGAGCGCAGCAACGGCTACGGCTGGCGCTCCTCTGTCCAGGGGGTGCTGGCGGGCCTGAAGCTGCGGGAGTATCAGGAGATGAAAACCGGCCTGCTTTCCGGCGGGGAGAGGACGCGACTGTGCCTGGGGCGGATGCTGCTTACGGAGCCGGATCTTCTGCTCCTGGACGAGCCTACCAACCACCTGGACCTGAAGAGCATAGCCTGGCTGGAAGAATACCTGACGTCTTACCGCGGTGCCGTGCTGGTTGTCAGCCATGACCGGTATTTCCTGGACCGTGTGTGCGGACGGATGGCGGAATTGCTGCTGGGCACCGTTGAGACCTATACCGGGAATTACACGGAGTATCTGGAAAAGCGGACTGCCGTGTACGAAATCCGGATGAAAGCCTGGGAACTGCAGCAGAAGGAAATTGCCCGGCAGGAAGCGATCATTGCCATGTACCGCCGCTTCAACCGTGAAAAGAGCATTAAAGCGGCGGAGAGCAAGGAAAAACGCCTGGAAAAAATCGAGCGTCTGGAGAAACCGCAGGAAGAAGGCACGGTACGCTTCCGCTTTGAAACCCGGAGGCGGACGGGGGACGATGTGCTGATGACTGACGGTCTGACGAAGAGTTACGGTGAGCGCATTCTGTTCCGGGAACTTGCCCTGCATGTGCGCTCGGGAGACCGGATCGCGCTGATCGGCGATAACGGTACGGGCAAATCCACGTTGCTGCGCTGCCTGATCGGGGAGGAGAAACCGGATGCGGGCGTCATCCGCTGGGGGACGGGCGTAGATATCGGCTATTATGATCAGCACCAGGCGGGGCTGCATGAGAATAAGACCGTGCTGGACGAGGTGTGGGACCGTTTTCCAAGGATGGAGCAATATGAGGTGCGCGGCGCGCTGGGTCTGTTCCTGTTCACGGGAGACGATGTGTTCGCTCCCGTCAGCACGCTGAGCGGCGGCGAAAAGGGCCGCGTGGCCCTTACGGAGCTGATGCTCCGTAAGGACAATGTACTCTTGCTGGACGAACCGACAAACCATCTGGATATGGACAGCCGGGAAGTGCTGGAAAATGCTCTGCGGGATTTCCCGGGAACAATCATTGCCGTGAGCCATGACAGATACTTTATCAATCGCTTTGCGGAAAAAGTCTTTGTGCTGGACAGCAGTGAGATCCGGGAGTACCTGGGCGACTACGACAGCTATCTGGCAAAAGTCAGCCGGGATGCCGCACCGGACGGAAGCGGACCGCAGCAGACTCGGACAGCCATGGACAAAGAAAAGCGAAAAAACCGGGAAGAGGAGCGAAAAGTCCGGGAATTGAAGGACCGCCTGAGGGCGGCAGAGCAGGCGATTTCAAGAGCGGAAGCGGATGCCGCGGCACTTGAGCGGGAACTGGCAGATCCGGAAATCTGGAAGGAACCGGAGGGTGCGGCGGAAACAACCCGGCGATACAATGCCCTGAAGGAAGAGATCAACAGGCTTTACGAGGAATACGAACAGTTGGAAGAGGCTTCTTCAGACCAGATATAGTGGCGATGCGAAAGCAGGAAAGCAAGATGCTGTAGCATGCCTGTGATAACCCGTAAATAAGTTGAATAATTTTTCGGGGCCAATATTCAAATAAGATGTATAATTCAAGCAAATAGTCAGATAATTCACACTTTTCTCATGACAAAACGACGGATATCGCCGAATAGTAAGCGACAGATTCTCAATTGCAGGAAGGCAGGCAGGAAAGGGATCTGCGTAGCCAGTTTGTAGTAATCATAGTAGAGGGAAGCCAGGAAGTCAGCCTGATCGGTGTTTCCGCAATAATCTATGATGGGATCCTTCCTGAGCGCATATTCCCACCCGCTACGCACAGGAAGCAGATTATATAAAAGCACTCTGCGGATTTTAACGCCGAGCAGGAAACCTGAGGCCGACAAGCGGAAGATATATTCAATATCCTGAGCCATTTGCAGGAAGTCGTTCCAATGGGCGTTAATCCTGTCGAAACGAGCGGGATTCTTGTAAGGCTTGTTTTCGGTTAGAACGTGTGAGGCGGGGAAAAGACGATGCATGATGTCCGTATGCAGGATGTTGGTTTCGCGAATCGGCACCAGGTGTACCGGACAGATCTCATACCCGTTGATTTGAGGAAGGATTTGCCAGTAAGACGTTCCGAAAGTTTCCCACTGCGCCTGCGCACATTTGGGACAGTAACGGAGCCGCTTGGATGGAACACTGCAGTTCTTATACAAGGCAAGGAAGAACATGTCGGCACCGTAGGAAGAAAAATTCAGGTTCGGATTGGATGTAAAGGAACGGAAAAACGGATAGGCTGTATGATCCAGCATGAGGGAAGAACGATTGAATCCAGGTGTTGTATTGATCCACTCGCGCGCATATTTCAGCGGGCGGGGAGACAGGATGGAAGTCTGGAGGGATCTGCACTGGCCGAACAACTGGGAAATGGTCGTTGAATCGCGGTCATTGCAGCTGCGGACGTGATAGCGGCAGAAGATACTGTAGAGTGATTCGTCCGGGAGAGGCGAGGGAAAGCAGGTCAAAGAAGACATGTCTGGACACCTCCTGTATGATGTCGGCCGGATTAAATGCCGATGAATCCGCTGGAGAGGATATCGGTATAATTGCCTGTCAGCACTTTTTTTGCCGGGACGGGAGCATTTGTTTCCGTGCCCTGGTTCTGAAGGAAATCGTCATATGCTTCCCTGGCCAGGACAGAGGAATGGGAGCATCCGGGGAAACGGGCAAGCGTACGGTTGACATGGTTCATGGCACGCGGACGGTCCAGCCCGAAAGCAAGCAGCGCCTGAACAGCCATTTCCCGAAGATCCGGTTTGGATACGGGAACCGGAGCGTCCGGTTCAGGCGGATTGATCTGTTGGGTGATGGTTTGCTTGAAATCATCTGCACGGAAGGGTGTCAGATCCAGATACTGCTGAAGATTGATATCTTTTCCGGAAAGCAGGGATCGTCTCATTTCCAGCGTCAGTTTCATCTTCTGGGATGCAATTGTGTGGAAGGACTGAGGTGTGAAGGTTTCCTCGCCGGAATAAATTGCGTATTCCTGAACCAATTTGTATATGTTGACTGCCAGGAAGGGGATGCCTACCGCTTCCTCAAACAGAGCGTCAACCATTTTGTCGGTCAGTTCGACCCGGTGCTTTGTGTATTGGTATTTCCAGATGGCTGTAACAAACATCCGCCAGACGCTGTCATTCTGCATATGTTCCCAGAGAGCATCTCCCTGGCCGCAGGCCCGCTTCGCTTGCTGGAATTCTTTCTGGAGAAAAGCAAGTGCCCGGGGTGTGCCAACCAGAATAACCGGAACACCGATGCTGTTGACCAGCGTGACGAGGAAATTCAATGTTTTGATGGGAATGGACTGGTCTTTGGCGACACAGAGATTCTGAATCTCATCGATGACAATGACGCCCAAATGGTAGTTCCTGGCGATGCGCGCCATGGCGATCCTCATTTTGTTCAGAGTGGCTTTTTTCTCCGCATACTGGAAGAAGTAATCCGTTCCCAGCAGATTATCCACCTGCTCCAGGAAGCCGGCACAGAGGCCTTTCAGGCTTCCGTCTTCCGGGCAATCCATATGGATCCACGTGATCTGCGTTTCGTTGAAGGGGATGTCATGGTAACGCTTGTGACGGATGACCTGGGGATAGCGGCCAAGGACGTGCCGCAGGGTTGTGCTTTTCCCGAGGCCGGAAATGCCCAGCAGTGCGAAACCGTTTGTGGTGTGGTAGGTCTGGGTATACTGAACAAACCCTTCTCCCCGGTTCTGCGCGGCAAATTCAAGCTGCCGCTGTTGAACAAACTGCGGGGAAAAGGGGTTCCGATCCGCGTATCCCCAGCGGATACAGCGTTCCACTTTGTTGTAGATGTCGATATCTTTTTCACAGGGTTGATAGAGGCGAAGGAGATTCTGAACCAACATGCCGCGGTCCTCGGGCGAACCGGTTCGGTCTTCTTCGCTGTAGTCAGGACGGTCGGCGAGCTCTTTGATGATTTCTGACATTTCGACTCTTGGCGGAAGACATTCAATGATGGGATTTCCTTTGAAGGCTGGGATGGTTTCCGGATGATACTGAACAGCAGAACATGACATGAAGCGCATCTCCCTTCTTATTTGATTGTCAGGTTAATCCGTAAGATTCTTTGAGCTCCTTCTCCAGCATCTGCTGGATGAGACTTTTTTCCTGAGCGGGAGCCGGCGATCCGGGAACGGGCTCTCCTTTTTCCTGAATGCTTTCCTGATACAGCCTTTCCATCTCCTCCTTCCGATTGGCCTTGATGTCGGAAACCCGTTTGTGGTTGCTTAATTGCGGGTCTTTCGGGAACGCCGCGGCGGCCTTGGAAATGATCTCTTCGATTTTGTGGCCGGTTATGCTGCTCTGCAGGTCTTCCGTGGAACGGTATGCTTCCCGCTCCGCAGTTTCAGCCTCTTGCATCTGCTTCACTTCCGCAGTGCTGAACTGACCGGAGATCTTGTTACTGTCCAGCAGATAGCACTCCACAGGCTCCTCATTATGTGAAGGCTTGAAATAGATGAAGGAAGCATCCCGGGGGTCGTAGGAAACAGTGATGGCTTCCCGGCCGGTTATCCTGGCACTGTCAAACCAGTGCTCGCGGAACCCCTGGTCGCAGCCGTAGAACAACCCCCGGAACTGAATGCCGTGAACTGTGACGGAAGCCTTATCCGTCGGCAGAATAGCGTAGCGCACAGCAGCCTTGCTGAGCGTGCGCTGAACCCCGGAGAGATATTTCATGCCGAAGTTCCACAGCTCCCGGGGAACGGGTTTAACGCACATCTGCCGCATCTGCATGGTTTTGCCGTAGCCTTCCATGTAGTGGTAGTTATTGTACCGCAGTACGTAGTGGATGATGATGGCGATGAACTCATTCAAGGTCAGGCGGGCGCCCAGGCGGTAATCTTCCGTGCAGCGCTCCCCGTAATCTTTTCCCATCTTTCCGGGCAGATGGGCCATATCCACATCGATGAGATGGAAATGCTGCTCTATGATTCCCTTCAGGTCTCCGCGGTAGGGCGGCAGGTTTTCAATCCGGATATTCAGCCGGTTAACCAGAAGATCCGCCGCGGCGCTTTCCATTTCGCCCCGGTCTCCGACCAGCACATTGGGAATATGATGGCAGGGCCAGTCTTCCTCATGGATGGCGATTCCGTATTTGGCGCAGAAATCCACCTTGTTTTCCATGGCGTTAAGGATGCACATGCGGGCTGATTCCCACGAAGGGGATTCCAGGGTGATGTGCATGCCCAGAACGATGCGGGTGAAACTATCCATGAGGAAATACATGGTGGGCCTGCCGATGATCTTCTCCCGGTTTCCCTGGCTGACAAGAAAAATGTCGGCAACGGTCGCGTCAATTTGAGAGGAGGCGCAGGGGCCGCTGAGGAAGGTCTCTGTCTTTTCAATAGAAGCCCGGCTTTGGAGAGGATAGTTCCTTGAGCCTTCCCGGCTCTTCCTTTCCGCCAAAATATCCTTGTTTTTCTGGTGCCAGTAAAAGAACTGTGAACGGGACGGAACCTGGTCAGGATCCAAGGACACAGGATTCCCGTCAGCGTCTTTCGTGATGTAATACCGATCCTGCAAGTTCTTGTAAACCTTCTCCAGAGACAGCTTCCGGGTTCCCATGTACCAGGTCAGGATGGCGTCGGTAAAATGCTGAATATCCTCCTGCGTAAGGACTTTTCCCTCGGCGCCGGGAACCTTTTTTCTTCCGCGGCGGTGTTTGGCGACGCCATATGGATCGCTGACTTTTCCGCAGTTTTCGTAAAACGGCAGCAGGGCGTTGGGCGTCATGCCGCCTTTCCAGTAGCGGGCCAGGTACTTGTAAATGTTTGTTACCTGCACGCCCGTCTGCAAACTGACATCTTTCAGCAAGGCGCTTCTCTCGCGGGAGCGGTATACAGCAGGTTCCTGGAAAACAATCCCGGAAATGAGTTTCCATGCCTGATCCCGGCGCCGGACGGCTGTTTCACCTGGATGCGGATCTCTGTTTGCGAAAGAATCCATGAGAAGGGCGTATCGGCCGGACTGAAGCCCGTCCTCGACGGTTTCGACGGAAAATACGACAGGAACCAGCCGGTTGCCGGTCAGGCAGATCCAGTAGGCTTCCAGGCGGTCCTGGGCAATCCAGAGAACACGGAAGGATGACTGATCTGTCCGGTCCAGAACAACCTGGTTAGCAGTAAGAGAGATATCGCTCATCCGGGATCCTCCTTTCAACAGGGCAGCGTGGATTCAGCATATTCAGGGGTTTGCTCATATCGATCCAGATACGGCCTTTGCGGAGCAATGATTTGAAAACACAGAGGCCGGAACCGGGAGGAAGATGAAATCTGGATTCGATCTGCTCCAGCAGAGCGGGAAAGGGAAGGGAATCATCTG
>Ga0310786_10012134_pt1 | contig 10690 bp, 8 predicted proteins | sample AusTroGonzalo_MG_FD_203881 | JGI IMG/M metagenome (GOLD analysis project Ga0310786, IMG submission 203881) | Bovine rumen microbial communities from tropical cattle in Woodstock, Queensland, Australia - Gonzalo_03 (v2) (version 2) | ecosystem: Host-associated > Mammals > Digestive system >...
GTTTACCGCAATTCGTGCAATCTCTATATGGCACATGTGGTGAACGGCATCAAGGGAAAGGACGCAGGTCGTGAAGAACTGGACTATGTCAATGCCTATCTGGCCGGATGCCGCGGAGATGAGGATATGGCTGCAGGTTATGCCATGAAGGGAATAGCGTTGTACTATCTTCAGGAGAATGATTCCGCTTTCATCTATCTGGAGCGTGCGCACAGACTGTCAGATGATCTGCCTACCAAGATATTTGCCGTCAAGGGTCTGGAGTGGGTGGCCACTCAGATGAAACAGTATCAGGCTGCATGGAACGCCGAGATACTGAACAAGCAGTATCAGGAGGAGCTTGACAACCTTTCCAATGAATCTGAAATCACACAGATACGTCTGCAGTACAATGATGAGATTCAGGAGCACAAGTTCAAGTCAAAGGTGTCCAAGATTGTGCTTTTTGGCGTGCTGATACTTATTCTTGTCATTGCGGGCACTGTGATATTCTATATTCAGCGTGACCGTAAGAGGGAGGCGTATTACCTTAAGAAATATGATGACCTTGTGCAGAAGCAGATGGAGGAGAAGTCACAATCTGACGGAAACCGTCTCATGGAGGCAAGCGAGGCGTTCCGCACGGGTATCGCATTCAATCTGGTCAATGACGTGGCTTTACAGAAACGCTCGTTCCGCCAGGAGGAGAGGGATGTGATAATCCATGACATAAACCTGTACTTTGCATCACATATCGCTGCGTTGCGGGCCGAGGGCGGCAAGTTGGGCCAGCAGGATATAAGTCTGATATTCTGTACCCAGTTGGGATTTGACCAGGAGATGATAGCTGACATCATGTGTACGTCGCGCTCAAATCTGCGCAGCATAAAGTCACGCCTCAAGTCCAAGATATCGGCCGAATCCTTCTCGCTTTATTTCAAGGAGTAATGTTTATTTTACCAGGGAGATGGCACCGAACACTCCCAGGCTTAGCGCAAGCATGATTGCTGCGGCCAGCAGGAGACCAAACAGGATATAAAGGACGCTTTTTTTGAAATCCAGGTCAAGCAGGCTGGCTGCCAGAGTTCCGGTCCACGCTCCTGTACCGGGTAAGGGAATCCCTACAAAAAGCAGCAGGGCCATATAGAGGCCTATGCCTGCCTTGGCCTCGAGTTTGCGTCCGCCTTTTTCTCCTTTCTCAAGACACCAGTTGCAGAAACCTCCAATCATTTTCCTGTCCTTGCCCCAGACAAGTATCTTGCGGGCAAAAAGAAAGATAAAGGGTACAGGCAGCATATTGCCCACCATTGCAACTATTATGGAGGGGACAATGGGCAGGTCAAATCCTACGGCATACGGGATGGCGCCGCGGAGCTCAATAAGCGGAACCATTGAAATGAGGAATACAAGCAGGTATTTTTTCATATCTATTTCCTAGTGATTCAAGTTTTCATCGGGAAGTATCTGCCTGGCAAGTTCCCGCAGATCCTGGTCGTCCGGGTCTATGGCAAGACCTTCATATACGAATGTCCTGGCCTGTGCCTGGTCTCCGCTTTTCTGATAGCAGCATGCCATGATGTAATACAGCTCGGTGTACAGGTCCTGCGGAACGTCCGAGTCAAGCATCAGCATCTCGCGTGAGGCGTTCAGATATGTGAGTGCATCCTCATATACGCCGGTTTCATACAGGCATCTTCCGCAATAGTAGAGCAGGGTGTAGGAGTTGCGGTCCTGTTCAAGAAGCGAGTGATATATGCTGAACGCCTCTTCCCACTGATCCATGTTGAACAGGCATCCGGCTTTCATCATCCGGGCCGATGTGTTACCGGGCTCAATGGCTTCAATGAACTCAAAACACTCCTTGGCCTGCGGATAGTCATTCTTCTCGTAATAGATCCTACCCAGCTGCTCCCAGTAATAGGTGTCATAAGCGAATTCGTCAAGCAGGTGGTTGTACCACTCTATTGCATTGTCCGCTTGTCCTGTATCAAAATAGAGGTCAGCCTGAAGCTCTATGAAATTACGTGAATCGGGCGATAGTACCAGAGCCATGTCAAGCCATTTCTGGCATAGCTCAAAGTACCGGTTGTCCATGAACTTTACGATTATGTCATTGAGCATACCCGGATCATTCTCGCTCAGTTCGACGGCTTGGGTAAAGTAGATGTCGGCGGTGTCGGGATCATCGGCGGCAATTGCAAGCTCGCCTTTGAGATATAGAAGTTCCTGATTGCCGGGATCGTCGATGGATTCGGCAATTACGGTGGCTTCCTCCCTGTGTCCGCGAAGCAGCAGGTTATTGGCCTTGGCTATCAGTATGTCGGGATTGGACGGATGAAGGTTGAGCCCGTATTCAATGGCGGCGTCGGATTTGTCCAGTTCGCCTGAAAGGGTGTAGTATTCGGCGATGTTGGCTATGTCCATGCTGTCAAAATAGACTGAACCGCCTTGTGACAGCATTTCCTCATATGATGCCAGCAGTTCGGTAAACTCCTGGCTGTCATAATATGATGCCGAATCGTCTTTCATCCTGATGCAGACCGTTATGCCTTGTCCTTGACTTTACTCCATGTATCCTTAAGTGATACCGTGCGGTTGAATATGAGATGACTGGGAGTGGAATCCTTGTCTGTGCAGAAATAGCCTATGCGCTGGAACTGGAAATGGTCCAGAGGCTTGGTGTCGGCCAGATACGGTTCTACGTAGCAGTTCTCGCGGACCTCAAGTGACTCGGGGTTCTTCATCTGCTTAAGCGCATCTATCACATCCATTCCTTCTTCACGCAGGCGGGCCAACTCGTCACGCGGGTTTTCTACCTTCCACAGACGGTCATACAGACGGACCTCGGCCTTGATGGCGTGGGCTGCACTTACCCAGTGGATTGTGCCCTTGCATTTGCGGTTGCAGTCGGACTCACCGGTCTTGGTGTTGGGTATATACTCGCAGTAGACCTCCTCTATGGTGCCGTCGGCAGCCTTCTTGCAGCCGGTACAGAGTACTATGTATGCGCTCTTGAGACGTACTTCACGACCCTGTGAGAGACGGAAATACTTGGCGGGAGCATCCTCCATAAAGTCATCGCGCTCAATCCAGAGCTCGCGGCTGAATGTTATGCTGTGGCTTCCTGCCTCGGGATCTTCGGGATTGTTTATTGCCTCAAGCTCCTCGGTCTTGCCTTCGGGGTAGTTGGTCACGATAAGCTTGACGGGATTGATTACGGCCGATACACGGGTGGCACGGCGGTTCAGGTCCTCACGTACGGCGGACTCCATAAGGGCCATGTCGTTCAGTGCATCGAACTTGGTGTAACCGATGCGGTCCACGAACATACGTATGGACTCAGGTGTGTAGCCGCGGCGGCGGTAACCGCAGATGGTAGGCATGCGGGGGTCATCCCAGCCTGATACCATCCCGTTCTGAACCAAAGCCAGCAGGTTACGTTTGCTCAGAAGGGTGTAGTTAAGATTGAGCTTGTTGAATTCAGTCTGACGGGGACGGTTGTCGTCCAGGTCCTGTCCCTTCTTGAGCCAGTCTATGAACAGGTCATAGAGCGGACGGTGAGGCACGAACTCCAATGTGCAGAGAGAGTGGGTGACACCCTCAAAATAGTCACTCTGTCCGTGTGCGAAGTCATACATGGGGTATGCCTTCCACTTGGTGCCTGTGCGGTGATGGGGAGTCTTGACTATGCGGTATATGATGGGGTCACGGAACAGCATGTTGTTGTGAGCCATGTCTATCTTGGCACGCAACACCATCGAACCCTCCTCAAGCTCTCCGCTGTTCATCTTGTAGAACAGGTCAAGATTCTCCTGGACAGGACGGTCACGGTAGGGGCTGTTGATACCGGGCTGGGTAGGGGTTCCCTTCTGTGAAAGGATGGTCTCCTGATCCTGCTCGTCAATATAGGCCTTGCCCTCCTTGATCAGTTCCACTGCAAAATCCCAAAGCTGCTGGAAATAGTCTGAAGCATAGAATTCGTTCTCCCAGTGGAATCCCAGCCACTTGATGTCCTCCTTTATGGCATCTACGTATTCGGTATCCTCCTTGGTGGGGTTGGTGTCGTCAAAGCGCAGGTTGCAAATGCCGCCGTGCTTTTCGGCCATACCAAAGTCAAGGCAGATGGCCTTGGCGTGTCCGATGTGGAGGTAACCGTTGGGTTCCGGCGGGAATCGGGTCTGTACGCGGCCTCCGTTCTTGCCTTCGGCCAGGTCTTTCTCAACCATCTCCTCAATGAAGTTCAGGCTTTTCTTCTCGCTGCTTTCAGTTACAGTGTTCTCTGTCATATGCGTGTGTTATTTTGAGAGTGCAAAGTTACCGTTTTTTGCGCTCATATTATTAAATTCGCGCTATTAATGAAGCAAGAAATTAAACAGGAACTCTTAAACTCGGCCAACAGATGTGAGTGCGCCGGTTTCATAGAGGGTGACCCCATACAGTTTCCCCACCGTTACGCTGACCGTAAGGATATCGAGGTGTCGGCTTTCATATCGGCCTGGATGGCTTACGGAAGCCGCAAGGTGTTTCTGGGGGTGCTGGACGGTATCCATAAGATGATGGATGCTGCAGGCGGACCATACTGCTTCATCATTTCCGGTGCATGGACTGAGCCTGGAGGGGACGGATGTCTGTACAGATTCTACAAATGGACCGATTTTAAGATGCTGTGCTCAAGGCTGGCAGGCGTTTATTCGCGTATGGAAAGTCTCGAGGAGCTGTTTGTGCCCGGCGAACCGTTGGAAAAGGGCGTACTCAACCTGTGCCGTGAGTTCGATGGCGTAAACGGCATTCCCCTGCCGGGCAGCACATCGGCCAACAAACGTCTCTATATGTTCCTCAGGTGGATGGTGCGCAAGGGCAGTCCTGTGGACTTTGGCATATGGTCACGCGTCAGTCCGTCGCAGCTGCTTGTCCCTGTCGACACGCATGTCTATGCTACGGCCAGGTCATTGGGCCTGACGTCAAGAAAAAATGCCGACCTTAAGACCAGCATTGAAATCACCGGTCAAATGGCTCAAATCTGGCCCGATGATCCGGCGCGGGGTGACTTTGCCCTGTACGGGAGTCAGGTCATGTAGCCTTTTCTGTCTCCTTGGGCTCCATGTGTATGGCTACATGGGTGTTCTCACCGAATCTCTTTTTTAGCCTCTCCTCAATTGAATCGGCATGGTCATGTGCCTTTGACAAGGTTATGTCTCCGCTCATAAGTATGTGCAGTTCAATGGCATAGCGGTTTCCTATGCGGCGGGTGCGCAGGTCGTGCGGTTCAATGACATCGGGTTCCTCCTGTGCTATCCGCATGATTTCATCCTCTATATCGTCTGGCAGGGAGTGCTCCAGAAGGTCTCTCATGCCCTGTAAGATCAGTTCTACCGCCACCTTGACAATGAATGCTCCCACAATTATGGACGCGATGGGGTCAAGCACTGCCCATTTTCTGCCAAGAAGAGCCGCGCCGCCAATACCAATGGCTGTTCCTATGGAAGAGAGGGCGTCGCTGCGGTGATGCCATGCGTTAGCCTCCATGGCTGGCGAATCCAGTTGCCTGGCCTTGCGTATGGTGTACCGGTAGGTGAGTTCCTTGAGCAGGATGGATACCAGTGCCGCCCATAAGGCAAGCAGGCCGGGCGCAGTCAGCTCTTCACCCCTGAACCAGGCGGCAATGCGTTGCGCGCCGTTGCTGAAAATGCCTACTGCAACTATCATCAGGGCAATTCCGATGATTGTGAGCGCAAGGGTTTCATATTTGCCGTGTCCGTAGTCATGTGACTTGTCCTGTGGCTGGCCGCTGATATGTACAAAAACCAGGACAATGAGGTCGGTTACGAAATCGGACAGTGAGTGTACGGCATCGGCTATCATGGCGGCACTGTGACCCAGTATGCCCGCTATGAACTTGAAGGCCAGCAGCACCACGTTGACTGCACCGCCCACAAGCGTAACTTTGTATATCTGTTTCTGCCTCTCCATGCTAAATAATAGTCCCGATATTTGTTTCGGGATTCGCAAAAATAGTTACTTTTGCCAAATATCACGCAATAATTATGGATTCGCTGTCAATACTTATACCGGTATATAACTGGGACTGCACCCAGTTGATAAAAGACCTGCATTTCCAGGGTCTGGTATTGGGCGTTCCATATGAGATAATCGTGGCCGATGACTGCTCTACAGACAAGGAGCTGGTAAAGAACAACCGTGTGGTAGCCGAAAGCCACGAGAACTGCCGTTTCTTTGAACAGCCCCATAACATAGGCCGCTCGTCGATCCGTAATTTCATGGCAGACCAGTCCAGATACAGCAAACTGATGTTCATGGACTGTGACGCCTGCATAAAGAGCAAGACGTTCCTTAAGGATTACATGGACGTGGCGGATCAGGCATCGGTTATTTGCGGCGGTGTGGTTCATCCTGACACTATCCCCAGACCAGGCGTGGAACTGCGTTACCTGTATGAGAAGAAAGCGGACCTGGAACGTTCGGCCGAGTTCCGCAGACGTACTCCGTACGCCAGGTTCGATTCCAAGATATTCCTCATAGACAGGGATGATTTCATGAAGGTGAGGTTTGACGAGTCATACGTGCATTACGGATATGAGGATGTACAGTTTGGCCATGAACTGGAGCTGAAAGGCATCAGTATCCTTCACATAGACAATCCTCTTGTACATATGGGTCTGGAGAGCAGTGACCAGTTCCTTAACAAGACCAGACAGGCTGTCATAAACGCCTTTGAGCATAAGGTTGAGATTGAGAACAGCTCCAGGCTCCTTAACAACTACAGGAAGGTGGCCAAGTTCAGGATGAGGTGGTTTTTCAGGATAGTATGGGCTTTCTTTCAGAAAAGCATGGAAAGGAATCTTTTGGGGCCCAAACCCAAACTCAGGATTTTTGCTTTGTATAAACTCTGTTACATCTGTCTTTTATAGGATATGCAGCCGTTAGCCGAGAGAATGAGACCCAAGTCTCTGGATGACTATGTGGGTCAGACGCATCTGGTGGGGCCGGGTGCCGTTTTGCGTCGTATGATAGACTCAGGGCGGCTGTCTTCATTCATCTTATGGGGCCCTCCGGGCACAGGCAAGACCACCTTGGCGCAGATAGTGGCCAGTAAGCTGGAGCTTCCGTTCAGCACCCTGAGTGCAGTGACGGCAGGCGTAAAGGAGGTGCGTGATGTCATAGACCGTGCCCGCAACAATCCGTTGTTCAGGACCAAGGGCAGTCCCATACTGTTCATAGATGAGATACACCGTTTCAACAAGGCACAGCAGGATTCTCTGCTGGGCGCGGTGGAACGCGGTGACATAACGTTGATAGGTGCCACCACCGAGAACCCGTCATTTGAGGTGATACGTCCGCTTCTGTCACGTATGCAGGTCTATGTGCTTAACTCGCTGGAGAAAGATGACCTTCTGAAGTTGCTGGACCGCGCCATAAAGAATGATGTCATACTCAAGCAGCGTGACATTGAACTGCGTGAAACAACAGCCATACTCCGTTTCTCGGGCGGTGATGCACGCAAGTTACTCAACATACTGGAACTTGTGGTGGAGGCTGAAAGTTCGGACAAGGTGATAATAACCGATGAAATCGTAAATGAGCGTCTTCAGCAGAATCCTCTGGCTTATGACAAGGATGGCGAGATGCATTATGATATAATATCCGCATTCATCAAGTCCATTCGTGGAAGTGATCCCGATGCCGCACTCTACTGGTTGGCACGTATGGTTCAGGCTGGTGAGGATCCGGCGTTCATTGCGCGCAGACTGGTGATATCGGCATCAGAGGATGTGGGACTGGCAAATCCCAACGCGCTGCTTATTGCCAACGCGGCTTTTGACGCGGTCATGAAGATAGGGTGGCCGGAGGGACGTATCCCGTTGGCCGAAGCTACGGTATATCTTGCCACAAGCCCCAAAAGCAATTCAGCTTATATGGGTATAGCCAATGCCTTGGCCAAGGTGGGCGAGACCGGAAACCTTCCTGTACCTCTGCATCTCAGGAACGCTCCTACATCACTTATGAAAGATCTTGGATACGGCCAGGACTATAAGTACGCCCATGATTTTGAGGGCAACTTTGTCAATCAACAGTATCTTCCCGATGAAATCAGGGATACGCGGTTTTGGGAGCCTCAGGATAACGCTCAGGAGCAGAAGATCAAGGAGCGGATGGATGCTCTCTGGAAGAGAAAATAATTCTCAATTAACTTCGTTGACTTTTGTCGCGACTCGGCCAAACAAGCTAGCTTGATGGCTCTCACTGCTCCAAAAGTTCTCAATTTTCAATTTTCAATTGGGATATCAGGCGGTCGTAGCGTGAGCCGCGCTGACGGTAATAGAGCAGTATGAGGTATTGGTTCTTGGCCTCATACCAGTCTCCTTCAGTGCTTTTTGTCTGGCCGGTTGAATCGCCTTGCGGAACCCAAAGATATTGGTAATCATATGCACCCTGCTTGAGTAGAACCGTGGCCTGATAAGCCTTTTCATTCTCATTGTATTCCATTTCATAACGGGATGCAAAGTTTCCTCCGGTAAAATGGCCGTATAAGTACAGCTTTCCGCCGGTGAGCCGTTGGCTTTCAAGATTGAAATGCACAAACAGGTAATCGGCCTCGGTATCGCTGTCACCGGCCCTGTCTGAACGTATCAGATAACGGCCGTTGTGGTCATAGTCAAACTTATATGCATGACGCCGCGTATCCTGCATGAGCGTGGCGTGATAGAACGGGTCATGGAAGGTAATGCGGTCTACGTTCATGAGGTTGTCATACATGTTGACCGCTTCAAAACGTCGGAACTCGTTGCCTGCCGGGAATATCAGCTGGCGGCAATGCTCGTAGGTGAGGCGGTTTCCGGCATCGTAAGTGGGGGTGGGGTTGATGACCGCGTTGTCCGTACGGAGGTTCTGCATCACCACGGTATAGAGCTCCTTGGCGGGATCTCTCACGGTCAGACTGCCGTAGTTTACGGTCATGTCAACCTGTTGGTGCGAGTCATGCGCGTCAATGTCGGTATTGCCGCTTACGGTTGCCGAGAGCATATGACCTCCCTCCGAAAGGCAGAATCTGAAATATGCCACCTCACGGCCGTCCTCGCGTATGGAGAGGCGGTAGTTGCCTGACAGTTTCAGGCTGACATCGTTGTTGGGTATGGTCAGCCTGTAATGGGTGTAGTCAAATGTAGTGTTAAGGGAGTTCTCCCAATCTTCTATGGGCTGGTCGTTGAAACCGTCCAGATAATCTGACTCCAGAATATCGGATGGCTGCCACTTGGCGTCACAGTGCTGTATGCGGTAAGTGAATCGGTGGTACTGGTGCGACATCTCGTCAAATGAGAATTCTATTGTCTCATTGGCGCTCATGTTGGCTACGGGCGGCTTTTCCCAGTCATCGGCCACGACCATACGGAGTGTGTTTATCATGTCCGATGAGCTTCCTGACCACTGAGCATGGGAAAACAGCGGTACGGCCGTCAGCAAAACGGTCAGGCATGCTTTTACTGTATATTTACAATATCCCATACTTTGTAATAACGTATGTGTGCCAGCGCTTATTGTCAAAAGTATCGTTTTAACTGCAATGAATCAAATAATTCCGTTTTTTTTCGTAGGTTTGCGTAGCTATAATCAATTTACTAATCAAATTATGAAGAAGATTCTGACATTGGTCACTTTGGTGGCATTTCTTATGGCTCCGGCATTTGCCCAGGAGCTGAACAATTTCAATCGTGGCAGGCAACAGGTCAAATCACCCGAAATCAATGGTGAAAAGGTTACTTTCCGTCTTAGCGCCAATTCCGCTGCACAGGTCAGCCTACAGGGGAACTGGATGGAGAGAGGCAGCCTGCCTATGGAAAAAGGCCAGAACGGCGTCTGGGAGGTTACCATAGACACTCCGTCACCTGAGATCTATACCTACAATTTTGTTGTTGACGGCGTATCCGTGAATGACCCTCAGAACTATATGGTACAGCGTGACGGTACCCGTTACCTGAATATGCTTATGGTGCCCGGAGAGCGCACCGAGAACTATTTTGAGGCAAACCAGCGCGGAACCGTGACATACCGCTGGTATGACAGTAAGATTCTGGGAATAAACCGCCGTGTAACCGTTTACACTCCTTACGGATATGAGACCAGCGGCAAGAAATATCCGGTGCTTTACCTGCTTCACGGAGCAGGTGGTGATGAGGAGGCGTGGACATCAATGGGACGTACCGCACAGATACTGGACAACCTGATTGAGAAGGGGCTTGCACAGCCTATGATAGTTGTAATGCCCAACGGCAATCCCGGTCAGCAGGCGGCACAGACATTAGGCCTGCCCGAAAAGCAGATTGACCGCCGTGATCCCGCCATGGCCGATGCATACGTAAAAAGTCTCTGCACGGAGATTGTGCCTTTCATAGAGAAGAATTTCCGTGTAATTGCCAAGCACGAATCGCGTGCCATTGCCGGCCTTTCCATGGGTGGCGGACATACCATTACAGCTTCTAACCTGTATCCCGACATGTTTGACTGGATATGCCCGCTGTCGGCAGCCGGCAGTTCTACAGCCGAGCAGATTACCGCGCTCAAGAAAGCCGGCGTAAAGCTCTATTTCCTGGCCTGCGGTACAAGTGATTTCCTGTGGGAAACGTCCGTGACTCTTGACAAGACCATGACAGACTGCGGTCTTGAGCATACCTTCTACAAGTCAGACGGTGGTCAC
>Ga0310786_10012135_pt1 | contig 10690 bp, 1 predicted proteins | sample AusTroGonzalo_MG_FD_203881 | JGI IMG/M metagenome (GOLD analysis project Ga0310786, IMG submission 203881) | Bovine rumen microbial communities from tropical cattle in Woodstock, Queensland, Australia - Gonzalo_03 (v2) (version 2) | ecosystem: Host-associated > Mammals > Digestive system >...
GCCGCATGGCTCTAAATATAGGAAAAGACCCTTTCGAAATGGCAGCATCATCATCAGTTTCAAAAAGTACAGGCGCGTTGGTGTCGAAATCGATGTCGCAGACGGCGAAGACCAATTATCCTTATCTTCGATTTGATGCGTTTTCGATGAAAGACCTCATCAACAAGAAACTAAGCGAAGATTCCAATCTTACGGACTATATCTACGAAGGTAGCAATTTGAGCATTTTCATAGACATAATATCTGCAATGTTCGAATCGCTTTCATATAACTTGAACCAGTCCGCTTCGGAAAGCATGATGTCAGATTCGAACATATACAGCAACATTTCAAGGCTCGTAAAGTTTTTGGGATACTCTCCGGCAGGATATAAATCTTCTACGGTGACTGTGAAAGCGGTTTCGAAGTCGAAGGACTTTTCGTTTCTCGTCGTTCCGAAATATTCCACGATAACTCTTTCGCAGACAGACTCTTTCGGAAGAAATGTCTCTTTCTCCACGACGGACTATTTTTATGTAAATGGAAATTCCACGAACAACATCAATCTCGTAAACGGTAGATGGAAGCACTATTCACAGTCTTTTGATGCAGAGGGTGATGTTAACGAAACGTTCATTCTTGACAAGATAAACGTCGAAGGTTCCGAAAGCGAGTTTGTCGCATATCCATATATCGAGGTATATGTAAAAAGACCGCTTGGCAACGGTAGCTATTCGACAATACATTTTTCTCCAGTTACTGACGGCATCTACATAGACACGACAGACGATTCAATTCTTACGCCGACCGACAACAAGTTCGCGTTGAGGCTCAATGAAGACAAGAAGTATGAGATTGAGTTTGGAGATGGCATACATGGAGCCATGCTGAAGCAAGGCGATATAGTTCATGTCGTATATCTTCTTTCAAACGGTAACGGCGGGGAAATAGGAAACCACGACATAGATAACAGACAGTTTATAGTTGGAATAGACGGTATAACAAAGGATGGCAAGGGTGGCAAGGAACTAAGTCTCATGGACATCCTTGAACTTGATACATCCTACAGCAATTCAATTTTCGCTTATTCTGATGGAAACCCCTATGGAAACGATGCTATAATCGGAAACTATCTTGGCAGCGACGATTCTCTTTACAATAATACATCGAAGACATTTTTCTATGGATGCACAAACTACGAGAAGTCTTCGACTCCGACTGAACCTGAGACTGTTGAGCAGATAAGAAAGAATGCGCCTGCACATTTCAGACGTTCAGGAAGGACTATAACCGCCGACAATTTTGTCGCAAAGATAAAGGAAAAGTTCTATTCAGACATAGTTGACTGCGTTGTCATGAACAACATGGAATACATGTCCACATTCTACAGATGGCTGTGGGAACTTGGGATAGAGAAGCTTGGAAATCCAAGAAAGTGGATTAATCCGTCAATAGGCTCAATCGGAACATACGGATACAGATATGCCGACGCGACAGATGCAAACAACGTATACATATGGATAAAGCAGGAGACCGAATCAAACGCCGTCGGAAACGCGATACTGACGGAACTGCGCGACGAGATTCCGCTTACTTCGAGACCTGTCATAGTACAGGCCGTCAGCAAGAAGTTTGCAATATGTGCCGGTTTTACCGAGACGAGAAAAGACGACGGCTCCCTCATGACGTTAAGGGAGTACTACAACGGTTCTGACAACAAGGACAATTTCATCTTCTCCGACAAGGGGCAGAATCGTCTGGAAGTGGAACTGTCGCCAGGAACGAACATTTCCTCGTCAATCATAAAAAACAGGATACTTGAAATTTTCAGAAACTTTTTCTCGTCTTCATATATGAATATAGGTTCGACAGTTTCGATAGGCGAGCTTGAAAATCAGATTCTCGACATAAACGGCGTTGAACGAGTAAGAACGATATTCAGGAAAGTTCAGAAGGACGGCAGCTATTCGAAGACCGATATCATAAAGAGAAGTGGTGTATCCCTTGCGCACTGGAACGATAACATAGTTGCAGGATACGACATAGAGACCACGGATGCAAATGTCACGCTTGAGCCATTCCAATATCCCGAGTTCTATGACTTCTCGACAATAATAAATCAGATTGACATCGTTTGCAATTCGTCCTCGAATATCGACGACAGAGACTGAAGAGAAGTTTTGGACAAGCTTCGAACACTGTCAAAATGCACTAAATATAGGAAAAGCTTTATTTTCCGATGGCGAGCGTCAATTCAGCCGATTACAATGACATAAAGACAGCCGGTTCGGGATTTTCATTCACTGGAAATCTCGCCAAGCTTGCCATCAACGACGACTGGGTAGATGGATACAACGCACTTGTAAATAGCACATCGCAGCCGAATTCGTTCACGTCGATGTGGAATGCCGTTTCGTCAGGTGCTGAAGATGTTGGAAATACATTCTACAAGACCATACGCAACTACATCGACGACATCGGAAACATCGATACATGCGGTATAGACGCTCTCAAGAACTATGCCAACATAACCGGACTTAAAAGCGACTATCTTGAACTGAACATATCGTTTCCAATCGAGATAAAGAATCTAGTCGAGATTTTTTCAGTAAATCCTGCATATCTGTACAACAAGACGACTGATGGCTCGAAGGATACGCTTGTGTTGACAAATTCGATACTACACTATTCGACTGTCGAAAAGTTTCTTTCCGCGTTGAAAGACAAGGATGAATATGAAGAACTGGTAAACAACGTTTTCTACAATACGATTGTCGAATTTCTCAATCTTAAGACGACCACGTTTGACGACTCAGTAAACGGAAACGAACAGGTTGAGATTTGGAAGACCGACCCGAACAGCTTCATGAATAGGCTCTGGAGCGAGGATATCACTTCAGATGAGGAAATGTATGCGTTGAAGGAGAGCCTTGGTGTAAGCAAGTCGTTTACGGAGAAGATTTATGCAGATGACATAATATCAGGCAAGAGAAAGATGTCTGATTTTTCCGACATCGAGCAGTCAATCCTAAAAGTCGAGATAAAGAGTCGCGAGACAAGATATGGCGACAGCAATGCCATGAGATACTACTACATAAGGCTTTTCAAGGTAATAGAGTATTTCAGGTTTGCCACAATAGCGTACAACAATGCATACGAGCTTGAGGAATACGAGCTTAACGACAACAAGTACAATATCATAGCCAATTCAGACAACCGCCTTTCTTTGCTGAAATTCAACTACAGTGAATATGAGATAGACACGACCGCAGTGAAAAAGGTCGCAAAATGGCTTTCTCAGCTTTCGCTTGGCATAAGAAACGTAAGGGAGCAGATGAAGTCTCAGTGCAAGAGAAACATGATGGTTGGCACAAAGAGGCTCATTGTAGACATAATAAGGAAATTCATCCTTGAGAAGATTGACGGTGATGTTCTCGGAGACGTTAGAAATTCAATATTGTATTCGGCTGGTCTGAACAAGAAATTCGGAGTTTCGATAATAGAGTATTCAGACATGACGGAATACTTCAACATCGAGAATCCAAATGATGCCGTGAAGCCATCAGAGCAGGGACTTCACGGCAGATATTGGGAGATGTACGACGATTGCGGAAGCTCATTTTCCAACGACGATGTTCTTTCGTTCTACAACAGGCTGTTCGGTGATTCAAAGAAGTTTATATACAATACGGCAAACGACAAGCAGACTGGTTCCGACAACCTTTATGAGTTTCTTTCGATTCTGTTTGAGTCTGGCGCGACAGCGACGACAAACTCCGATTACTATCTAAGTTCAGACCTTTATGTTGCAAACGGCGGAACGTCGCTTTCGTCGTATGGAAGCTATTCGCTGAGCGATGAGGACAAGTCCAAGGTTGCAAAGTATACTGGCGACATGCAGTTCGGCGACACACCGTATGCAAATCACAAGAACATGTTCCATCCTTCGTATCAGATGCACCCATTCGTTCAGGCTTTTGAGGAGTACAACGAGGCTTATACGAGCGTGATGAACCTTGTCAATTCCTATACAGAAAACATAAACGAATCTTTTAGAAGACTTGACGACAGGCTTGACTCTCTTGGCAACACAATAAATTTTTGGTACAATTGGAACGACGATTTTTCAGGATATTCCACTACGTATGAAAAGAGCGGAAGCGACTTCGACATAAAGACCGCACAGGAAGGACCGTTCAACTTCAAGGCGTTGCAGGAGTTTATCACCCATCCTGGGGAGTACATCAATAATATTCTCAACGGCGTAAACGAATATTACTACGATACTTCGACAGGCAAGTCACTGCTGACTCTCGATGAGATACGTGTCGAAGTTGCTAGATTGCAGAAATATTCCGCGCTGATTTCAAAGCTGTCGAAGCGCGAAATATACAAGTACGGTAAAGACTATAACGGAAACATATACATCCTTTACAAGAACGAGGGAAACAGAAATCAGAGAAACGCTCTTGGGGACGTGTGGGTAAGGCTTAGAAACCATCCAATAGCTTTCCCATTGTTCGACCTCTCATTGTCGCCGGTAAGATTCAACGAGACGAGCTGCATAAAGGAAAGCGACAACTCAAAGCTTCTTGCAGTTCTTGTCAAGATTATGGCGTTTTTCAAAAGCAGCTATGGACTGCACAATTCCGACATCACCGTTAAGGACGGAAGTGTCGACATGTCGGGTATAACGCTGTCGATAGATGAATATACTGAAACTGTGCCTATAACAACAAGGGGGTATGGTTATCCGTCGTCATTCGAGTTCAAGTACGACGGTACGAAGAATACAATAGACGGCAAGTTCAGGTTGGTAGATATAGACAATGCCATCATTTCAAATTTCACTTTTTCCGACAGAATGGAGGAAATGGCTGTATATGAGCCATCCTCAATGTCTGAGCTATCCGGTGTTTACGAGACGTATTATTTCGTCGATTCTACAAATGGTGACAAGATACCTGGAGGTGATGCATCAACTTTTACAATCACATCTTCAGACGGAAACGTTGAGAGTAATCCTACGGGCTGTGTGATAATGCAGACCGACGACAAGTTTTTCAATGCTAGATATGATGCCAAGGATTCTACTTTTGAGATAAATCCAAATATAACTCATAGCAGCGATAGGGTTGTTTTCGCAGATTACGAAGACGTAAACTCTTTTGATGGAAAATTCTATTATTGCCTCAATACAATAACAGGTAAAACACATCCTTGCACGAAAAGAACCATTAGGATAAACAGGCTTTTCGCAATGTCATATGATGCGTTGAGCGGAACTGTCATGTCTAATGGAAATGTCGTATTCGGCGGAGAGAACCCTGCATACGACGTGACAGTTGGAGACGGTTCTACGCCGTTTTCAAGATATGTCGTTTCAACTACACCAACGTCGTCTATAAGCAGTACGTTGGATGGAGGAATGGTATATGAGGATTTTACGAAATTCAAGTATTATGTGGTGCGTGGTGGACATACATATGCGGTTGATTCCTCAGAGATTGTCGTATTGGGCGGAAGCAATCCATATCACATAACAAGAGATTCTGACGGTAATATCGACCTTGAAAAGGTATATACATATGGAATCGTCGATTATTCCGATGTAATTGAATTCTCGGATACAAACTACAGAACAAATGTGCAAGAGCCGTCGACCCTATCGTCTTTTGCTTTTAGTTCATGTGAATTCGTTACGGCATACAAGGATGGATATTCAGATACAATAGGACAATTTTATCTTAGGGGTAGACCATATACGCTTTATCAGCCGTTTACTGAATTAAGTGGACATCCATTTAGAGATTCGTCATCTCTTAGCACAAACAGTCCAACAGGTTCGATAACACTGTACAGTGATGATGGAAATGTCACATTCTATTATAATTTGGCATCAAGACTCGAAGATAACTATGAACGCCACGTTGCCATAAAGCAAGTTGGATACGACCTTCATACCGCATCCATAGCGTTGACATCATGCAAGCTGAACGGAAGCATAGGTCTTGTTCCTGAAGATTCGGTTGAATATCCTATATATCTTGATTTCACAACTTCGAATTGCGACAATACTGCCGTATATTCGTCGTACATGTCTGAGATTTCTCAGCAGAAATTCTTTGACATGGGATTCTCGTATAACCAAAAGTTGTTTTATCTGTCATATACAGATGGTTCTGACGAATATCTCAACGGCGGTACGATAGTCGGAACTCTTGATGAAAACTTTGACGAGAACTACAATTCAATTCTGTCGTTCCATAGGGACGGAAAGCACAATGTAGAATACGTCGATTCGCGTTCGTCGTTTCTTTCAGGTGGTGGAGACGATACGTTTCATATAGGGGATGTCTCGTCAAAACGCGGCATATTCTCAATATATGGTAAGTACAATGAGAATGACAAGACGCTTGAAATATCGGTGACTCTTTTCTCCACGACCAACGTTGCTACACAGAAGTTTGGCGTAGACGTAAGAAACGGACTATATGAATTTGACAGCGGAAGCAAGTATAGTTTTGCGGTTTCATGCACCGATACTAGACTATATGTTTCATTTACGATAAAGCCGCCATCGGACGATGATGTGATAAGCAACACCGTAAATGGTTCTACGGAAGGTGCTGTAGGTTCGACGAAGTTCGGAAATGTCGGTTCGAGCTTCATGGACTGCATGGTTCAGATTGTCTCGTTCGACATCACAGACGACGAATTGACATATGAACCTGATGAAACGAGGTTTATCTTGGGTGGCGGTGAAGTCGGTTTCTTTCAGCAGTTTTCAGGAATGCTTGGAAAGAACAACATATTTTCGAATTCAAAGCTTTCCACGGATTCGGAATTTCCAATTCAGCCGCAGTTTTCCGAGTTGAGCGGTAGTTCTGACATTGAATTCTTGCATACATATGAAAGCGAGATAAGCGGATATGGTTCAAACAGGACGATAAGGACTTTCGACAGATATGTAAACATAATACCATATGAAAAAACCGATTCCGATTCAATATCTGGTTTTTTGGTGGAGATAGACCACAAGCATGCGATGTTAAGCGTCGCGTCGAGCGGTGATTCGGTAAGTTCGTCTATAGAGTTCGAAAGCATTGGAGGAAGACCTATAATAGACTTGACGAGGGGTCTTGACGGATATGGATATGATGGCATAGTTGGTTCATATTCGGATTTGCCTAAGCATCCATCGGATGGCGAAAGATATATGGTTCTCTCAAAAAGCGATGACAGTCATGGAGAATCAAGTCCAAATAATGTGTTTGAATTCAGTTCCGAGCTGTCGTCGTGGAAATTCGTGGAAAGCAAGCCAAACCACGGAGTAAACGTGATTTCAGACGGATTGAACAAATACAACAGATGTGCCGCATTCATAGATGGGACAGATGCCAAAAACGCCATTTCCGTCGGTGACAAACGTCTTGCACTGATTCCAATCCATTCTGAGAACAGTGGATATACTAGATTCGACTTCGACGAGCTTATAGATGTAGACAACGGATTTTATTCATTTCATTCGGACGGACACACTGTTTCCGTATTGAGCGTGTCTTCAGACGACGGACGTTTCAATCCGATGTCCGGAATATATGAATATGCATTTTATCCATATGACATTGTAGACAATTTCGATTCGTTGCCGGATTCGACAGTTAATGGAAGGATGTATACGGTAAAGGATTGCAATGGTGAATATCCTGACAACACCACGTTTAAATATGATTCGAAATATTCGGAATGGGTGGCATGTGAACCGTCTGAAATAAGAAAGTCTGATATAGTTACTGTAAATTTGCAGAATCCATTTGTCTCGAAAAGCGGATATTCTGATTCATCGACAATTGGGGGAATCGGATGTTTCGGTGTGTTCAACGAAAACATAGCAACATGGTTTGGTGCTTATGGAGAGGGTGTGACTGTTCAGATAGAGCCTAGAAAGCTGTCTGACATGTACAAGCCGATTCCATTTTCGGTAATGGGGGTTCCGTCTATCCTAAATCCAATATTGGTAAGCAATGGAGATGATTTTACCGACGCTTATCTCACATATGGCGGTCTTGCAGTAGCCAAGAACGGTGAATCCTATTCTCTCAAGGACATGAAGGATTTTTACAATGTTCCATCATACTCTCTTACTTTTAGGAACGATGAGACGATAGTCGGACTTGTGAATACGGCAGTTCCAACAGTAAAGCTGATAAACACCTCTCTTGGATATGTTTACAGATATGATGTCGCAAAGGGAGAGAAAACGCTTTCTCACACCTTTGACTCCATAAAGGACGAACTCGACATAGAGAACCTTGATGATTTCAAGACCGTCATATCCGAGACCGAAGACCATATAATGGTATCGTACTGGACTGACGAGAGAAACATGAGCGGAGTTCTCCGCACTAGAAAAAATACCCCTGATTCGATAGCGGAACCGGTTGCATTTATAGATTCTAGCGGTAGAACTGTATCTATAGACAAAATAACAAAGTTTCTTTCAATTGGAAAGACCGTTCTTGCGGAGGAAAATGGCGGTTACAGGATTTTCATTTCAAAGGATGACGGTTCGACATTCATTCCGATGGAGATGTCTGGTGATTCGATGCATTTGATAGGGTGTGGCACAAGCAGGTTTTATGCAAGATATGGAAACGGTGAAAAGGTATATTCGGATGACGGCGAGACATGGATAAATGCGAAAAACATTCATGCTTCAAACTGGACTGTTATAAATGCATCCGGTATCGATTATATAGCGTGTGACAGGTTTGACGACGATGTTGCAAACGGATTGCTCGAAACCGACAAGTTCGTTATTGTCAAAAAGCAGCTGAAATTGAAATCGGAATATCGTCATGACAAAATGAGAGTCGATTCAGACGGAAACATCGTATGCATATCCGGAATGGACGGAAGCAGGGAGCTTTCGATAGCGAGGACATTTATAGATAACGGAGAGTATTCGGATTTCGAATACATAACGTATCCATATGTCAAGAACATGCAGTTTGGAAGCGCATGTGTGGTCGGAGACAGCTTGCTTCTTTCGCCATACGGCGGAATGACCGCAGTTTTGATTATGGGGGCGTTCAACAGATATTCAAAGACATCGATTCAATTCATAGACATATCGTCGGCACTGAACAATGAAATAAACGTGTTTGGTGGATTTGGTTACGCAAATGGAAGACTGATGATGTATCCAAGCGATGGAAACGCAATATTGATATATGATTCCACAAACATGAAATTCCACAGATTGTATTCATTCGACAGCGTTATGACGCTGTGTGACTGCGATTCGATAGATTTCACCAATAGTTCCGATGCAATATTGTCACCGCGTTCATCCAGCATAAACGGAAGGATAAAGTTCAGCAGAACTTTGTTTGACGACAGAAACGACTATGGGATAATAGAGGTTGACGAGGGTTTTCCAATTCTTGTTACATATTCCAAGATGGATACGTATTTCGACAGTTCCGATGTTCATGGCGATGTATACAAAATCGTTTTCACTTTCCTAAACGATGTCAACAGAAAATCGGTTTCAATATTGACAAATCCAAATGGAGTTGATTTGGTTGGTGGTTTAAGTAAGTTTGAAAACACCAAAAATGTGGAAGGGGTGTATATAGTGAACGGTAGGTCTATAAGATATGCATTCCGTTCAATAGATTCTTCGTCAAAGTTCGTAATCGAGAAGAAATTTTCAGACTATTCCACATCGTCCTCAAACAGCGACGGACTTGAGATTTATCTTTCTATGCAAGGGGATGAAGAGCGTTCTTCTGCTTCAATTGAATATAGTCTTGAATATGGTACTGGAAGATTCTGCGTATATGGCGACATAGCGGAAGGAAATCCAAATTATTCGGAGGTGCTTAACTAATGTCGAAACCACTTTCATATTTTACGAAAAGGTATGCATTTGTCGATTCTGTCACGCTGACAGGTCACTACAATTCCGTGTCGGTAGATTCGAAGAGCCTGATACGCGACTGCAATTTCAACTTTGATTCCGACAACACAACCGTCAAGAGTCTTGATGGCATGTTCAACGGATGCATCAATGCGACGTTTTCCAGTGAACTTAGGATTTATGGCAACACGGTAACATCCGCCGCTTCCGCGTTCAAGGACTGCATAAACGCGAAGTTGCCTGTTGTTGACATAACCGATTCAAGCATATCCGATTCGAGAAACATGTTTGAGAACTGCTATTCTGCGGAGTTGAGCGGTGTTGGGATTCCCGTATCGTCGATGAGCTTTTCAGGCATGTTCAGAAACTCGAAGAATGCGTTTTTCAACGATATATCCGAAATACCGTATGGACGTGACGGAAATTACTTCGAGCTGTTCTGCGGTTGTGAAAACGGAGTATTTCCGAATCTCCATTTTGTTCTGACAGAAGATGCTCAAACTTACAATTGCGGCTTCATGTTCTATTATTGCGGAAGAATGGATTGTGGAGACCTTGGACTTGAACATATTTCGGAAAAGATTTCAAATGGCTCTTACATGTTCTATTCCGCAGGCAGCGACGGTTCGAACATGTTGGATGATTCAGTATTTTCGTTTTCAAGCCTGAACGACTGCGAATGCATGTTCACGAATTCTAATTTTTCCTTCTCCAACTCGTTCTTCAGATTCGATGGAAATGGCGAGATTTACAAAGGCAGACCGAGCCAAGCGACAATACGTT
>Ga0310786_10012136_pt1 | contig 10690 bp, 6 predicted proteins | sample AusTroGonzalo_MG_FD_203881 | JGI IMG/M metagenome (GOLD analysis project Ga0310786, IMG submission 203881) | Bovine rumen microbial communities from tropical cattle in Woodstock, Queensland, Australia - Gonzalo_03 (v2) (version 2) | ecosystem: Host-associated > Mammals > Digestive system >...
CACGGACGCTGACGGCGTGGCCGACGCCGATGCGTACAGGTATCATCTCAAGGGCGGAAATCTCCGCGGCGACGAGGACAACGACCAGCTGTCGAACTTCATCGAATTCCTCGTCACGCGTGGGTATGAAGGCGATTCCCTGTTCCCGGAGGTGTACGCCGACCGCCGCGTCTCCCACGCGAGGGAGTGGGACGGCGGCAGACAGGCTGTTCCCGACTACTTCCTGCGAGTCGGCTCCCTCTACCTCGGCGAGATGTTCACCGACCACGACTTCATGGAAGACTGGCTCGAAAGATCGAACGAGGTGCAGAACGTCGTCGGCGCGCTCAACGCATACAGCTACGACGCGCATCTCGACTCCGACGGCGACGGCTGGAGCAACTTCTCCGAACTGCGCGCGTTCGTGGACGGCGGCACTGAGCTCATAGACATGGGCGAGGTGACGAATTCGATGTCGCGCACGGGCCTCTCGGAGAGCGAGGTGCTCGTAATGACCCAGGATTTCATGAACCGCGGGCTCGAGAAGGACAAGGACTTCAACGCCTGGGATATGGGCAACGGTACGTTCGGCATCTCCTGGAACGAGGTCACGAACGAATACCGCGCCGTGGCCGTCTATCCTGGAACGCCCGTGCCGACGGTGACGGTCAACATCTCCTACAGTGGCCGCCAGGCGACATCCAACTACACGGTGAAGGCTTGGTCTGGAACTAACGTGGCAACGGCCGCGGAGGCCGTCTGGAGCGACCGCACCGCTGTGAACGGCAAGCTCGTCCTTGATGCTCCCGATTCGGGCGCGCTCACCGAGGGCATGCATACGTTCGTCGTGTTCGGTTCGGCGTCGGCCTCTGGCAGCTCCGAAAGCTCCGGCAGTTCTGGGGCCTCCGGCTCCAGCGCCACGTGGACGCCAGGTGCGCCGTATGGCGTGGCGACGGACGTCGACGTCGGCTGGAAGAAGGCCGAGTTCGCGATCGGACTTTCCGATACCCATGCATCCGTGATGCGCTTCGACATCGCCGGCATGTGCAACAACAATGCGTTCGACGCGCAGAAGTCGCTCAGCGATCGCGGCAAGATCGGCATGGCCGTCAATCCGAACGTCGAACACAATACGCCTGGAGAGACGACCGCATTGGATTCCGACAGCGTGCGACTCAGAATAGTGCAGTCGATGGTGAATGGCGTCGGGTACTATGATGTGAACGCCACTACCCGCAGATTCGCAAATGCGGTGGTGCTAGACAAGTTTGTCAATGTGTCGCAAGTGCCCGAGTTGACCGAGACGATGCTCGTCTCCGATGGACGGCTCGATTTGGACTGGAATGGAGTGTCCGCAGCGGCAACGGCTTTGAATATCACGTTCGCCAACGTCACGTCCATCACATATCGTGTAGTCGTGGGAGGCGGGACGATAGAGCCTGTCGAGACGAACAACGTCCTGTCCACGATGTTTGTGAACAGCTTCGAGAAGGGGTCGTACGGCACGCAGACCAGGGCCGTCCCCGTATCTCCCGCAGATGCGCTCACAGAGCCCAGGCCCACGTTCAAGTGGACGCATGAGAACAAGATAGGCAAGGCCTATCCTGCGTTCCAGCTGCGCGTGTACAAGTTCGCCGGCGGCAAGAGGCTGATCTACGATTCCGGCATTCGCCGTGCGCCGCCGCGTGATGCCAACGGCGTGTATTCGTGGACGCCAGAAGACCTCCATGTGGGAGAGGTGGTTGCTGCCGGCGACGTGTTCGAGAACAACGCCTCCTACACATGGACGGTGTCGATGCTCGACGCGAAGTTCACGACGCCGAATTCGAGCGAGACGGAGTGCGACTTCCGCACGCGTGTCGCCGGAGACGCGCTTTCCGACAACGGAACCATCGAGGTGGCCGTGAAGTACTTCGGCCCCGTCAAGACGACCAGTTCGACGTCGCGGCTCACGAATCTCGTCCGCGTCGAGGCGTTCGATTCGCCCGACTTCTCCGGAGCTCCCGCAGCCGCCGTCTACGTGAGGAACGTGACCACGATGACGAACGACAACCAGACGACGTTCAATGCGCAGCTCTTCGGCCTCCCGGCCGGCAAGTGGTACGTGCGCGCGTACATCGATTCTGACGGCGACCGTGCCCTCAGCCCCGGCGAGTCGTGGGGCTATGGCTGCTACATGGGCACGGATCGCAGAGACGTCTGGACTCCGCGCGAGTACACGATAGACTCCGGCTCCGTCATGATGCCCGAGGCCGTCGTCTACATCGAAGACGTCGACACTGACTTCAACGGTCTGCCCGACATGTACAACACTTCGTTCCAGGGGACGAACGTGCCGTACTCCGTGGTTGTGAACGGTTCCGCGATCACTCCGTTCAACATCTACGCCAAGCTTGATCCGGGCGTGATATCGCTGCCGTACGTTGCAATGCTCACGCAGTTCGATGACGACGATTCGATATCCGCGCTCCGTCTCGACTACGCCATGGCCATGTCCGGCAATTCGTCGGTGGAGAATGCCTTGAAGCCTCAGGTGCGCATCGTTTCCTTCACGGTCGAGGATGGCGTTGAGGTTGCCGTCGACATGCCGACGACGATCAATCCTGCCACGCTCAAGGCCACGAAGGTGATGAGCGTCAAAATTACGCTTACGCTCAAGCTGTGGAACGCCACGACGCTCGGCGGCACATGGACGCAGATTGGCTCCGCCACCCAGACATTTACGCACGACACGACGTACGAGATGCTCGACAGGTCAGCGCTTGATTCGCTTAACGCGAACATCAAGTCGAAGATGAGCGGCAAGTCTGGATTCTTCAAGGTGACTGCTGAATGGAAATGAGAATGAGGAATTCGTGATGTCGAATGTCGAATGTTGGATGTCGAATGGTAGGACAGACGACAGAGGACAGATGACAAACGGTAGGGCGGCCTGTCCCCAGGCCGCCGCAGGACAGACGACAGAGAACAGACGACAAAGGATGATGATTTCCAATTCTCGAACCGCACTTTAATTCATACTCACAACTTTCAACTTTTAATTCTCAATTCTCAATTCTCAATTCTCAATTTCCAATTTCCAGTTCCCAATTTTCAAACCTCAAATCTCAATTCCTTATTATGAAAGCAAATCGCAAAGTCAACAAGGTGCTCGTGGTGAACTGTGGTTCCAGTTCGCTCAAGTTCCAGCTATTCAACATGGCCGACGAGGCAATGCTCTGCAAGGGCCTCGTCGAGCGCATCGGCATCGCCGGCAGCCGCCTCGTCTACACCAAGACGGGATGCGAGAAGATTGTCCGCGAGATTCCGATGAAGGATCACGTGGAGGCCATCCGCCAGGTGATGTCCGTCCTGTGCGACCCCGGGCACGGGGTCGTCAAGTCCCTCTCCGAACTCGACGCCATCGGCCATCGCGTGGTTCACGGCGCCGACAAGTTCGCCGCGCCCACGAAGATGACCGCCGCCGCCAAGGCGATGGTGCGCAAGTGCTTCCCGCTCGCGCCCCTCCACAACCCCGCGAACCTCCAGGGCATCGAGGCGTGCGAGAAGGCCGCGAAGGGCATTCCCAACGTTGGCGTGTTCGACACCGCCTTCCACCAGACCATGCCCGGCTGCGCCTACCAGTACGCAATTCCGCGCAAGGTCGCGAGGAAGTTCGGCGTCCGCAAGTACGGATTCCACGGCACGAGCCACAAGTTCCTCGTCCAGGCCGCCGCCAAGTTCCTCAAGAAGCCGCTTTCAAAGGTGAATCTCGTGACGTGCCACCTCGGCAACGGCTCTTCGATCGCCGCGGTGAAGAACGGCGAGTGCATGGACACCACCATGGGCCTCACGCCGCTTGACGGTCTCGTGATGGGCACGCGTTCGGGCTGCATCGACGCCGGTGCGCTCTTCTATCTCGCGAAGCAGGGCTTCACCGTCGACCAGCTCGACAAGATGCTCAACAAGGAGAGCGGCTTCCAGGGCCTCACAGGCGCCTTCGGCGGCGACACGCGCGACGTGTGCGCCAAGGCGGCGAAGGGCGACCTCGACTCCATCGAGGCGCTCGAGATGTTCGGCCATCGCGCGGCGCTCTTCGTCGGCGGGTACAATACGCTCATCGGCGGTGCGGACGCCATCGTCATGGCCGGCGGCATCGGCGAGAACGCGGCCGAGCTCCGCGAGCAGATCGTCAAACGTCTTGGCACGCTCGGCGTGAAGCTCGACAAGAAGGCGAACAAGTCCATATTTGGCGGCAAGTCGGGCGTCATCTCCGCTAAGGGTTCCAAGATTCCCGTGGTCGTGATTCCCACCAACGAGGAGCTCATGATCGCCCGCGAAACGGTGGACGTCTTGGCGAATTGAGAATTGAGAATTGAGAATTGAGAATTACAAGGGCGATTCACGCGCGACTTCTCAATTCTTCATTCTCTTCTCAATTTCCAATTTTCAATTCTCTTCTCAATTTTCACCGAATTCTTAATTCTCAATTTTTAATTCTCAATTCTCAATTCTCAATTCTCAATTTAAGAAAGGTTCTTATGTCAGCAATAACAAAGATAATAGAAAAGGCCTCGGCTCTGAACGGAACGATCGTTCTGCCTGAAGGCATGGATCCCCGCGTCATTACTGCGGCGTGTGCCGTCGTAGACCGCAAGATATGCACGCCGATAGTCCTCGGCACGCCCGAGGAGATTGCCGCCGCAGAATCGAAGGCGGGCCTCTCGCTCGCCGAACGCGGCATCAAGACGATCGACTATACGCAGGGTGACGCCGAACTGGAGGCCGCCTATCTCGAGGCGTGGAATGCCAAGGAGTCGAAGAAGCCTGCGGAGAAGCAGAAGATCATCGATCTCGCCGCCGCGGAGAAGACTCTCCGCACGAAGCGCATATACTTCGGCGGCATGATGGTGAAACTTGGCCGCGTCAATGGTCTGGTGGCCGGATCAATCGCCTCAACGGGCGACATGCTCCGCGCCGCGTTCCACACGCTTGGGACGCAGAAGGGCGTCAAGACGGCCTCGTCGTGTTTCATCCTCGATCTCCGCGAGCCTACGCCTTCCGGGGACACGGTACTCGCGTTCGGCGACTGCGCTGTAATTCCCTGCCCGACGGCCGAGCAGCTCGTCGACATTGGCCTCTCTTCTGCCGAGACGTACCGTTCGCTCACGGGCAACGAGCCGCGCGTTGCGTTCCTTTCGTTCTCGACGAAGGGATCGGCCTCGCATGATCTCGTCTCGAAGGTGCAGCAGGCAGTGGAGCTTGCGAAGCCCCGCTTTGCGGAGGCGGGCATCAAGATGGACGGCGAGCTCCAGTTCGACGCCGCGATAGTTCCGTCGGTCGGTCAGCTCAAGAACCCCGGCGGTGCGGTGCAGGGCGACGCAAACGTCTTCGTCTTCCCCGACCTTCAGGCCGGCAACATCGGCTACAAGATCGCGCAGCGTCTGGGTGGCGCGGTGGCGATCGGTCCCTGTCTCCAGGGGCTTGCGAAGGCGATGAACGACCTTTCGCGCGGCTGCAGCGCCGAGGACATCGTCGGCACGATTTGTGTCACGCTGCTGCAATCAGTCGATAAGAAGAATTGAGAATGGAGAATTGAGAATTGAGAATTAGAGGTCGAGTCTTTTAATCCCAATCCTCAATTCTCCGAATCGCCTTTGAAATTCTCAATTCTCAATTCTCAATTTCCAATTCCTGATTTCCCTCAAAAATAAATGTCAGCCCAAACTCACATAGCCCGCGCAAAGGAGGTCTTCGATTGCGAGATCGAAGGCCTCAGGCGGGTACGTGATTCTCTTGGCGAACCGTTCGCGAAGACGGTTGAGCTTATGGTCAGGTGCCTGGACGACGGAGGAAAGATCGTCGTCACGGGCGTCGGCAAGAGCCTCCACGTGGCCGAGAAGATCAGCGCCATACTTGCCTCCACCGGTTCATGCTCGATCGTCTTGAATCCTGTGCAGGCTATGCATGGAGACCTGGGGATGACGGCGGCGAAAGACGTCCTTCTGGCGCTTTCGTTCAGTGGAGAGTCCGAGGAGATAGTCAGGCTCATCCCGGCCGTTCGTCGCCATGGGCTGAAGGTAGTGGCGCTTACAGGCGGAGTGCAATCGACGCTGGCGGGCCTTTCGGACATCGTTCTGCCGATACCCTGCGGACCGGAGGCGTGCCCGTTCGGCATGGCCCCAACCACCTCCACCACCGCCACCATGGCCATGGGCGACGCTCTGGCGATGGCGCTCATAGACGCCAGGCGCTTCGACAAGGCGAGCTATGCGCTCAACCATCCGGCCGGCGCCATCGGCCGCGCGCTGCTCCTGAAGGTCACGGACGTGATGCGTACCGGCGAGCGCGTCGCCAGAGTCTCGCCCGGCGCCACCGTGTTGGACACTCTTCTTGCGATGACGAAGGCGCAGAGCGGTTCGGCAGTGGTTCTCGATGAGGCGGGCATTCTCCTCGGCATATTCACGGACGGTGACTTCCGCCGCTCGGTCAGCAGAATTGAGAATGGAGAATTGAGAATCGAGAATCGCGGGATGCCGGGCGACGGAAGTAGAACGCCGGAAGACGTGACGGATGACAGCGGCCAGAAGACAAAGGATTCACAGTTCTCGATCCTCAATTCGCCCGTGGGCGAGCTGATGACGCGCAACCCGTCGTTCATCCGGGCGGACGCCTACGCCGTTGACGTTCTGCGCGTTTTCGAGAAACGGAGAATTGACGACTTGCCCGTTTGCGAAGAAAATGGTAAATTACTTGGCGTCGTCGACATCCAGGATCTGCCCAGGATGAAGGTGCTGTGAATTTCGAAAGGCAAGAATCGAAAAGCAAAAACAAAGTGAAACGAAACGGGAGAAAATAATGAAGAGAATAGTGATTTTCGCGCTGGCGGTTGTCTGCGCGGCCACGGTTTCGGCCCAGAGCGCACGTCGCAAGGGGGCTCGCGGCGCAGACGGCGGCGAGGCCGTCGCGAAGGGGCGCGACGCATATTGCACGATAGACACTCCGGCGCGTCCCGGCGGTACGTGCCTTGCGAGCGCGCCGAACCTCCAGGCCAACGGCAAGCTTCTCCCGCCCCTTGGCGGCAAGCCGCGCCAGTGGATAGTCCTTGAGACGAAGTACACGACCATGGCGAAGTGGCAGGACGAGCTCACGTTCACGTGGCACGTGCTTTTGGATGGTTCCAAGGCAAAGGAAGTGGACCGCAAGAATCCGCCTTCGCCCTATTCGTACTACAACACCACTGTGCGCTACGTCGACATCAAGAAAGGATCGCACATGGCGTGCGTGTGTCTGCCGCCGTCGCATTACGAGCGCTTCGGCGAGCCGTGCACGGTGTCGCTCCTCATCACCAACAAGGAGGGCGACGAACTCGCGTTCCACACGGAGAACATGTCCGGCGACGTGTCGAAGGCCGGCGAGAAGTGGTGGGAGAACGACAAGTTCATGAACTGGCAGCAGAAGGCGAAGGGCGGTGCGGAGCCGAAGCCGATGGTCGAACGCCGCCAGGGACTCGTTGACCGCTCCAAGACGCCGTTCTGGCTCGTGAACAACGCCGACTACGAGCTCGTGCAGTAAGAATAAAGATGGGTTGACAGCAAATGTCCAGATTCCTGACATTGAACATAGGCGCTGCCAAGGCGACGCTTGCCGAGTACACTCTGAGCGGCAAGCGTTCGCTCACGCTCACGGCGTACGGCAGCGCCGACATGTCGCAGCTTGACGCGGACGCCGTTGCGTCTATGGACGCCACGCTGACGCCTGCATTGCATTCCATCATGCGGGAGAAGGGTATCAAGCCGGCTCCCCTGATGCTTTCTCTCGGCGGCCAGATGGTGTTTCCCAGGTTCGCCAAGTTCCCGGCGTCGTCGCCCGACAGGCTTGACGAGCTCGTCCGCTACGAGATAGAGCAGAATGTCCCGTTCCCGATAGACGAGATCGTCTCGGACCACCAGTTCCTCGGCCAGACTCCCGAGGGTGAGGAGGCCGCGATGATCGTGGCCGCGAAGCTCGACCAGGTCACGGCGGTGACCGACGCCGTGCGCGCCGCTGGTCTCAAGCCGTCTGTCGTCGACGTGGCTCCAATGGCCATATACAACGCGCTTCTCGCTTCGTATCCGGGGCTTGACGGCTGCAATGTGGTTCTGGACATCGGCTCGAAGACGACGAACCTCATACTCATAGAGGGAGCGAAGATATACAACCGCTCCATACCCGTCGCCGGCAATACGATCACGAAGGAGATTGCGCAGACGTTCGGCTGTTCGTTCGAAGAGGCGGAGCAGCTGAAGCTGGAGCGCGGCTATGTGTCGCTGGGCGGAGTGGTCGAAGACGAGGACGAGATAACGGACCGCGTCTCGAAGGTCATCAGGACTGTTCTCACGCGCCTTCATGCAGAGATATCCCGTTCGATCAACTTCTACCGTTCCCAGCAGGGCGGAAGTGCGCCCTCGAGGCTCTTCCTCACGGGCGGAAGCGCGCGACTGCAGCAGCTCGACCAGTTCTTCGGGGACTCGCTCCAGATAGAGGTGGAGTATCTGAATCCGTTCCAGTCGATCGCCTTCGGGCCTAAGATAGACGAGGCGGCGCTGGAGCTGGACGCCTTCGAGCTGTCCGAGTCGGCAGGTCTTGCCCTGCGCGCAGCGGACATGGCGGTGGTGAAGATCGACCTGATGCCGCCGGAGCTCGTCCGCGAGGCCAGGGCCATGAAGCGGATTCCGTTTCTGGTTGCGGGCGCCGTTGCGTTCCTTGCGGCGCTTGGCCTTGGCATATTCGCCCAGAGCCAGGCTGCGGACGTCGCCAGCGCCGAGGGCGAGGCAGTCTCGGCGCGCACGGCCAAGCTGAAGTCGCTCGAGACGACGCTCAAGAGCGAGCAGGATGCGGTGCGCGCGGGGATGGAGAAATGCGATGAATTCGCGAAGCTGTTCTGGGTGCGTCCGCTCGCGCTTCTCCGCCTCCGCGCCGTGAGGGAGTCTCTGGTGCAGGGCATGTGGATCACGGAGTGGGCTCCCATCGCGCCCGTCGACACGAAGGACTCCAGAGGCAAGGTGACGGCCAAGGGGCGCGAGGGCGTGCGGGTCACGGTGCGGGGATGGAGCGATGAACTCGCCAAGGCCGAGGCGGCATGGTCCGAGACGAACGGAGGAAAGAAGTCCACGAGCGCCGAGATAGTGCAGAACAACCTCAAGGGCAAGATGGTGATAGTGGCGGACACGGTTAAGATCGTCTCGCAGAAGGATGTGAAGGGATGCCTCGTCGAGTTCGCGATCCGCATGGAGTTCTCCGAGACGCCGTCGATCGTGAAGGCCGCCGAAAGGAAGGGGTCCGAGAAATGAGTCTTTCGAAGCAACAGACGGTGGCCGTTTCGTCGGCTGCGGCATTCGTTCTGGCGGCTGGCGCGCTCGGCTGGTTTCTGTACGACGCCTACTCCGGCCGCATGGAGCAGGAGGAGGAGCTTGCGCAGCAGACGGCTGCGTTTCTGCGCTTCAACGAGGCGCCAGTGTTTCCGTCCTTGAAGACCATCTCCGAGGCGAAGACGAATCAGGCGACGCTAGCGACGTGGCTCGATTCCGCGCGCGCGTATGCCGCGAGAGGCGACAGAAAGATGCCGGAGGAGACGCCGCCGATATTCAAGCAGCGTCTGGCGGCGACAGTGCGGAAGATGCGCATGCTCCCCGGCGCCGCCGCCGGCAAGATAGCCGCCCCGGCCTTCCAGTTCGGATTCGACGCATACCTCGGCGAGGGCGGAGTCCTGCCCGACGTCAAGGACGTGCCCCGCCTCTCTTCGCAGCTCGACGCGATCAAGTACATCGTGGCAGTGTTCGCCAGGGCCGGCGTGCTCGAGGTGAAGGAACTGCGCCGCGTGGAGCCGCCGCCGCCGGATGAAACCCCGGCGAAAGGCAGAAAGCCAAAGGCCAAGAAGAAGGCGGATGATGCCGCCGGAGAGCAGAAGGCCTCGTCGCTCGAGTTCGGCCTCGTGTTCACAGCGCGCCCCGACGCCATTGTGAAGGTCATGAACGCTTTTTCAAGCGACACTCGCTTCGTAATCGTCAAGAACTTCGCGTTCAAGGCCGTGGAGGACGACATTGTCTCGCGCATGGACGCCGACGCCGCGGCAAAGGCCGCCGCCGCGAATGCCTCCGGGTCGGGCCGTCGCCGCCGCCGTGCTGCGGCAGAGGCCGCCGCCAGCGAGGAGCCGGCTGACGCAGCGAAGGGCGGCGTCATCGCCGATCCGGAGTCCGGCTCTCCTCTCCAAGTGGAATTTACGCTCGAAGTGTGGGATTTCGGAACGGGAACGATCCAGGGAGCGGCGCCGTCCTCGGCGGCCGCAAAGAACGCGAAGGCAGATGCGGGAGGGCAGCCGTCCCCGGCGGCCGCAAAGAAGGTGCAGGCGGCCGCGCAGAAACGCGTCACTCCCCCAGGCAAGGAGGCCGGTAAATGAAATCCAAGGAGAATTTTCTCAAGGCCCATTACGATTGGCTTGTGGCCATTCTGGGCATAGCAGTTCTCGCCGCTTCGGTGGTTTTGCTTCTGCCGACGCTTGGGAAAACGCCCGAGGCCGCCGTGCTTCAGCGCGAAACGTGGCTGGCGTCGGCAAAACCATTGCACGACGAGGTGGCCCCCGTGGCGCTCGACATTCTCCAGGCGGCGCAGCGCGTCGCGAAGGCGCCGCCCCAGCTGAATACGATCGATCCCAAGGCCGGGAACTTCCTTGCGTCCGAGAGGCGTGTTCTGT
>Ga0310786_10012137_pt1 | contig 10689 bp, 12 predicted proteins | sample AusTroGonzalo_MG_FD_203881 | JGI IMG/M metagenome (GOLD analysis project Ga0310786, IMG submission 203881) | Bovine rumen microbial communities from tropical cattle in Woodstock, Queensland, Australia - Gonzalo_03 (v2) (version 2) | ecosystem: Host-associated > Mammals > Digestive system >...
AGGAGGATGGTACTCTTTTGGTACAGGGGGAACCGAGAACACGGGAATCCATTTTGGAGGATGTGAACCGGGAGCTCGAAGATCTGCGGATGTTTTGTGAGATTGGTGAGGGAAGTGTGACTGTTGACGAGACGGAGGATATTGATTGGATCAACAATTGGAAGCAATACTTTCATCAGTTTTATATAGATGACATATTGGTGATTCCTTCCTGGGAGGATATCAAACCGGAGGATTCGGAGCGGATGGTGCTTCATATCGATCCGGGAACCGCTTTTGGAACAGGTATGCATGAGACAACACAGCTTTGTATCCGTCAGTTGAAGAAATATATTACTCCGGAGACAGAGCTTTTGGATGTAGGTACCGGCAGCGGTATATTGGGAATCCTCTCCTTGATGTTTGGCGCAAAACATGTTGTCGGAACAGATTTGGATCCCTGTGCAGTACCTGCGGTGGAAGACAACTGTGCCAATAATGGGATTCATCGCGGGCAGTTTGATATGATGATCGGTAATATCATCACGGAAAAGGAAGTGCAGGACAAGGTCGGGTATGGGAAATATGACATAGTAGTTGCGAATATTTTGGCGGATGTTCTTGTACCGCTTACACCTGTGATCTTGCACCAGTTAAAACCCGGCGGGATTTATATCACTTCCGGTATCATAAACGATAAGGAAACAACGGTTGTTGAGGCTGTAAAGGCTGCCGGGCTAGAGGTGCTCGAAGTTACTTATCAGGGCGAGTGGGTCAGTGTTACCGCATGTAAGAAGGCGAACGTTTAACAAGCGGAGGTGCCTTGTACGGTAAGCAGATCTTCGTGACGGTTCACTAATGCACTAAAAAAGCAAAAGCGCTGTGGATGACAAGCAAAGTCTGAAGAGGCATTTGGGAGATCAAAAATGTATCAGTTTTTTGTCGGAGAAAACCAGATAGATGTAGAGCATCGGACGGTAACGATCACGGGTTCGGATTATAATCATATCAGGAATGTGCTTCGGATGCGCCCCGGCGAGGAGTTTGCCGTGAGCAATGGTATGGATGGAAAAGAATACCGCTGCGCCGTTCGGGCGTATCATGAGGCGCAGGTGGAATGCGAGCTGCGTTTTATCAAAGAGGATGGCGTTGAATTACCGGCTAAAATCTGGCTTTTTCAAGGGCTTCCAAAGGCGGATAAACTGGAACTGATCATTCAGAAATCGGTAGAGCTCGGGGTGTACAGGGTTGTTCCGGTAGAAACAAAACGCAGTATTGTCAAGCTGGATGAAAAGAAAGCAAAAAGCAAAACGCAGAGATGGCAACAGATATCGGAGGCGGCGGCCAAACAAAGTAAGCGTGCCATTATTCCGGAAGTTTCGCTGCCGGTCAGCTTTTCCGGGGCGCTCGAGATGGCACAGCAGATGGATCTGAAATTGATTCCGTACGAACTGGCGGACGGGATGGACAAGACACGTGAACTTATGGAAAATGCCAAACCGGGGCAGAACATCGCGATATTTATCGGTCCGGAGGGCGGATTTGACGATGCGGAGATTCAGGCAGCAGAAGCAATCGGAGTACAGCCTATCACCCTGGGCAAACGTATTTTACGGACAGAGACAGCCGGACTTACGGTGCTTTCCTGGCTGATCTATTTGCTGGAGGAGCGTTGATCCTTCGGCGTTTTTACAGGGAGATTGCGACAGCATTTATCATTCGGTCATAAGCAACACTTTGCAGGAGCGGGCATATAGTAATGTAAGAGGATTCCCGAAAGTTTGCTGCCGGTACGGAATTGAAATTTGTTAGATGGAGATCATGGAGATGGAGGTTTATTTAGACAATTCTGCGACAACGCGGGTATTTCCGGAAGTCGCTGAGTATATGACACAGATCATGTGCGGGCAATATGGCAATCCGTCCAGCCTGCATATTAAGGGGATGGAGGCGGAGCGAATCCTGCGCAAGGCGAAGGAGGCTTTGGCGGGTATACTCAAAGTCAATGAAAAGGAAATACTGTTTACTTCGGGCGGAACAGAGTCGGATAATCTGGCGCTTCGGGGCGTAGCCGGTGCCAGACAAAGACAGGGAAAGCATATGATCACTACGCAGATAGAGCATCCTGCTATTTTGCAGACAATGCACTTTCTGGAGGAACAGGGATTTCAGGTGACTTATCTGCCGGTCGATGCAAGCGGACGGATTATTCTCGAAGACCTGCAGCGCGCGATGAGACCTGATACGATTTTGGTTTCCATCATGCATACCAACAATGAAATGGGCGCGGTGCAGCCGATAGCGGAAGCGGGTGCATTGATCAAAAAACTGAATCCGAATACCCTGTTCCATGTGGATGCAGTGCAGGGATTTGGAAAGGCGATGCTTTACCCGAAAAGGATGAATATTGATTTAATGTCGGTAAGCGGTCATAAGATTCACGGTCCGAAGGGTGTAGGTTTTTTGTATGTAAACGAAAAGGTACGACTTCTTCCAATCCTGTTCGGAGGCGGGCAACAGGGGAATTTAAGATCCGGAACGGAAAATGTTCCCGGGATAGCGGGTATGGCAATGGCAGCTGAAAAGCTATATCGGGATTTTGAGGTAGACGTTCGCAGATTGACAGAATTGAAGAGCCATTTTATAGAGGGCGTCAGCAGGCTTGAAGGAACGGTGGTAAACGGGCTGATTCCGGGGAAGCCGGATGGAGAAGGAACAGCACCCCATGTGGTAAGCGTATCGTTCAGTGGAGTGCGCAGCGAGGTTTTGCTGCATGCACTCGAGGAGAAAGGGATCTTTGTATCAGCCGGAAGTGCCTGCTCTGCAAAAAAGCCTCAGCCGTCGGCAACACTTCGTGCGATGGGGGTTGCGAAGGAGATGCTTGAATCAACGATACGATTCAGTTTTTCCGTATTTACGACAAAGGAAGATTTGGAATATACATTGTCGGTATTGGGCGAGACCTTGCCGATCCTGAGAAAGTATACAAGAAAACGGTGATGTGTTTTTTGTTGCTCAACCGTTTTTGGCAAGGCATCACAGAAGGGAGATACGAATGTTTAAGGCATTTTTGATTAAATATGCAGAGATCGGAATCAAGGGAAAAAACAGGCATCTGTTTGAGGATGCTCTGGTGCATCAGATTAAATTTTCGCTGAAAAAATGTGAGGGTAGGTTTTTTGTTCATAAGACACAGGGACGAATCTTTGTAGAAGCGGAGTCGGAGTTTGACTTTGATGAGGTTGTGGAACGCTTAAAGCAAGTATTCGGAATCTGGGGGATCTGCCCCGTGGTTTACGCCGAGGACGAGGGATTTGAGAAACTCGCTGAAACGGTAGTAGATTATGTGAACAAGGTATATCCGGATAAGAATAAGACATTTAAGGTGGCTTCCCGCCGGGCAAGGAAGAATTATCCGAAGGAATCGATGGAGATCAATGCAGATCTCGGTGAGGTGATCTTGAAGGCGTTTCCCGAGATGCATGTAGATGTGCATGATCCGGATATCATGTTGAATGTGGAGATCCGCGAAAAGATCTATATCTATTCGGAGATCATTCCCGGACCCGGCGGTATGCCGGTCGGAACAGGCGGGAAGGCAATGCTTCTTTTGTCCGGAGGAATTGACTCGCCGGTTGCCGGCTATATGATCGCAAAACGTGGTGTCAAGATTGATGCAGTCTACTTCCATGCGCCGCCATATACGAGCGAACGTGCGAAACAAAAGGTGATCGACCTTGCGAGGATTGTTTCGAAATACACGGGTCCCATCTATCTGCATGTGATCAATTTCACGGATATTCAGCTTTATATTCATGAGAAATGTCCGCATGAGGAATTGACAATTATCATGCGTCGCTATATGATGCGGATTGCGGAACACCTGGCGAAAGAAAATGATTGCCTTGGACTGATCACGGGTGAGAGCATCGGTCAGGTGGCATCTCAAACCATGGCGTCACTGGTTGCTACCAATGAAGTTTGTGAGCTTCCGGTATACAGACCGCTGATCGGATTTGATAAGCAGGAGATCGTGGAAGTTTCCGAGAAGATCGGTACCTTCGAAACGTCCATCCAGCCGTTTGAGGATTGCTGTACCATCTTTGTGGCAAAGCACCCTGTTACGAAACCAAATGTAAAGATCATCCGCAGACATGAACACAATTTGGATGAAAAGATTGAGGAATTGGTAAAGACTGCTCTTGAGACGGATGAAGTGATTGTTGTTGAGTAGGACGCAGAGCATCCAAAATAAAAACCCCTCCGGGGCCCTACCTCCGAAGGGGTTTTAGAAGTTTCATTCAGAATTTATACTGCGTAGTTCTTGAGAACTTCCAGAACTTCCTCTGCGCCATCCTCTGCGTGGATATTCAAGTCGATGGGCTTGGAAAGATCAAGACTGAAGATTCCCATAATGGACTTTGCATCGATTACGTATCTGCCGGATACCAGATCGAAGTCATAGTCAAACTTGGTAATGTCATTGACAAAAGACTTTACCTTATCGATAGAGTTTAAAGAAATCTGTACTGTTTTCATGTGTGTTACCTCCTTCACTGTTGTCATACCTTCTGCCTACATCTTAATAGGTGGATAAGGAAAAGTCAAGGAAAAATATCAATGAAAAACAGCAGAAAAAACGGAGCTATCTATGAAAACTGTAGCATTTCACAATCTCGGTTGCAAAGTGAATTCCTACGAATTGGATATCATGCAGCAAATCCTGCAGGAAGAAGGTTATAAAATTGTACCTTTTGATCAAATTGCGGATATTTATGTGATCAACACTTGTACAGTGACCAATATTGCTGATCGCAAAAGCCGTCAAATGCTGCACAGGGCGAAGCAAAAGAATCCCAAGGCTGTTGTGGTTGCCGTCGGTTGTTATGTGCAGACCGATCCGAAAGGCATCGAGAAGGATCCCTGTATCGATCTGGCGATCGGCAACAACAAAAAAAAGGAGATTGCAGCGGTTCTTAAGGAATTTCTGTCACAATGCAGCGATAAAAACGATCAGGAAGCCGGGCATGATGGTATATCCGTACAGATGCAGGCAGAGGATAGAAATACAGCCTTATGTAATACAGGCAGCAGGAATGCGGCGGACAAAACACTCGGCGGACGGAGTGTGATTGACATAGCGCAGGAACATGAATACGAAGAATTCCGACTGAGAAGGACTGCCGAACATACAAGAGCATATATCAAGATTCAGGATGGCTGCAACCAGTTCTGTTCTTATTGTGCCATTCCGCTTGCACGGGGTCGTGTGCGAAGCCGCGAAGCCGAGAATATTCTGCAGGAGATCCGAGGGATTGTAGAAGCAGGGTATCATGAGATCGTGCTGACAGGTATTCATATCAGTTCCTATGGGATTGATACCGAGAAAGGTGATTATAAGGGAAGCGGAAAACTGCTGGAACTGATTGAGATGATCCATGAAATTCCGGGGCTTGAAAGAATCCGTATTTCTTCTCTTGAGCCCCGTATTGTTACCGAAGAGGCGGCCCGCAGACTTGCAGCTCTGCCGAAGGTTTGCCCGCATTTTCACCTGTCTTTGCAAAGCGGCTGTGATGCTACGCTAAAGAGGATGAACCGACATTATACAACGGAAGAATACAGCAGGAGTGTACAAGCTCTCAGGGATGCATATGCGCCATCCGTTCCTGCGATTACGACGGATGTGATCGTCGGATTTCCCGGAGAGACGCAGGAGGAGTTTGAGATCTGTAAAGCATTCCTGCAAAAGATCTGTTTTTACGAGATGCATGTTTTCAAATATTCCAAGAGGGCCGGCACACGCGCAGCGGTTATGCCGGATCAGGTGCCGGAGGAAGTAAAAGCAAAGAGAAGCGATGAATTGCTTGCACTTAAGAAGGAGCAATCCGAGCAATTTCGAAGGAGACTTCTGGGCCGGCGTGTCGAGGTGCTGTTTGAGGAGAAAAAGATGATCCGGGGAAAGAAATATCTTCTCGGACATACTCGTGATTATGTAAAGATTGCGCTGGAGCGAAGCGATGATAAAACCGGGCCGCAGGCGAACGATATACGTATGCTTGAGATTACGGAACAATTGACGGAGGATGTATTACTGGGCCATGAAACTGATCTTTTTTGATATAGACGGGACATTGATCGATGAAAAGGGAAATATGGCGAAGTCCACGCCTGAGGCCATTGCGAAAGCCAGAGAAAATGGGCATTTGTGTATCGTCAATACCGGCAGAACAGCAAGTCTTGTTATGGACTGGCTTCCTAAGCTTGCCGATTTTGACGGGTATTTGTGCGGATGCGGAACACATCTGATCTTTGACGGCAAAGACCTGCTTCACAAATCCTTTACTGCCGGGCAGTCGAAGAAGATTATTGAAGGTCTGGAAAAATACAAGATCGATGCGATTTTGGAAGGCGCAGAGAATGACTATCACAATGATCCCGAAAAGATGTATACGGCTGTATTCAAAGACTATATTACAAGCAGGTATAAACAATATCACTGGGGAAGCTATCAGGATGCAATAGGGAAATTTGATAAGTTTTATTGCTATGCAAATGACTCAAAAAGCGTATACAGGTTCATGGACGAGATGTCGGATCTATTGGAGCTGATCGACCGCGGGAAGGGATTTTTTGAGATCGTTCCCACCGGGTATTCCAAGGCTTCGGCGATGGATCGGCTTGCTAAGTACCTGAATCAGTCCGGAAAGTATCCGGTAAAGATCACAAGAGAGGATTATGCGGCAATCGGTGACAGCACGAATGATCTATCCATGCTTAGTCACGCGGGAACAGCCATTGCGATGGGAAGATCCGCGCAGGAGGTTTTACGGATCGCGGATTATGTGACAACGGATGTGATGAACGATGGGATCGAAAAAGCATTGGAGTTTCTGGGGGTATTGAAAAATTCTGAAAAATGAGGTAAAATAAAACTATCTAGAGCCTTTAATCGGAATCGGGGGTTTGAAGGTCCCGTGTGAGCAACGGATATGTAGCAGAAGTTGCAGGAAGGACAAGGTTTTTATGGATAATCTGGGCAATACTCAGTATTTTACGGTGGAATCCGAGCAGGAGACGGGGGTACAGCTTGTGCTGGATGCCGTCTATGAAGCACTTTCGGAAAAAGGATACAATCCGGTCAATCAGATCGTGGGATATATCATGAGCGGGGATCCTACTTATATCACAAGCCACAAGAATGCAAGAAGCCTGATCAAGAAGGTAGAGCCTGATGAGCTTGTGGAGGAGATGTTGCGCTATTATATCGAGCACAAACTCGGCAATAACACCAAGAGGTAGGAACGACATGAGAATCATGGGATTGGATTTCGGTTCGAAAACAGTCGGCGTGGCAATCAGTGACGCTTTACTTATTACGGCCCAAGGTGTGGAAATTATTAAGCGCAAGGAGGAGAACAAGCTCCGGCAGACGCTGGCCAGAATTGAGGAACTGATCCGGGAATATGAAGTTGATACGATTGTTCTCGGAGAGCCGCTTCATATGAACGGTACGGAGGGTGTCCGTGTGGAACTTACGATGGAGTTTATGGAGAAGCTCGAACGCCGTACGGGATTGCCAGTGATACTATGGGATGAGAGGCTGACTACGGTCGCAGCCGACAAAACGATGATGGAAGCCGGGATACGGAGAGAACATCGCAAGGATTATGTGGATATGATCGCAGCCACATTTATCCTCCAGGGTTATCTGGATTATCTTGCATCCGGACGAAACAGGCAAAAGGACCGTCCGGAAGGGAAAGAAGACGATAATGAGTAAGTTGGAAAAGATTCAATTTACACCGGAGGGAGAAGAACCGGTAGATTTTTATGTGTTGGAACAAACCCGTATCGGGGGAACGAATTACATTCTCGTGACGGACGTTGAGGAGGGAGACGGAGACGCATTGATCCTCAAGGATCTGTCCGGGGACGGAGAGGCAGAAAGCATATATGTCATTGTAGATGATGACGATGAGCTATCCGCTGTGAGTGGCGTGTTTGAAAACATGCTGGAAGATATCGACCTGGAATAAAGGATTTCAGGTTTTATCTTTGTGCTCAGGATTGCAGTAAAAGTACATAGTCTGAGTACAATGGAATTAGGAGGAAAGCATTTGAGTAAGAAAAAAGAGAATATTACAGGCTCCAAACTGAAGGTGATCCCTTTGGGCGGTTTGGAGCAGATTGGCATGAACATTACTGCCTTCGAATTTGAGGACAGTATTATTGTGGTGGATTGTGGTCTTGCCTTTCCTGCAGATGATATGTTGGGGATTGACCTGGTGATCCCGGATATCACTTATCTGAAGGAAAATATTGATCGTGTAAAAGGTTTTTTGATCACGCACGGACATGAGGATCATATCGGTGCGTTGCCCTATGTACTGAAGGATATTAATGTACCTGTTTATGCAACAAGGCTGACAATGGGACTGATTGAGCACAAGCTCGAAGAGCACGGAATGATGAAGACCACCAAAAGAAAAGTTGTGAAATTCGGTACGAATGTCAACCTGGGTCAGTTCCGCATAGAATTCATAAAGACAAATCACAGTATCGTGGACGCTGCGGCATTGGCGATCTATTCGCCTGCGGGCGTCGTGGTGCATACGGGCGATTTTAAGGTCGATTTCACTCCTGTTTATGGAGATGCGATCGATCTGCAAAGGCTCGGAGAGATTGGCAAAAAGGGCGTGCTTGCACTGATGTGCGATTCCACCAATGCAGAACGTCCCGGATTTACACCTTCTGAGAAGACTGTTGGAAGAACGTTTGATACACTGTTTGAGGAACACAAGAATACGAGGATCTTTGTTGCTACGTTTGCATCCAATGTGGACAGAGTGCAGCAGATCATCAATTCCGCATATAAATTTGGTCGGAAAGTTGCGGTGGAAGGCCGCAGTATGATCAACATCATCGAGACGGCGATCGATCTCGGTTGTATCACGATACCGGAGAACACCCTCGTGGATCTTGATCAGATGAAGAATGTGCCTTCGGAAAAACAGGTGATTATCACCACGGGCAGCCAGGGAGAAAGTATGGCGGCGCTAAGCCGCATGGCCAACAACGTGCACCGTAAGATCACAATTGGTGCGGGAGATACGGTGATCTTTTCATCCAACCCGATTCCGGGCAATGAAAAGTCGGTTACAAGGATCATCAATGAGCTTTTGCGCAAGGGCGCGGACGTTATTTTTCAGGATGTGCATGTTTCGGGACATGCATGCCAGGAGGAGATAAAGCTCATCTATACGTTGCTGCAACCGAAATATGCAATTCCGGTTCACGGAGAATATAAGCATTTAAAAGCTCAGGCAAAGATTGCGAAAGATCTTGGAATACCGAAGGATCATATCTTTATTTTATCATCCGGTGATGTGCTGGAGATGGATGAGAATGAGGCAGCTGTGACTGACAAGGTTGCGACAGGAGCGATTCTGGTGGACGGACTTGGTGTCGGAGATGTCGGAAATGTTGTATTGCGTGACAGACAGCACCTGGCAGAAGATGGCATCATGATTGTTGTGATGAGTCTGGAGAAGGCTACGGGAGAACTGCTCGCCGGGCCGGATATTGTATCGAGAGGCTTTGTTTATGTGCGGGAAGCGGATGAATTGATCGAAGAAGCCAGACTAACGGTTGATGAAGCGATTACGGCATGTTTGGACAGAGGCGTGACCGATTGGGGAAAGCTGAAGGCTACTACGAAGGAAGTGCTTGGTGATTTTGTATGGCGTAAGACCAAGAGGCGTCCCATGATCCTGCCGATCATTATGGAGGTTTAGGAGATGAATGAGGTGGATGAAGCCACCGAAAAACTGGTGGAGGTTGTCCTTGCATCACAGGAATATCAGGAATATCGAACACAATTAGAGAAGGTAAAACAGTTTCCGGAGTTAAAAAAGAAGGTAGATGAATTCCGTCAGCACAATTACGCATTGCAAAGCAGCCCGGACTATGCCTTTGATAAGATGGAAGAATTTGAAAGAGAATATCGGGATTTTCTGGAAGACCCGCTGGTGGCATCGTTTCTTGACGCTGAATTGGCTCTTTGCCGCATGATGCAGCATATCAGTTACCGAGTCGTCGAAGCGGTCGATTTTGAGTAGGAATGAGGTTTTTTGAAATGAAAAAAGTAAAAGACGGCTATAAAAAAGATGGATTTATAAGAAATTTCTTCACGATGGCGCTGCATATCGGATTGGTTGCAGTGGCGGTGCTTTATATTATGAATATTAAAGAACAGACTTATATTTTTGGCTATCGGATCTTTAAAGAGCCTCCGGTTACCAACGAGGAACAGGAACCTATCGTGGCTACCATTACGATCTCGAACGGTGTTACTCCAAATTCTCTCAGAGACTCGCTGCAATCGAAGGGACTGATCAGAAAAGACTCAAAATGGCTCTTTATCTTTCAATTCTATTGTTCGGAGTATAGGAAGGAACTGAAACCGGGGACCTATGAACTCAGTACGGCTATGACAGTGGAGCAGATGATGGCGGTGATGGCCGGAGCGGAGGTAAAACAATGATCATAGAACCGAGGATGGCAACATTTATCGATTCGCTGGATCCGGGTAATCCGCAGTATCTGAATGAGCTTGAGCGGACAGCACTTGCGGACGGAATTCCGATCATCCGCAAGCCGCTGCAAAGCTTTATGAGATTTTTGCTTTTGTTTGTGAAGCCGAAGCGGATC
>Ga0310786_10012138_pt1 | contig 10688 bp, 5 predicted proteins | sample AusTroGonzalo_MG_FD_203881 | JGI IMG/M metagenome (GOLD analysis project Ga0310786, IMG submission 203881) | Bovine rumen microbial communities from tropical cattle in Woodstock, Queensland, Australia - Gonzalo_03 (v2) (version 2) | ecosystem: Host-associated > Mammals > Digestive system >...
TTGGAAAGGTTCTGAAAATGGCGTTGCCGATGCGGAAAACTATGTTTCCCGTACCAGACTTTCCGACCTCGAGAGGGTTTCCAAGCATCTCAAGGACAACTACGGCTACGATACAGGTTCCTATACCAACTTCCCTGCAGACGAGTCCAACACCAAGTTCCTCGCCCGCCTCGACTGGAACATCACTGACAAACATCACCTTGCTGTCCGTTACAACTACACTCTCAACAAGGTTTGGAATTCTCCCAACGCCACCTCTATGGACGGCAGCCCCCGTGTATCCGGTGCCCGTATGTCACAGTACTCCATGTCTTACGCCAACTCCATGTACTCCGTGGAGAATCTCGTGAAGACAGTATCTGTCGACCTCAACAGCCGTATCTCCGACAAACTTTCCAACCAGTTCCTTGCTACTTATTCCAAGCTCGATGATATCCGTGGTACCAACTCCGGGGAGTTCCCCTTCATCGATATCCTCGAGAAAGACGCCGACGGCAATGACAACAACTACATCGCAGCCGGCCTCGAGCTCTTTACATGGAACAATGCCGTCCACAACACTATCGCAAACGTAAAGGACGACCTTACCTACTACTTCGGAGCACACAAGCTCACCGGAGGCGTCAACCTTGAATACCAGATGGCTGACAACCAGTACATGCGCAACGGTACCGGTTACTATCGCTACTCTTCACTCAATGATTTCCTCACCGGCGCCGCTCCCGAGACCGTCTGTCTCACCTACGGCTACGACGGCGAGACCAAACCGGCCGCCCGAGTACAGTTCTACAAGGCTGGTATCTACGCCCAGGATGACTGGCAGATCAATGAGAAGTTCAAACTCAACTACGGCCTCCGCATCGACGGTCTCTTCTTCGACAACAGCGACCTCATGACCAACAACGCCATCCTCGCCCTTACTTACTATGACGATAAGGGCGGCGAGCGTCACATTGACACCGGCAAATGGCCTTCATCCAACATAACCTTCTCTCCCCGCGTAGGTTTCAACTATGACGTATTCGGTGACAAGAGCCTCAAGGTTCGCGGTGGTACCGGTCTCTTCTCTGGCCGTCTCCCTCTCGTGTTCTTCACCAACATGCCGACCAACGGCGGTCTCGTACAGTATCAGGCACAGATCGGCTCCAGCACCAAATATGATAACCTCCCTGCCGCTGTCAAAGCGAAATATCTCTCTGTAAACGAGGTGCTCGCCCAGTTCGCAGGCGGACTCGCCAAAGACGAGAATGGCAGGGCCAACATCGCTGCCATCTACAACAAACTCGTTGAGATGGGCTATCCCAGCACCGTTTCTCCCGAAGATGGTACCGTTCCTTCATCCATCTCCGCTGTAGATCCCAGCTTCAAGATGCCTCAGGTATGGAAGACCTCTGTCGCTGTAGACTATGCATTCCCTACCTCATTCCCTCTCTCCGCATCTGTTGAGGGTATCTTCAACAAGACCATCAATGGTGTGACCATTTCCGACTGGGCTATCCCTTCAGTAGGCGGCTTCTCCCGCTTCAACGGCGTGGACAACCGTCCTATCTACCCTGCCGGTTTCCGCACAGGCACCAAGGCCTTCGTCCTTGAGAATACCAGCAAGGGCTACGGCTACTCTGCCGCTGTCACCATCAATGCCTCTCCTGTACAGGGTCTCGACCTCATGGCCGCATATACCCACACTGTCAGCAAGGAGCTCACCGGTATGCCTGGTTCAGCAGCTGAGTCCGCCTTCACCTATGTACCCACAGTTGAGGGACCCAACAACATCCGTCTCCACAACTCCCAGTACGTAACCCCTGACCGTTTCGTCGCTTCCCTCGGTTACTCCGACAAGTCCAACAACCACTACAGCTTCATCTATGAGACATGGAGAGGTGGCTACAACTACTCTTACATGCTCACCAACGATATGAACAGCGACGGTTACAATTACGACGCTCTCTATATCCCCACCGATGAGCAGGTTGCCAACGGCGAGTTCCGTTTCGTCAACGATGGTGACAGGGATCGCTTCATGGATTTCGTCCACAACGATTCCTACCTCAGCAAGAACCAGGGTAAATATGCTGAACCTTACAGCGTTTACAGCCCTTGGGTACATCGCATCGACTTCAGCTATAAGCACGACTTCAAGGTCAATATCTGCGGTTCCACCAACACCCTCCAACTCAGCCTTGACATCAAGAACCTCCTCAACCTCTTCAACTCTTCATGGGGTGTAAGCAAGGCTCTCAACTCAGCAATCGGTACCGAGGCCCGCATACTCACCTACAAGGGTGTAGATTCGGACGGCTATGCTACATTTGCTACTCCTGACGCCATCAGCGGCTCTACTCCTACATTCACTGCCAACCACGCCCTCGGCCAGTGCTGGTACGCTTCTGTAGGTAGCAAATACATGTTCAACTAATCCAAAAGTCAAGAGAATATGAAACTCAAATATATTATTCCCGCCCTTTTCGCAGCATTCGCTACCGTGGTAGGCTGCAACGAAGAAAAGGATACCTATCTTGACGAGGTTCGTGTATCCAGCTCATACGTATCCATTTCCGTAGACGGTGGTGTCAGCACCATCACGGTGACAGCCACAGAAGACTGGGCTTTTGCCAAGATCTTCAAGATTGACACCGGTGAAACGGATTTAGAGGGCAACAAGATATATGTTCAGCAGGCTGCTCCCGAGTGGCTTACCCTTTCTGCAACGCAGGGCGTTGCCGGTGAGACGGAAATCACCTTCTCCGCTGAAGAGGTGGCCGGTGGACGTGCCGCAGAACTTCAGCTTGTCTGCGCAGGACGCACCCAGCATATCAATGTGATCCAGGGCTCACTTGAGGCAGAGGACTCTAAATGCAATAAGATCATCGCCGGACCAGACAGCAAGACATATCGCGTTACCGGTATTGTCAAGTCCATCGCCAATACTACCTACGGCAACTGGTATCTCGAAGATGAGACCGGTGAGGTCTACATCTATGGTACCCTCGACGCCAAGGGCAACGAGAAGAACTTCACCAGCCTCGGAATCGAAGTGGGTGACAAGGTCACCGTAGAAGGTCCCAAGACCACTTACAATGGTGTAGTCGAGCTTGTCAACGTCACAGTCATCAAGATCGTTAAGTCTCTTGTCAAAGTAGAGCCTTCCACAGTCAACCTTGACAAAGACGCAGCCGACTTCATCGTCAATGTCCTCTACTCCGGCAATACCTATGAGTTCTCCAGCGAGGCTGACTGGCTCTCTGTCGTAGGATCCACCACCGTTGACGATACCCTTCGGGTAAAAATCCATGCGACTGAAAACACCGGAAGCACATCCCGCGAAGGCGTCATCAACTTCTCGTCCAGCAATGGCAAATCCACCTCTACCGTGTCCCTCACCGTATCACAGAAGGGCGCTATAATGGAGGCAGTCGTTAAGGACGTCCTTGACGCTGAGGACGACAATTCGTTGTATTATCGCGTGACCGGTTATGTATCGGCTGTCAACAACCTTGAGAAAGGCCGTTTCGACATCACCGACTACTCCGGCACCATCTATTGCTACAACATTGCGCAAGCTGACGGAAGCGCTTCAACGGACATCTCTTCCATGGTGGCCCGCGGTGATATTGTCACTATCGTATGCTACAGGTCATCCTACAACGGCACCAAACAGCTCCTCGGATACCTTGAGAGCGTAAAGAAGGTGACCAAGGTCACCATCGCGGAATTCGTTGCAGCCGCCGACGATGACAACGTCCTCTACAGCATCACCGGTGTTGTCACCGATGGCGCCGATGAGAATGCCGGCAAGAAGTTCGATGTCACTACTTATGGCAACTTCGACCTCGTCGATGCGACAGGCTCCGTATATGTATATGGTGTACGTACCGGCCTCAATGGTGAGAGCGGCAAGTTCTCTACCCTTGGAGTCGTTGAAGGCGACAAACTTACCATTGTCGCATCCAAGACTACATATGCGTCCAAGAACTTGATTCAGGCCAAGAACGCATGGTACGTTTCCCATGAATCATATAATTAAGAGGTAATTCCGAATCCTATATGGCGGAGCGGCAGATATTGCCGCTCCGCTTTTTTTACTATATTTGTATGTTGTACAAGAGAAAGCACATACATATTCATTACCATATGACCTGGTGGAGAAACCCCCTTTTTATCCTTATCCTTATTGCACTGACGCTGCCGCCGGTATCAGCGCAAAGGAAGACATGTGTCATCGGCTTCTACAATGTGGAAAACCTTTTCGACACTACCCATGACGATGGAAAGAACGATTATGAATACACCCCTCAGGGTGCCAATGCATGGACTCCCGAAAAATACCGGAAAAAGCTCCACAATATAGCCTATGCCATATCCCGTATGGCAGAGGCCAACGGGCAGTTCCATGCTATCCTCGGTCTCGCCGAGGTTGAGAACGAACATGTCCTCAGAGATCTCGTCGCGACGAAAGAACTTGCTCCGGCCGGATTCAGGCATATCCTCGTGGAAGGCCCCGACAGGCGCGGCGTCGATGTGGCTCTCCTCTATCGTCCTGACGTATTCAAGGTGACCGGGGTGGATTCGATACCGTTCGACTTCAACAGCGGCATCGAATTCGAGTTCTCCCGAGAGGAGCAAAAAGGTTTTCGCACGCGTGACATCCTCAGGGTTTGCGGCACTATCGACGGCGAAACATTCGCCGTCTACGTCTGCCATCTGCCCTCAAGGGGCGGGGATAAAGGAGGAGACCTCCGCTGCCGGGGAGCCGAAATAGTCTACAATGACGCCATGGCCCTCCAGAAGTCCCGGCCCGGTATAAAGATAGTTGTCATGGGGGACATGAACGACGATCCCACGGACGAGAGTATGACACGCTATCTCCATGGCCGCGAAAGGATTTCCGCGACAACTGACACGGATTTCTTCTCCCCGTTCCTTCCCATGATAAAGAACGGCTACGGTACTCTCTCCTACCGTGGAAGATGGAACCTCTTCGACTGCATCCTCGTCAACCGCGCCCTCGCCCGTCCTGCCAAAGGCACGTTCGGAATCCAGAAAATCGAGAAAGGCAAGTACTACGGAAAAGTCTTCAACGCCGATTTCCTCACCAACCAGTCCGGCCCCTACAAAGGCACACCCTACCGTACCTTCTCCCGCGGGGAGTTCATCGGAGGCTACAGCGACCACTACCCCACCTACATCGTAATCAAGAAATAACACATACGATATGAAGAAAACACTAATCATCACAGCAGCAATCCTCACCATGACAGCCTGCAACCAGAAAACCAACATCTTCCAGCAGCAGTGGGACACACCCTACGGCACCGCTCCTTTCAGCCTCATATCAGAAGCTGACTACCTTCCCGCGTTCAAGGCAGGAATCGAAGAGCGCCGCGCGGCCATCAAAGCCATCACCGACAACGCCGAAACCCCTACCTTTGACAACACCATAGCTGCCCTCGACCGTTCCGGAGCCCTCCTCGACCGCGTCTCAGGCGTTTTTTTCAACCTCACAGAATCTGATGCCACTTCCTCCATGCGTGCTCTCAATGAGGAAATCCAGCCCCTCTATACCGAAGCATCCAACGAAATCTATCAGAATCAGGCACTTTTCGCCCGCGTAAAATCCGTCTATGACAATCAGGACGGCCTCACCCGCGAGCAGCAGATGCTTACAAAAAAATATTACCAGAAATTCGAGCGCAACGGCGTCTCTCTCGACGAGGCCGGCCGCAAGCGCTTCGCCGAAATCAGCACCCGTCTCTCAGCCCTCTCGCAGAAATTCGGCAACAACCTCCTCGCAGAAAACAACAAATTCAAGGACTCCCTTGGCATCACGGTATCGCAGTACTCCGACTTCATGTCATCCTGCGATGACCGCGCCACCCGTATGAAAGCCTTCAAAGCCTACTCCAGCAGGGGCAACAACGGTGACGAGCATGACAACAATGCCATCGTCCTCGAGATCATGAAGCTCCGCACCGAGCAGGCCGCTCTCCTCGGCTACCCCAACTCCGCCTCATACCTCCTCGCCGACAAGATGGCCGGCGACCCTGCAACAGTCGACACTTTCCTCAAGGAAATCATGGACGCCGCCATGCGCAAAGCCAATGAGGAAAAAGCCGACATGCAGAAAGTCATGGACCGCGATATCGCCGCAGGACTCCTTCCCAAAGGCACCACCATCCAGCCCTGGGACTGGTTCTACTACGCCGAGAAGGTGCGTAAAGAGCGCTACGACCTCGACGAGGCCATCACCAAACCCTACTTCCAGGCTGACAGCGTCATGAAAGGAGTATTCTATGCCGCCAACAAGGTCTACGGAATCAACATCACTCCCGTTCCCGAAGTCGAAGTCTACAATCCCGTCGTCAAAGCCTTCAAGCTTTCCGACGCCGACGGCTCCCTCCTTGGCATCTTCTACGCGGACTACTACTCCCGCGACACCAAACGCGGCGGCGCATGGATGAACAACTTCCGCGACCAGTATGTTGATGCCGACGGCAATGACATCCGCCCCATTATCGTCAATGTCTGCAACTTCCCCGCACCCACTGAAGACACCCCCTCGATGCTCTCCATCGACAACGTCCAGACGGCATTCCACGAATTCGGGCACGCTCTCCACGGCTTCCTGACCAAGTGCAACTATGCCGGCATCAGTGGCACCTCCGTGGCACGCGACTTCGTGGAGATGTTCTCCCAGTTCAATGAAAACTGGGCCTTCCAGCCTGAGATCCTCTCCCATTATGCCAATGACTACCGTACCGGCGAGCCCATTCCCGCCGACCTCGTGGCCAAGATACTCAATGCCCTCAAATTCAACCAGGGCTTCATGACAGGCGAGCTGTGCGCAGCCTCCATCCTCGACATGAAATGGCATGAACTCTCAGCCGAGGACCTCGCCAGGATCAACACCCCTCAGGACGTACGCGACTTCGAGGCACGCGTCAGCGCTGACATGGGTCTAATCGGCGAGATCATTCCCCGCTACCGTACCACTTACTTCAACCATATCTTCAACAGTGGCTACAGCGCCGGCTACTACAGCTACCTCTGGTCCGAGGTACTTGATATGGATGCATTCGAATACTTCGAGTCTGTAGGCATCTTCGACAAACCCACGGCGGTGAAGTTCCGTGAGACATTCCTCGAAAGAGGTGGTTCCGAAGAGCCAATGACTCTCTTCCACACTTTCCGCGGCGCAGAACCTGACCCCGCCGCCCTTCTCCGCGGCCGCGGTCTTCAGTAGATCATTCCGTCCGTCGCTAAAAACATGCTGTTCATCGTCAATGGGTGGAACTGAGTTTGTCAAATGATTATATTTGTGAAAGCATACACACTGAAACAGATAACGTCATGGACATAACTCTCCGAATCAATTATTCCACCCGTTGGGGTGAACAGATAGTTCTCGCGACAGGCAGGAAGACATACCCGATGCAATACAGCCCCGGCGGCCTCTGGAGCGTCACGCTCCCCCTTGCCGCCTTCGGGAAATCATACCGCTATATCCTCGTCTCCTCCACTTCCGCCCCGACCGGCAATGTGCTCCGCCGCGAATGGCGTCCCCACACCCTCCCTCCAGTCCTTACCTCGCCAGTCCTATACACACCCATCGTTGTCGACGACTGCTGGCAGGACCGTCCCGCCGGATCCACCTTCTATTCTTCCGCCTTCACCGACGTTATCTTCGCACGCCGCTCCCGCCCGCGGGCGACACGGCGCAAGGGCCGCGTGACCCTTTGGGTCCCGGCTGCCGAAATCCGTCCCGGCGAGGTGCTCGCCGTCACGGGTTCCGGGCCCCTTTTCGCCGACTGGTCGCGCTTCCTTCCCCTTGACGACAGCCGCTTCCCCTGGTGGAGCGTCACCCTCGACGCCAAATCACCGTTTACCTACAAATACGTAATTCTCGACAGCGGGACCGGGGCACCGCTCCGCTGGGAAAGCGGCCCGGACCGTAGCAGCGGCGACATCCCCGCATCCGGCTCCCACAGGGTGGTCGCCTCAGACCGCCCAGTCTTCGCCTCCGCCCCCTGGCGCGGTGCAGGCACCGCCATACCTGTCTTCTCGCTCCGCTCCGAAGACAGTTTCGGCGTCGGTGAATTCCACGACCTCAAGAAGCTCGTGGACTGGGCCGTCGCCACCGGCCAGAACGTCATCCAGATCCTCCCCGTCAACGATACTACGATGACGCGCACCTGGCAGGACTCATATCCTTACAATGCCAACTCCTCCTTCGCCCTCCATCCCCAGTTCATCCACCTCCCGGCCGCCGGCGTCCGTGCCGACAAGGCCTACCGTGCGCTCCGTGACGAACTCAATGCCCTTCCCCAGGAAGACTATGAGCGAGTCAACGATGAAAAGATGCGGCTGCTCCGGAAAGCCTACTCCACCACCAAAGTCACCTCCAAGCCTGCCTACAAGGCTTTTGTCGACGCTAATGCCTACTGGCTGCTGCCGTATGCCGCCTACTCTGTCCTGCGTGACGAAAAAGGCACCGCCGACTTTACCCAGTGGGGCAGATACTCCAGATACAACCAGAAATCCGTCAACTCCTATATCAAGTCCCATCCCGACGAGACGGGATTCTACTGTTTCCTCCAATACTGCCTTGACGAACAACTGAAAGATGCTGTAAGATATGCCCATTCCCATGGGATCATACTCAAGGGAGACCTTCCCATCGGGGTCAGCCGCACCAGCGCCGACGCCTGGACACATCCCGAACTGTTCCACATGGACAGCCAGGCCGGAGCACCGCCGGATGCTTTCGCCGCGGACGGGCAGAATTGGGGATTCCCTACATATAACTGGGAAAAAATGGCCGAAGACGGCTTCGCCTGGTGGAAAAACCGCCTCCGCAAGATGAGTGAATATTTCGACGCCTTCCGCATCGATCATATTCTCGGCTTCTTCCGTATCTGGGAAATCCCCGCCCAATACAAGAGCGGTCTCATGGGGCACTTCAACCCTGCGCTTCCCTATGGCGGGGACGAACTTCGTTCGCGAGGGCTCGACCCTGCATGCGGGCTGTTCCTGGAAGACCCCCGCAAGCCAGGATACTTCCATCCGCGCATCTCGTCCCAGTTTACAGATGCCTACAGGGCTCTGCCGGACCATCTTAAAGACAATTATAATGCTCTCTACGATGATTTCTTCTATCGTCGTCACAACCAGTTCTGGAAAGACTCCGCCTATCTCAAGCTGCCGTCCCTTATCCGTACCACCGGCATGCTCGCCTGCGGCGAGGATCTCGGCATGATACCTGCCACCGTCCCTGAGACTATGGAGGACCTCAACATCCTCTCTCTCGAAATCCAGAGGATGCCCAAGGACCAGACCGTAAAGTTCTGCTCTCCGGAGAACTACCCCTATTTCAGCGTATGCGCTACCGGAACCCATGACACCTCTCCTCTCCGTGCCTGGTGGGAGGAGGACCGTGATGCTACGAGTGAATACTATCACGACATCCTGCACCACGACGGCAACGCACCTTTCTACTGCGAACCGTGGATATGCGAAGAGATTGTCAGGAGTCACATGCGATCCCCCTCAATGCTCGCCATCCTACCCTTGCAGGACTGGCTCTCAATAGACGGAGACATCCGCTATCAGGGCAATCCCGCCGACGAACGGATCAATGTCCCCGCCATTCCCCGCCACTACTGGCGCTACCGCATGCACCTGACTCTCGAGACCCTTATCGCCTCCCAATCCCTCAACACCCGTCTCCGCGACGTGATCGCAGCCCGAGGGTAAATATCCGGTATACGGCTGTCATTCTTCCAGCCAGGACATGAAGTTGTCCACCCGGGCGCGGGATACTGTGAGGTCGGTATAGGCGGTGATACCTTTGCAGAGAGTGAGTCGCAGGCGGCTGCCCATGAGTTTGGTGACGCTGTCAATGGCGTCTTCCGAGATGATGCAGTTGCGTGATATGCGGAAGAACTTGTCATGGTCGAGTCCCTGCTCAATGGTATCTAGCGAGTCGTCAAGCACGTAGCTGTGGCTGTCATAGGTGACGATGTAGGAACTCTTGGCTTCGGAATAGAAATAAGCGATATCCCGTGTATTGACGGGAAGGATGCGGTCGTTGAGGCGCACGAGAAACTTCGTTTTCCGTGATGAGGCCGGTACTTGAACCGGCTTCCGCACGGAAGAGGGGAGTTCCGCCATGGCCTCGGCGCGACCTATCGCACGCCGCAGGCTGTCGATTTCTATCGGTTTGAGCAGATAGTCAAGGGAATTGACTTCAAAAGCCTTGACGGCATAGCTGTCGTAGGCCGTGGTCATGATGACGTGGGCATTGATGTCCACCATGTCGAAGATCTGGAAGGCGTTGCCGTCGGAGAGCTCCACATCCATGAAGATGACGTGGGGTGCCGGCTGGGAAGGGTCGTTGCCGTTGTGGGCTTTGAGCCATTCCACCGAACCGGCTACGGAGTCGGACGAACCGATCACGTTGATGTCGGGGAAGTGGACTTTGAGGGTCTTGATGAGATTCTTGCGGGCCATGGGCTCGTCTTCTATTACAAAGGCATTGAGTTTCATGTCGTGTGTGGTATTAGAGGAGTGGAAGGACGATAGTGTATGATTCCGCAGACTGTTGTATTTCCATGCCCTGGCTGGCGATGTCATTGTATTGTTTGCGGATGTACTGGTGACCAAGGCCGGTGGATACGGCTGGTGTGAGGCGA
>Ga0310786_10012139_pt1 | contig 10688 bp, 6 predicted proteins | sample AusTroGonzalo_MG_FD_203881 | JGI IMG/M metagenome (GOLD analysis project Ga0310786, IMG submission 203881) | Bovine rumen microbial communities from tropical cattle in Woodstock, Queensland, Australia - Gonzalo_03 (v2) (version 2) | ecosystem: Host-associated > Mammals > Digestive system >...
TGCGGTGGGAGATGACTGTATGGGTTGAGATGCACAGCACATCTGCAATTTCTTTGTTGCTAAGCCCACGAACCACCTGAACGAGCACATCTTTTTCCCGTTCACTCAGTTCTTCCGTTTCCGGCAACTGGTGTCTGCGCTGTGTATGCGCGGGTTTCCGGGTCAGCGCCGGACGTAGGATATCGTCCTCTATGGCACAATGGTCTTCAAAATCCTGCTCGGTATGCCATAGATCGGACATAACATTTATCAGCAGATATGTTATGGGGGATAGGTTACCGGTTGTGGGTGACGGATAGTACTTGATAATCAGGTTTTTAATCTCCGTCAGTTTATCCGTTATACGCTGATCATCGTGTTCGTGTTCTTCGTAAAGCCCTTCATTCTCATGCTCAATATGCGTCCGGATTTCATCGACGAACTCATCATAGCAGCGCAAGATCAGTCCTGGGATCTTGGTAGTCGGGTCTGCGGGGATAATAGCTTCTATCAGTGCCCGACGCAAACGCGGCAGGCGGAAGTCCATAAAATAGGTATGTGCATTCTGCAGATAACGCTGCAAAGTAGGCACATCGATATCGTCCGGCAACACCTGTTGATGGAACACCTTATAATTGACAACCGCCAAGAACGTAGGCGTGTGCACGTTATGCGCCTCACATACCTGTTCAATCGTCTGATCCCCCACTCCCATTTGCAGCCCGAAACGGCTGATAATCTGGATAGCATCTTCCTCGTGCGACATCAAATCACATATCTTATCGGTTGGCTTATACATGTATAATTTATGATTTATGATTGCAAATTTATGATTTATTCATAAAAACGCTGCAAAATTACGAAAAAAAATCGAAATAGACAAGTCCAAAAGGCGATTTACCTACTTTTAGGTATTGCGTATGTCGCAAAAAAGCAGTAATTTTGCAGCCGGAATTGAAAAAAGCGACCCATGAAGCGATTTCTATACCTAATAATGGTTATTTTTACCGTTTCAGCCCTTCGGGCTCAGGTGAGCGGTGTCGTGCTGGACGAGCACGGAGAACCGCTTGTCGGAGCAAATGTGTACTGGGCAGGCACGGAAGTTGGTGTAGCGACCGATTATGAGGGTCAGTTTACGCTGATGCCGGTCAAGGCAACCAATCACCTGGTTTGTTCGTTTGTAGGCTGCCATAATGACACCACGACCGTTTTGAATCGCGCTCCGCTAACCATCGTCATGGTCGATGAGGCGGTGCTGGACGAAGTGACGATCACCGAGCGGAAATTAGGTATTATCCGGAGTCGCACCTCTGCTTTTGATACCCAGACGATGGGTACCGAAGAGTTATGCCGTGCGGCATGCTGCAACTTGAGCGAGGCGTTCGAGACGAATGCATCGGTAGATGTAGCCTATTCGGACGCAGCTACGGGTGCCAAACAGATCCGATTATTAGGGCTCAGCGGTACATACGTGCAGTTATTGCAAGAGAATACGCCGGCTGTGCGCGGTCTTGCGCAGAACTTCGGATTGGAGTATATTCCCGGATCGTGGATGAGCTCGATACAAGTGAGCAAAGGAACCTCGTCGGTCATCAACGGTTATGAGGCTACGTCCGGCCAGATCAATGTGGAGTTGCTTCGTCCTCAATTACAGAATCCGCTGAGTGTCAACCTCATGCTGAACAGCGAACTGATGTCAGAAGTGAATGTCATGGGAGGATGGAAGATTTTTGGTCACCATGATATCCATGAATCGCTTCATACCGGCATTCTGGCGCACTACGGCGGCAGTTACATGCCTATGGACGGGAATAAAGACGGGTTTGCAGATATGCCGAAGATGCAGAATGTCAACCTCGCCAACAGATGGGTGTACAAACACGGGGATTATACCTTCCAGGCTTTCCTTAGGGGCCTATACGACCGCAGACGCGGCGGACAGATCGTGCATCATACAGATGTGACCAATCCGTATCTGATCAACTTGAATACCTGGCGTGTGGAGGGATTTATGAAGAACGGCTACGTCTATGATGAGGAGAGCGGTTCGTCAGTCGCCGTTATTACAGCTGTCAGTTACCATAATCAGGATAATTCCTATGGGCTGCGCACCTGGAAGGCTGACCAACTCAATGCGTACCTCAACGGCATATGGCAACGTAACTGGGAAGGCGGCGGACTCATTGACAACGACCATCGTCTGAGTAGCGGCGTGAGTGTCAATTTTGACAAGTATAATGAGGGCTTACAGGTTACGGGTTATGGGTCACCGGTTGATTTGGACCGCTGGGAACTGACGCCGGGCATCTTTGCCGAATATGCGTACACGTACAGCACGGTTCTTTCGCTGGTTGCCGGCGTGCGTGCCGACTACTCTACCCGTTACGGATTCTTTGCTACCCCACGCGCTAATGTGCGTTACACGCCTTTTGAATGGTGGACACTGCGCGGGAGTGTCGGAATGGGCTACCGTAGTCCGAACTCGATTGCAGACAATGCGTTTATCCTGCCCTCCTCGCGTGTGCTGACGCTCGCTGATGCCATCGGTCAGGAACGTGCGGTGAATACCGGACTCAGTACCACCTTCTATATTCCGCTGCCCGCTCATCACTCCCCGATCAGCCTTTCGTTGGAGTATTACTACACGCATTTCTTGAATTCGCTTATTGTGGATCTGGACCGAGATCCGCACCAAGTGCATATCTACAATCAAACCGATATCCCCGGCGCCAAATCGTTTGCGCACAGTGCGCAGATAGAAGCGTCCGTAGAGGTGTTGCGCGGATGGACGTGGACGGCAGCCTTCCGTTGGACAGACGTGGAGCAGACGACCTTCAATCCGGCCAAGAACGCGTATGAATTGCGGGTTAAGGCACTCACCAACCGCTTCAAAGGACTCATTACCACCAGTTACCAGACCCCGCTCAAGAAATGGCAGTTTGATGTGACCGCGCAGTTCAACGGTATCTCGCGAATGCCGGACGGTTTCACCGCTTACGGCGATTTCTTAGGCGGTTACGGAACACCGAAACCCATCACATGGTATCCGCAGTTGATGGCACAAGTGACCAAGTATTTCCGTACCTGCAGTATCTATGTCGGCGCTGAGAACATGACCAATTTCCGTCAGGACTCCCCCATTATTGGAGCCCATGACCCGTACGGCACGGATTTTGATGCCTCTATGGTATGCGGCCCCACCAGCGGTTGGAAAGCCTATATCGGATTCCGGTATGATCTGGAGAAAGAGGATTGAATTAATAGATAATAGTTAATAGATAAGAGATATGAAACGAATTCTAATTATTATGCTGGCGTTGCTGCCGATGGTCGGTATGTATGCCGCCAAGCCGGACAAACAAGTAGTTGTTCTGTCCTGCGACCTGCATTGTCAGGGATGCTGCGACAAGATCATGAAGAATATCGCGTTTGAAAAAGGCGTTAAGGATATCGCTTGCGACCTGAAGGGCAAGACGGTTACCGTGACATTCGATGCCAACAAGACCGATATCCCCACTCTGCTCAAAGCATTCGAGAAAATCAACAAACCCGCTACGGTCAAAGAACCTTCCACACCTGACCAGAAATAGCGGCGAAATTTTCCCTATTTTTAGGTATTGCGCATATAAAGAAAAAGCAGTAATTTTGCACTGTTTTTCAATGTTTAACTAAATTTAAAATTTATATGCGTATGAAGAAGATTTTCTTATTGGCAGCCTTAGGGCTGAGTATGATGGCGCAAGCCGTTGAATTGGATTATTACAAGACGCTTATTGATGAGCAAGCGCAAGCAAGTGCCGGTCAATCGCAGCTGTACAGTTTGGAGTATGCCGCAGACGGCAGTCTGTATCTGCTGAGCAGTTACCAAACAGTCAGTGCAGAGGAAAACGGTTTGGTTTTTGAAGGCAAGGCGTACAAAGGTGCAACGTCTGCCAAATGGGGCCGCAAGGCCGGAGAGCAGAAGTACACGAACATGCGTAACTCGTTCCTGGCGAAACTGGACGCAGAGGGTAATCTGCTGTGGGCGAAACCGGACACAACGGGAGACTATGATCTGGCAGGTACAGCCGTGATGGCTACAGCAGAAGGCGGTGTTATTTATGCCGATAAGTTCCGCGGTCGCAAAGGTAACTACATGAGTTTTATCAACATCTATGACAAGGATGGTCAGTTGTTAGGCAGCAACAATATGGCGCTTACCAAGGATACTCTTGTGGTAAATGGTAAGAAAGTGGCTCGTAATGATGCTTTTGCGTGGGCAGGCCTGGCTCAAGATGCTGAGGGTTATGTTTATTTGGCAGGTTATCAGGCAGATACACTTCTTCCGGTATGGAATGACTCGATTGCTCCGCGTAAGGCATGGAACTATTCCGGTTCGAAGAGTGATAATTGCAATACCGTCATCCTGAAATACAAACCTCAACCCGGCAGCTGGCCTGATTTGGCATATGTAAAAGCCGTTATCAACAGCGACGAGTTGATTTCGGACCGTCCGCTGGGTATTCATTTTGAGAACGGTAAGTTGTATGTAGCCGGTACATATAAGAAAGACGCGAGCGAGAGCGGTATCTATGCGGCTTGCTATAACACCGATCTGGAGCGTGAGTTCATCCAATATCACCCAATTGCAGGAAGTCTCCAATTCCAACAGACCAAGTTTGAGAACGGAAAGATCTTCGTTTGCGGTGGTGTTTCCAAAGGAAGCGTTACTGTAGGAGAGAAGACAATTGCTACGAACGGTAACTTCAACCACGGTTTGATTTATATCATCAACCAGACAGATGGTAAAGCGCTTGATTTTGATGTCCATGCTGCTGCCAATAATGCGTTAAACATTACCGTAGCCGCTTATCCTACATCGACCGGCTATGTAGCGTATAACGGAGAGACACTCAATGGTCTTCAGCAGGTTTTATACTATGATGCCAACATGACTCTTGTTAAGGCAGACACACTTGGTCAAGGCGGTGGATCGTCTAATCTCTCCGCGGTAGGCCGCAATGCAGATGGTAGTCGTACCGCGGTCGGTTTGCGTCCCAGAACAACAGGCGATTATAAGTTGCTCAATGAAGATCCTATGAACTTCGCGGATAAAACCAACTGGTACAGCATCCTGGCAGTGCTCAAAACGCAAGATCAAACGACCGCTGTTAAGCATATCGAGACCAAGAATGGCAAGACCGTTAAGTTCTTCGAGAACGGACAACTCTATATCTTGCACAAAGGAACAAAGTACAATGTACAAGGTATGATCATACGATAATAGTTTTTAGTAAATGGAAACGACCCGTCTTTATAGGCGGGTCGTTTTGTTTTACAATCAGACGATTTACTCAGCAACGATAATGTCGTAAGAAACAGCATCGAGGAAGTATTTCTTGACGGACGAACAAACGCCGCAAGCTTCTTCACCTTCATGGTGATGCTCTTCTTCTGCATTGGCTTGTTGTGTAGCACCGCTTTCTGCTTCTACTTTCGGCTGCTCAACCGGGATCTCGATCGCACGCAGTACACCGTATACGCGCACTTTATTGTTAATACACTCGCCGGCAAAAGCCTCGAAATCCACTGCATTGGCGCGGATAAACTCGCCCTCTTCACTACTCTGGAGGAAAGCCTTCTTACCTCCGTGCTTGCAAAGATGCAGGCAATTACCTTCTACATAGATCGTGTCACCTACCAGACCCAGCGAGTCTGCTTGTGCATACACTTCGTCCACCGAATAAACAGTAGGCGCTACTTCTGCCTTCTGGCATGCAGTCAACGCTCCCAGCGTCACTGCCAAAATAAATAATACTTTTTTCATACGTGTTTAAATATTTAAAATGTTAAACCTGTTGCTATACTAATTTGCCAAGCCTGCGCCTGTTCATATTGATGCAGAACTGCTTGGGGTGCGATGAACCACGCGTATTGATTCTTGATGGGGAATGTGTACTGCACTTGTACGCACTCTGTCCAATGCTGCAGGAATTGATCATAATCCGCCTGTCCGGCAAACAGCATATCCCCTACGGGTAAAGGCAAACGATAGTCGCCGTAGATGCTTGCGAAGATATAGTTTGCCCGATAGTTGGGTGCTATTAGCAGCAGTTCATAGTAGTTGTTTGCATTATCGCCATAGAGATACTGCTCGCCGCGTTTCATCTCCATTCCTGCGGTTCCATGTACACGCCAATGTTGCGCCACATAGCCAAACTGCGCCGACACGGTATGGGTATTGAGACGCACGATAGGTACTTGTGTATTGATGGTTAATTCTTTCGTGAACGTAAACCAATCATATTGTACTCCTGCCATAAAGCCTGTCGTGGGTAATAACTGGATACTTGCTCCGGCACGGTATCCGCTGTAATAGCTGACTTTGTTATTGCTGGAGAAACGGGCATAAGGCTCCGTGTCATTCGCCATATGGTATATCGTTGTCTCGCCTAATTCGGAATAGAACCGTATCTCATTATTCTGCTTATAGCGTCCACCGTAACCCATAACCTGTAACCCGTAACCATTCCACTGATATCCGATACTGGCTTCGACACGTAAATCCGATACCTTATTTTTCGCGCGCGGGTCACGCATACGATAACTCTGCTCTGCGCGGAACTGGAGCGCAGCATGCCATATAATATGATTCTTCAGCATACGGTATCCGCCACGGAAGTAATAGGTCTCCCGCCGCATGTCTCCACCGATAGTGTCCGTCGTCCAATAAGGTGCAATCATCCGGTAATCGGCATTATCCACATAGCAGGTCTGTTTGCAGTCCTGCCAGGTATAAGACGCCTCCCCGAACACGCGGCTGACGGGGGTGATATCATATACGGAGCGGGCATTGACGGCAAAACCGCCTGTCTGCCGACCTTCAATGACCTGCGTACCTTGGCCGTACTGTCCCGATAGAAACAAATCCGTACGTGCCGTGTCCGTCACCAGCGAAGTGAGTACTATGAGTATCGTGAATAAGTTCATCTATTATCTATCTAAAATAATACGGATCCGCCTTTACGCCCATCTCAAAATCATCGGATGAATTATTGGTGTCTTGTAAAACCCGAAGACCATTCATCATCGCTTTGGTCTTACGGCGTACGGCTTTTCCAAATCGTGTCACATCGCTTCCTGTAGGTGCCACATAGGCATAGCCGGCATCCAGTTTCTCACTGCTTGTAAGCCATTGGAATGTCTCGGAAGGAGACATATTAACCAGATCCACAATCCATCCGTTAGGAATCATATACGATTTGCGGGACTGCGAGAACGTACCGGCAGACGTCACTACTTCGTAGTCATACTTGACATACAGCGAGTCGGTAGCAAAATACTGCTCTGCCGTTACACCCTTCGGGAAACGAGCCAAGCCGAAGGACTTATGCCCTTGATTATGAGGCACCCATATGGTTTGTGTATAGCAATAGAGTTTATCCAAGTTCGTTACCGCCGGATTATCTACATCGGTAGCACCGGCACTGGACGACACATCGTACCATTCGAAATCGGCAGTACTCAAATCGAACGAGTTGGCATTGGCCGATGTATGATTCATCGCGTTATCCGCGATAAGCAGTGCCTTGCCGGGAGGCACAAGATACGCATTCCCCTCTCCGGGGATACGGTACATAGCATCCACGGCAAAGTACGTGTCACGGAAATCATGGTTTCCCAGATTGTATTTCTGCACGGAATTAAGATCCGCTTCGAGAAGGATCAATCCATCGGCAGCCAAGGTATCCGGAGAGTTATTGAAAATCACGAAATACTTATCTCCGATGTATCGTTTCCCTTCCGGTGTCTCCGTGCCGGCAAAGAAGATCTCAGCCAGCACAAAATCCGCTGTTCCGCTTGGCACAAAATCGGCATACAAATCCACCGTACAATCGCGCTCTATCTTCACTTCCCGTTTATATGCGCGGATAGGCTGATCGTCCCCTATTGCATTCAGGGTTAAGTTATAATAGCCCAAAGGCAAGGTAAGTTGCAGAGCATGCTCCGTGTAGTCCTTATTCATGTTGATATCATGCGCCGTAAGAACGATATCACGCACTGTTTTTATACTATCCGCATGAAGGACAACGGTAAGTTTTGCCGTACTTGCCACGTCGGCTTTTTTGTCACATGCTACCATCATCATAGCCCCCAGCGCTAATATGATAAGTTTTAATCTATAACCCATAAGCTTTATATTGACAAATTGATTTCCATCCCAAAATACGGACTGGCTGTACGGTGAATCGACACTTGTCCGCCATCCGGTCCGCTCACCTTATAATCAGGCAATACATCCAACAATCGATTGACATACAGCGCGATAGTAGCGTACTTCGTGATGCTCTTCTGCACACGCAGGTTCAGATATCCTTCGAAAGGAACCGTGCGTCGTTCGAACACCCCTGTGTTATAATCGAAGATCAACGTCTTCAATATCGGATCTTGCTCAGCCGCGGCATCGTAAGGATGCAGTTGACCATCCGATGAAGCGATATAGGCTTCCGGCCGACCGTTCTTATCAAGCGTCTTCGAGGCAGTGAAGAACGTCATCTCAAACGTTGCGCTCACCGTCAGACCGATCTTGGGAATATGCACATCTGCTACAATATTGCTATTCAAACTCTCACGGATATAGCCATCCGTCCAATTATAGAGACCGATATAATGATCCTGCACGTTGACTCCATTCACAACACCGGGACTTTTCTCCGTAGAGAACATCCGGTCGCTGTTACTATAGACAGTACGAAGCCATGCTCCGTTGACCGTAAAACGAGTACAGATAGCCTTGATACGCGGGCTCTGGTATTGCCATTCGACGCCTTGTTTATACACCCGACTACCATTGGAAGTGGTTGAGTATGTGAGCAGTTTGTCGTACGCGTTGGACGAGATGGTATAATCGAATGCTTCTACTTGCATCATGCCCCGGAAGGCATTTTTCATGTCTTCTTCGAAATAGGTGACACTCAGTTTATGCTTATTGATATCCAATCCTGCCCTAACCTCCCATTTGAGGTTTCGTGCGGGCTGTAAGTCATAATTCGTCGGATTAATGATATGCGTATAGATATGCATCGTCGTGTCCGTAGGAGCAATTGGGATATCGGTAGCCTGCAGATCCATGTATAACAAGTTTGGTGATAATTGCAAGAGCGTCGGCATCTTCGTATGCTGACCAATCGCGGCTGCTACATACACTTTACCCTTTGAGAACGGGAAATTGAAGCTTATGTTCGCTCGTGGATCCAGATAACACTTACCGCTGATGGCATATTCGTTACTGAGTCCCAAAAGCGATGTGCCGCGCAGACCAATATTAAGATCCACACCAAAATGTTCATGGATGTGGAAGGTGATATCATCCTGTATATACCATGCCAATTGGTTCGATGCCGGAATATCATAGTACGCACGGGGACGAAGTGCAGAAGAGTAATTGAGCGGCCGGCTCATATCGTATATCTGTCCGCGACCAAAATTCTTGGCATATCGCCATTCGATACCGACACTCGCCTTGTGGTTTAATTTCCATGTATCAAAGAAAAAATCAACTTTCGGGCGAATGAACACATTGACCGGAATGCCTTCCACTTCATGGTTCGCCACATACTTATAAGGCAATAAACTGACAGCTGCCTCCCCCTCTTGCATATTATCAACTGCCGGATTCTTCGGGGTCGTTAACTGCACAAAACGTGTTTGTTGGATTTTGTCCAACTCACCCGATATATTCGCTTGCGTAGAGAATTTCCACCAATCAACACCTGATTGATTCATGTGAAGCGTATTATTCCAACTGAGTTTATGGTACGTGCTCTTGTAACTATCCTCTCTATTCCTGTGAATATCCGGATCAATCTTGTCATTATCGATACTTCCGGTGTAGTCCAAATGGCTCTGCCAGCGAACACGAAAATCCTCCGTCTGCCATTTTTGCTGTAGGCGTACCGACGCTGTGATACGCTGGTAGTTCTCGAGCGTATTGGTGGGATCTGCTTTGGCATTCAGGTAGTCCAACCCGAAGTTAAGCACGGTATTCTCGTTGTTCCACCCCAAGCCTTTACCGAAGAAAAGCAGTTTACTGAACCCATCAGCTTTAAAGCGTGCCCGGCAGGGAGTCGGCTTACTGGTTCGCTCAATCTTAACCACACCGGATGTTACATCACCATACTCCGCGCCTGCGATACCGCGAATAACCTCCACTTTCTCAATGTCGTCCGTCGAAATGGTTCGCATGTCAACACCGGCCCCCACACTGTTACGCTTGGAGTCTGAACCACTTACGTCCGACTGCACATATTGCATGTTTGCATCTGTATTCACGGGCGCTCCATCAATAACAAAAGAAGTTCCTAACGACGAGGCATTATATTCATCGCTCGTTGATCCGTTACTTGCTTCGCGCAGACGTATCGTATTTGTGCTCGTCAAATTAGGATCCTTGGTTGTACCGCCCGGAAGGGTCTGCAAGATATCCGTGAAAGAGGAAGGTTGAATATGCTGCATCGCCTCTTTGTTAATAACAGAAGCACTGCTTTTATCGGTTACTTCCTCGGCAGTAACGACCACTTCCTCCAAGGTAAACATTCGCTCAATACTATCCAGCAACGCCTGCTGGGCACTATTCAGCACATATGGCCTTTCGGGCTGAGATGCCATCATCCCAACAGGAAAACAAACTAACACTATGTCGATAAGCCATTTTTTCACGCTGCAAAGGT
>Ga0310786_10012140_pt1 | contig 10687 bp, 6 predicted proteins | sample AusTroGonzalo_MG_FD_203881 | JGI IMG/M metagenome (GOLD analysis project Ga0310786, IMG submission 203881) | Bovine rumen microbial communities from tropical cattle in Woodstock, Queensland, Australia - Gonzalo_03 (v2) (version 2) | ecosystem: Host-associated > Mammals > Digestive system >...
GCAGCAGTACCAGTTCCTTAACTTCCGACGGCTGTGCCTCGGACTCCTCGTTGCTCTGCGTATCCACGGCAACGTATTTCAAAAATCTATCAAGTAATTCCATATCTGTTATTTAGCTTTCTTGGCCGCAAAATACATATACATGCATATACCGATAAACGGCAGGATTGCAATCATCTCCGCAGGAGCCGCGCCGCTGGGGCCGACGGTGTTCCAACCGGTAAGGAACCAGTTGACTCCGGCGAACTTGAGGATGGCGGAAACGACCCCCATGAGGGCGCCGCCTGCGATAAAGCCGCTGGCGATGAGCGTACCGCGCTCGCTGCGTTCGCGGTTGACCTCCGGATCCTTGCTGCGGGTGCTGACGAACCACGCGATGGCGCCACCCACAAGCAGCGGGAGGTTGAGGTCGATGGGGATGAACATACCAAGGCAGAACGCCAGCGCCGGCACTTTGAATACCGTAAGCAGAATGGCGATCACGGCGCCGATGCCGTAAAGCAGCCAGGGTGCGCTGCCGCCGTTCATCATAGGCTGGATGACGGCTGCCATCGCATTCGCCTGCGGAGCTACGAGAGCGCCCTCGCCGGTGAAGCCGTAGGTCTTGTTGAGAACCAGCATCACGCCGCCGACTGTGGCTGCGGCAACTGCAACGCCGATGAACTTCCAGGCCTCCTGCTTGCGAGGGGTAGTGCCCACCCAGTAACCGATCTTGAAGTCGGTGATGAGGCCGCCGGCCGTACTCAGCGCGGTGCAGACCACGCCGCCGATGACCATTGCCGCCACCATTCCGGCGTTGCCCTTGAGTCCAACGGCAACAAGTACCAATGCGGTGATAATCAGCGTCATAATGGTCATGCCGCTAACCGGGTTGGTGCCCACGATGGCAATGGCATTGGCCGCCACCGTAGTAAAGAGGAACGCGATTATCGCCACGATCAGCAGCGCCACCAGCGCCTGCCAGACGTTGTGCACCACGCCTCCGAAGGCAAAGAATGCGAAGATTGCAAGCAGGGCGATGATGATGCCGAACACCACGGTGCGCATCGGAAGGTCTTCCTGCGTGCGCTCGGGCTTCTCTGCAGCGGCGCCCGGCTTCTTGCTGAACTCACTGACTGCCAGACCCACGGCGCTCTTGATCACCCCGGCACTCTTGATGATGCCGATGATGCCGGCGGTTGCGATGCCGCCGATGCCGATATGCCTTGCGTATTCCTTGAAAATCTGTTCAGGCGACATCTGACCCACGGTCTGGGCGATGCCCGTGCCCATCAGGTCAATTACCTGCCCGCCCCAGATAAGGTTCATCAGGGGGATGATTACCAGCCACACCAGGAATGAGCCGCAGCAGATGATGAATGCATATTTGAGACCGATGATGTAGCCCAGGCCGAGTACTGCCGCGCCCGTGTTGAGCTTGAGCACGACCTTGGCCTTGTCTGCAACAACCTGTCCCCAGTGCGTTACGGTGGTGCTGAGAGTCTCGGCCCATGTTCCGAAGGTGGCGACGGCAAAGTCGTACAATCCGCCCACGAGACCCGCTATGGCCAGAGTCTTGGCGCTCTTGCCTCCGCTCTCGCCGCTCACGAGCACCTGAGTGGTGGCCGTAGCCTCGGGGAAGGGATACTTGCCGTCCATCTCCTTGACGAAGTATTTGCGGAAGGGGATGAGGAACAGGATGCCCATCGCACCGCCCAGCATCGAGCTGAGGAACATCTTCCAGAAGTTGACTTCCAGACCCAGGATGTATATGGCGGGAAGCGTGAAGATGGCGCCCGCTACCACAACGCCCGAGCAGGCTCCGATGCTCTGGATGATAACGTTCTGCGAAAGGGAATCCTTCTTGCCGAGGACTCCCGTTACGCCCACGGCTATGATTGCGATGGGGATGGCGGCTTCGAATACCTGGCCGACCTTAAGCCCCAGGTAGGCCGCCGCTGCTGAGAACAGGACCGTCATCAACAGGCCCATCGTCACCGAGTACGGCGTCACTTCGAGGGGCTTCTTCTCCGGGCCCAGGAGGGGGTACTTCTGTCCGGCGTTTTTGTTGCTCTCTTTCATATTTCTTGCGGTATTTCTGGATGTATTTCTGAAGTTTGGCCTCTTCCCGCTGACGCTTGCGCTCCATGGACTTGTACTGACGGAGCTTCTTTGCGCGTTCTTTCTCAAGCTGCTTTTCCGCTTTGGCCGCAGCCTTTGCGGCATCCAGGGAATCCAGCTGGGCCCATCGGCGTTCGCGCTCGGCCTCGCGGGCGTCGCGCTCCGCTATGCGCAGCTTGCGGCGTGTCTCGCGCTCCTCGATCCGCTTCTGCCTGGGGTCTATGGTCGGAATGGAGAGCGGATCTGTCTGCTCCTCCTTAGCCGGCGTCACTGCCACGGTGTCTGCCGCCGCTTTGCCGCCCTGTGCCAGGGTGTCTGCCGGAGCGGGCCCTGTGGCGGTTGAATCTGGGGCGTCCAGGCCGGTTATGAGCGAATCGGCAAGTGCGGCAAGGGAATCCACGCTGGCCATCAGCGTATCCACGGACTCTTCCACGGGCCCGGTTTCAGGCACCACCTTGGGTTTGGGGATGCGGGCCAGGGAATCGCGAATCGCTATCTCGCGCCTTATGCCGGAGATGTATCCGGGGAAATAGATCTGGGCGTTCCGGAACAAGGGTTGCGGACGTTCCCGGTACATCTTGCGCTCGGATTGTTTGAGCTTGATGTGGGTGATGTCTTCGGGGCCGGCCGGCCTTTCTTCCGGACGCCACTGGAAGCCCTTCATCTTGCTTTCCGACTGAGGCAGCTGTACGATTGGGTATGCGTTGTTGTGAGGGTTCTCGAAGTAGAAAACCTGATCCAGGGTTCCGTCTTTCAGGCGTCCGGAGAGCATCTTGGACTCCACCTTGTTGACGGTTGCTATGACTCCGTTCTCTTCCAGGTAGAAGAGTGCCGAGGCCCCTCCGAGGGCGTCGAAGCGCTGGAGGGTGTTGCTGGTGGAGTCGAAATAGGCCATGATTTCCGCGCCCTTGATCTGGTCGAAGATGTTGATGTCGTCCTGGGTTATCACAAAGGCGTTGGACTGCAGGCTGGCCTTGCGCACACCGCCGCCGCCAACCAGCACCAAGGCGCTGTCGGCAGTGTACTGGCGGTTGCCCTCGTTCCAGATAACAGGGTCTTCGTAGAAGCGTGCGATGGAGTCGAGGTCGCAGTAAACCATTGAGTCACAGCGTACCTGGATGTCCCGGCGGAAGATTTTTACCATACCCACGGCGTCGGCAAAGCCGTAGCGCGTGGTGTCCGGCAGCTCTGCCGGAGCGGCGGCGGTGGTGTCTTCCGGAGCCGGGTAGCCAAGACCGGTGGTATCGGCAAGACCGGCTGCTCCGGCAAGGCCGGTGGTGTCAGCAGGGCCTGCGGCAAAGGCAAGGCTGTCCGTCGTGCCAAGGCTGTCCGGCATCGCGGGGCTGGCAAGACTGTCGGAGGGAGCGGGCTGCTGAGGCTTGGCGGCCGGCTGATCCTTGGGCGTTTCTTTGGGTGCCCCGCCGGACGGCTTCTGAGCGCCGCCCTTTGCTCCCTTGGCTCCTTTTGCGCCGGGAGCTGCGTTCTTGTTGCCCTCTTCGGCAGCGGCTGCCGCAGCCTGTGCGGCTTTCTGTCGGAATTCCTGCACGGCATCGGTAAGGATATCGTTCAGGCGTTCCTTGCAGGACTTGAGCGTGCCCTCGGGAATGTCGCAGTAGCGGGTCTGCCAGTACGACATCCTGTCGGCTCCGATATAGATGGTGTCCCTTTTGCCTTCGTTCTCGGTAAACAGGGCCACTGCTGCGTTACGCGTCAGGGTAACCTTTTGCAGCGTGTCCTGATAGTGGATGCGGTCTGCAACGGCAGAGACCTCGCGCAACGTGTCCTGAACCTGGCCGTTGCCAAGCAGCAGAAGGTCTCCGGACGGCTGGTAGTAGTACAGGGAGTCGCCCCAGAACTCCTGCTCGTTGGAAAGGCCGTGGACGTTGTCCGTAAAGAAGAAGGTCTCCCGCGCACGGTTGTACCAGCCCTCGTTGGCGGAGAGCATGTTATCGCCGCGCCAGAAGCTGATGTAGGCGGGAAAGTCGGCCCTCTCTTCCTCCGAGTAGTATAGCAGTATGCTGGTACGCATGAAGATGGAGTCGGTGAACATGTTCACCTCGTCCTGGAAGGTAAAGATCTTGGTGGAGGAATTGTAGTTGCCCGAGCGGCTCTCTATCAGCTGGCCGTCCTCGTCGCGCATCGCTGCACCGCCGGTGAAGATGGCGATGCTGTCCCGCGTGTTGTAGTCCAGATTGCGGGTGCGGAGGAGGTTGCGCTTCTTGTTCTGCAGCTGCACGAGGGTGCCGCGGAACTGGGCCAGGTCGCTGTCTATCAGGTAGTCGAGCTTGTCTGCGGTGAGGATGGTCTCGTCCTGGATCACCTTCACGTGCCCCACGCAGTTGATTATCTTGGCATCTACGTTCCAGAGGGCGGAATCGCTTATGAGGTATGTTCCGTTGTGCAGGAAGGTGGAGGAGATGGCCTTGCGGTACTGCTGCCCGTATTTCTCGAACTGCTCTATGTAATCGGCCTTCATGAGGCGCACATAGTCGTCGTCCTCCTCACCTTTGGGGCGGGCGGAGACGCTCAGCGCGATAATGGGGATCAGCGCAAGGAGCAGATTCAGTCTTGGGCGAATTTGCTTTTCCATCCGTCGAGCTCGAATTCACAATCCTGGAACAGCGGATCGATTTTGATATACGTAATCTTTATCTTGTCCTTGATGAACTTGTCTATTGCCTCGGCCTGCTTGGCGGCGCGTACCTCGCCGAGCAACTCCGTATAGTCCCTCTCGAAGCTTGCGGTATGCGCAGGGATAATGCTGTCCAGGCGGAGGATCTTGTACACCAGGTTGCCGTCGCGGCCCTCGTTGTCCAGGGACTCGAGAGGGTCCGATATCTCTCCGGGCTGCAGGTCCTTGAGGGCTGCGTAGTCCTGCGGCTTGATCTGGTCTATCTCGAAGTAGGCGCTGCCGGTGCCGGGATCGGCCATCTGTCCGCCGTTGGTGCGGGTCGCAGCGTCCTCTGAGTAGAAGCGTGCGGCCAGCTCAAAAGTTATAAGGCTGTCGGTGATGGCGGTCTTGAGGCTGTCCAGTTTCTTGAATGCCTTCTCCCTGTCTTCCGAGGTGTAGCGGGGCTTGAGCAGGATGTGGCGGGCGTTGAACATGTCACCCTTCTTCTCAAGCACTTCAATGATGTGGAAGCCGTCCGGCGTCTCCACTATCTGGGAGATGGAGCCCAGTTTGAGCGACATGGCCGCATCTGCGAATTCGGGCCAGAAAATCGATTTGGATGCCATTCCCAGCTCTCCTCCCTTGCGTGCGCTGCCCGGGTCTTCCGAGTACAGGCGGGCCAGGGTGGCGAATTTTTCTCCGTTGATGATGCGCTCGCGTATAGACAGCAGGCGCTCCTTGACGGCAAGTGCGGCGGCCTGGCGGTCGGGGTAGAGGCATATCTGGCTCATCTTGTACTTGATGGGCACTATGGGCAGGCGGTCCACCGACGACGAGTCTATGTATTGCTTTACGTCGTACGGCGTAACCTCGGGGATCGCCTTTGCAATCTCCTGCTGCTCCTGCTGGGTGAGGGTGCTTTCCTCTATCTGCTTGTGCCACTCCTGACGGAGCTTGTAGATGGGCTTGCGGAAATATGCTTCAACTCCGTCGTCTCCTCCGAGGGCCGTGCGCACCTGGTCCATCTGCTGGCCGAGCTGGGCCTCCACCATCTCCTGGTTGACGGTTAAGGAGTCCAGGCGCGCCTGCATCAGGAACAGTTTGGCCTTCATCATATTTTCCAGGAGCTCGCAGCGGATGTTGCGGTCCGATGCGTAGCCGCGGGCGTTCATCATCTGCACCTCCTGTTCTATGTCCGAGAGGGTGATGAGCTCGCCTCCTACTATGGCCACCGACTTGTCCACCACGCCCTGGTACTTCTGGGCGACGGCGGCAAACGGAGCCGCAAGCAGCAGTGCCGCAAGACAGATTGTGACTTTAATTTTCATTTCGGATCGCTATGGTAGCAAAGCTTGTTCCAAACTACTTTCCGGCGATGTGCTTTTCCCATGCCCATGCCGAGGCGAGGGTCTCGTCCACGGTGCGGACGGCCTTCCAACCGAGCTTTTTCTCCGCCAGGGACGGGTCTGCCCAGACAGCGGTGACGTCGCCGGGACGGCGGGGAGCAATGCGGTAGTTGAGCTTGAGGCCGTTGACGCGCTCGAAGGAATTGACCAGCTCGAGAACGGATACGGGGCGGCCGGTGCCGATGTTGAAGATCTCGTACGGATCGTCCATCCTGCCCTCGACCATGCGGGTTACGGCGCAGACGTGAGCCTTGGCGAGGTCGGTAATGTCTATGTAGTCGCGCAGGCAGGTGCCGTCGGGCGTGGGATAGTCGTCGCCAAAGATGCTTAGGCACTCACGCTTGCCGATAGCGGTCTGGGTGATGAAGGGCACGAGGTTGTTGGGGATGCCGCGGGGCAGCTCGCCTATGAGGGCGCTGGGGTGCGCTCCGATGGGGTTGAAGTAGCGCAGGGCGATGCCGTGCAGGCCGTAGGCGGCCACGCAGTCGCGCAGGAAGTCTTCGCACATCTGCTTTGTGTTGCCGTAGGGCGATGTGGCCGGCTTGCGGGGGGACTGCTCGGTAACCGGGGTCTCGTCGGGCTCGCCGTAAACGGTGGCGGAAGAGGAGAACAGCACGTTGGTGCCGTGTGCCTTGGCGGCCTCGAGGATGTTGAGGAATGAGCCGAGATTGTTCTTGTAATACATCAGGGGCTGCTCCACGGACTCGCCCACGGCCTTGAAAGCGGCAAAGTGGATCACGGCGTCGATGGAGTAGCTGTTGAAGAGCTTGTCCACGGCGGCCATGTCGCAGAAGTCCATCTTGATGAACGGCAGCTCCTTGCCGAGGATGGCGCATACGCCCTTGTAGTTGGTCTCGTCGCAGTTTGACATATTGTCGGCTATTACGACGTCATATCCGGCCTGCGACAGTTCGACCGTGACGTGGCTTCCGATAAATCCGGCTCCGCCGGATACAAGTACAGTTTTGCTCATTTTTTTGTTATGCTTCGTAACCTACAAATGTAGTCTTTTTTGGTCTAACCTCCAAAATTACTAAATTTGCCTTCGCTATGGGACACGACAAACTCCGGAAATTCGCAGAGAACGAGACCTTCTCCTGCCTGCTTCAACCCTCCGCCGAAGAGCTGCTGCGCGACGGCTATTTCGCCCTGCGCGACCACTCTGTCAAAGGATGCTGGGGGGAGCGTTTCGCCAACCCCGGAGCTCCGCTGGTGCTGGAGCTCGGCTGTGGTAAGGGGGAATATACCATCGCCCTTGCCGAGAGGGATTCCGGCAAGAACTTCGTGGGGGTGGATATCAAGGGCGCCCGCCTTTGGAAAGGGGCGAAATATGCCACTGAGCACGCTCTGGGCAATGTTGGCTTCCTTCGTACCCGCATCGAGTTCATCACCGCCTTCTTCGCACCCGGCGAGGTTTCGGAAATCTGGCTCACATTCTCCGACCCCCAGGTCCGCAGCGAGAACTCGCGCCTTACGTCGCCTGTCTTCCTGGAGCGGTACAGCCATTTCCTGGCCCCCGGCGGCCTTATCCACCTGAAGACTGATTCCCAGTTCCTCTATCAGTACACCCTTGCCGTCTGCCGCGCCAACAATTTGCCCGTCCTGGCTTCTTCCGAAGACCTCTATGCGGAGGCCGCATCTTTTGACCCCTGCCTCACGGAAGTCCAGACCTTCTACGAATCCATGTTCCGTGAGCAAGGCTATCCCATTAAGTATCTGTGCTTTAAACTGGACGCCGAAGATGGCGCAGCGGATGCAGGGAGTGTCTCCGGAAACTGTGGCCGCCCATGGCCGCATGAATGGGGGGGACCCGCTGACTCGGAGAGGCAGTGGGGGGGACGGAGCGAAGCGGAGGTTTCCGGAGGCACTTCCTGCGTAGCGGAGCCATCTTCGGCGTCCCCTTCGGCGCCCTTCATCAGCCCCTCGGACTTCGACCCGGATTACTGGCGGAGTGTAGAGGGCAACCGTACTCTGTTCGGGCGCGATACGGCAGAGACGCGCCGTCAAAAGCTGCGCAAAGCCAAAGAGCAGTAAATCAACCACATACACAACGACCTCTGGGAAAAACTCCCGGAGGTCGCGTAATAAATGGCTGAGTATCAGCTATATCAGATTTCAACTGTGGCGGCCAGGCGGATGTCGTCGGAGGCGGATCCAACCTGAACCATCAGCTTGCCGTGCTCCAGGGCCCAGGCGCCGGCGGCCTCGTCCCAGTAGCGGAGGTCGTTCATCGGCACCTCCAGGGTCACCTTGCTGGTCTGACCGTCGGGAACGGACACGCGCTTGAAGGCCTTGAGCTCCTTGGCTGGCCATTCGACTGCGGAATCGAGCCTGCTCACGTAGAGCTGCACAACCTCGTCGGCGCACATGCCGCCGTCGTTCGTGAGGTCGAAGCTAACCTTGACGCACTTGGATGATGCCTTGGCCTTGATGTTCTCGTAGGAGAAGTTTACGTAGCTCAGGCCATGGCCGAACGCATACATCGGCACGATGTCCTTGGTGTCGAACCAGCGGTATCCAACATAGAAGCGCTCGGTGTATTTGGAGACGGGCTTGGGCAGGGAGTTGATGAAGGCCTGGCGCTCCTCCGGGGTCATTGCGAGGACGTCCGGGCGGAACATCAGGGTGAAGAGGTCGCCGCCGGCTCCGTTCGGGTCGGGGAAGTTGCCCATTGCGTATGCGGGCGAGTCTTCGAGCTGCATCGGGAAGGTGAACGGGAGCTTGCCGGAAGGGGCGATGTCGCCGAAGAGTACCTCGGCAAGTGCGGTGCCGCCCTCGGTGCCGTTCCACCAGCCCTGGATGATGGCGGGGCAGCAGCGCTCCACCTCGCGAAGGTCGGTGGGGCCTCCGGAAATCATAATCGCAACGATGTTGGGGTTGACCTCTTTGAGGGCCTTGACCAGTTCTTCCTGTCCGCAGGGGAGTTTGATGTCCTTGCGGTCGGAGCCCTCGGTCTCGATGCTCTTGTTGGTGCCGCCGAAGAAGAATACCAGATCGGCCTCCTTTGCCAGCGCAACGGCCTCTGCAAGGAGCTGGGGATCAGCGGGTTCGTCTATGGCTGCGGCCTCGAGCGGATTGGGCGTGGCGGGCGCGGGACCCCAACGGCGGCCAGGGAAATTCTTGTAGCCGGGGGCGTAGGAGACTTCAATATCGTCGCCGGCACGCTTGCATATGCCTTGGAGCGGAGTGATCTCGTAGAGGGCCTTGACGCCTGCTCCCATACCGCCGCTCTGAGTCTTGAGCACAGCATTCTGGCCGATGACGGCAATCTTTTTGACGTCGTTGGCAACCGGCAGGATGTTCCCTTCGTGCTTCAGGAGGACTATGCTCTTGCGGGCAACCTCCAATGCGATCTGCTGGCACTCGGGCTGCGAGGTCATAACGGTATTGGCCACATCGGCGGGCACGGGCTCGATGGCATAGCGCACGCGCAGGATCTGGCGGACTTTCTCATCAACCATGTCCTCCGTCAGGGCTCCTGTGGCGATGGAGTCGATGACGGGCTGGCCGAGGTAGTTGCTGCCGGTCATCTGAACGTTGAGGCCGTGGAGCATGGCGCCCATCGTGCTGTGGGTGCCGCCCCAGTCGCTCACCGTCATGCCTTTGAATCCCCACTCGCCGCGAAGGATTTCGTTCAGCAGGTGCTCGTTCTCGGAGCAGTAGTCGCCGTTGACCTTGTTGTAGGCGGGCATCACGCTCATGGCGCCGCCCTCGATTATGGCGCGCTCGAAGGGCTTGAGGTAGATTTCGCGGAGGGTGCGCTCGTCAAGCTGGGCATCTACGCTGCCTCGGTTGGTCTCCTGGTTGTTTACGGCAAAGTGCTTGATACACACGGCAGTACCCTGGTCCTGGCAGCCCTTGGTGTATTCCAGCGCGAGGGCGGCGGAGAGGATGGGATCCTCGCTGAGGTACTCATATGTGCGGCCTCCTACAGGGAGCCTCTGGATGTTGACGGCAGGGCCGAGGATGACGTCCTTGCCGCGCAGCCTCGCCTCCTTGCCCATTCCGGTGCCGTACTTGTATGCGAGTTCCTCGCTCCAGGTGGCGGCCAGGGCGCTTCCGGTAGGGAAGTAGGTGGCGGAGTCAAGCGTCCAGCCGGCGCTCATGAAGCCGTTGGGCTGACCTTCTTCGCGTATGCCGAAGGGGCCGTCGGCGTAATTGATGTCGGCTATGCCGAGACGCTCCACGCCGGCGCTGGACATGTTGGTCTTGCTGTGAAGCATGTTGACCTTCTCTTCCAGCGTCATCTGGGCGATAAGTGCGTTGATTTTCTTGTCGTTGGCGGTGAGCTTGTCCTGCGGGGACAGCGGGCTGCAGCATGCAGCGACCAGCAGGGCTGCTCCGGTTGCGATAATCAGGATGCGTTTCATATTGTAGAACATTGGTTATTCGGCTTGATTCAAAAAGAAGCTAGCTTCTTTACTACTCCAAATATACGAATAAAGCGCTAACCGTTCAAATAAGAAAATGAAATTGAACGAAGGAGAAACTTTTTATACAAGGTAGGAAAGCAGTTGCCGGCGAGGTTTGCTATCTTTGTAGATATGAAAAAGATAGTTCTGCTTCTGGC
>Ga0310786_10012141_pt1 | contig 10686 bp, 9 predicted proteins | sample AusTroGonzalo_MG_FD_203881 | JGI IMG/M metagenome (GOLD analysis project Ga0310786, IMG submission 203881) | Bovine rumen microbial communities from tropical cattle in Woodstock, Queensland, Australia - Gonzalo_03 (v2) (version 2) | ecosystem: Host-associated > Mammals > Digestive system >...
GTATAGAGCATCAACTCACTGAATCACAATATAGCTATTCCAAAGCTGTCACACTACTTGATAATCTCAAATTTGAGGATTTGAAAATACCGCATCTGAATCAGAATGAAATCACTGAGAAACAGCTGAGACATTTCAAAAGCTTATATCATCTTGACCAAACAATGTTTTTGGATTATTGTGTAAATCTCCACTTCACATAAAGACATTTTGTCCTTTATATCATCATCCAGAAAACTGAAAATTATTTGATGAAGAATGCGTACTTTCTGCAAAAGGTCTCGAGGAAACAAAACTATTATTACTATAATCTGTAATTTTACTATCTCATAAACAAGTCAAAACAGACTCATAAACATTTTTGTAAACAGCTTGAGTATCTACAAATTTCACCTGAAGTTTTGATGGATGGACATTCACATCAACTAAATCTGGTTTGATATCCAACATCAAAACTGCTAAAGGATACTCTCAAGGAGTTAGTTGTCTACGATAAGCATCCATCAATGCCCTATAAATCGTTTTATCCTGAATTGGACGAGAATTTACATAAATTTTAATATTATCTGCCGATCAAAAACGAATACTTGGATCAGACAATACTCACAAAATTCTCATAGTTTCATCTTCAAATTCCACAGGTTTCAAATTGTTTGACCAATCTTTTTTGTAAATATCATTTATCCTATCAATCAACGAATCTGTTCACTTCAAATCAAAGATTATCTTATCGTTTTTCTTTAAAACAAAACTTTTATCATAATGCCAAATTGCTACATCTACAAAATAATTATAGCAATAATAAAATTCTGTTTGCGCAGATTTCAAAAACTTTAATCTAGCTGGAACATTGTAAAATAAGTCTTCTACAGAAACAACAGTTCCATGTTGAAAAGGAACTGGAACATGAGTCATTATTTGTTCAGATCATCTTTTTGTATATTTTGTTCAAATCTCACTATACGCTGTCTTAGACATTATAGTAATTTTTGAAACTTCAGAAATACTAGCTAAAGCCTCTCATCTAAATCAATAACTAGAAATAGATAACAAATCTTCATCCGTATTTATTTTTGAAGTTGCATATCTTTCAAGCAGTAAATCCATGTCTGAAAGCTGAATTCCTTCTCAATCATCCTGTACTGAAATTAAACTTTTTCCACCATCTACAATATTTACTTCAATACTTTTTGCTCCTGCATCCAAACTATTTTCTACCAATTCTTTTACTACACTTGAAGGCCTATTTACTACTTCTCATGCTTTCAATCTATTTATTACATATTCAGGTAATTTATGTATCGCCATAAAAAAATTTATTTCATAAAAATTTCCAACTACCTGTCAATTTACATTTTTCCCTTGATTTTTCAATAAAGAATAACATATATGATTGGTATGTTATAATTTATTAGATTGTATATGTTGAAAGAAAATATATATAAAATAGTTACTAGATATTGAAATAGGATTAAAGTATTTTGAATCGTTGTTGCAATAGTTGTCATGCTTTTTGCTATTAAAACATATATAAATTACAGCATGATTACCGAAGAGATTGAGAAAGTTAATTCTGATATTGATTTGCTACAACAGGAGATAGCATATTCAGAAAAGTTTTATTCAAAGTATTTAGATTCTGACTACTCAAATTATTTTCTTTCTCATAAAAACAATATACTCTTTGATGGAGAATATATAGTAATGATAACGGAAAAAAGTGATGATAATAGTAACGATAATGAACAGCCTATACAAAATGATTGATTAAAAACACCTCAAGAATCATGGAAAGACTTTATAAAATCAAAACTAAACTAATTTACTCTTTAACAAATAGTTATGAAAAAAAATTTATTTTCAATTGTTCTACTTCTTGGTGTATTACCATGTTTGTTTCTATCCGGATGTAAAAAAACTCCTGAAGCTGTTGTAGAAAAACGAGATAGAGTTACATTGACTTATGATTCTTATTTACAAAATTGAGAATTGTTAGAACAAGATGTAAATCAAACTATAATAATTTGACGAAAAGATAGCTTTCCAGCTTTTGATAGAGAACTATTGGGAATGAAAGTTTGAGAAAAGAAAGAATTTACAACTAGTAATCCAAATGATTGATATGGAATGTTTTATGATGATTTGAAAGTACAAGAAATTTCATCAACATTGGTAAATACTATTGGAACTACACCTAAAGCTTGAGATCAAATCAATTTATGAGGATTAAAATGAATGGTATTAGAAGTATATCCTACAACTGTAAAAATAGATTTTAATGATGTACAAACTCGTGAAAATGTTGAATTTCATGTAAAGATATTATCTATAGAAAAAAATGTAGCAAAAGAATAGAATAAAATCAATGACAAATGGAAAGAATCCTCTTGATGAGGATTTTTTTCGTACTTTTAACTTTCAAATTTTCTATCCAAATAGCTCATTAAGCTTATTAACAAAATATTTATTACTTAATCCGAGCCTAATAAACATCGTTCCATATTTTGAATACAACAATTTTCCTAAAAATTTCCTTTTTATCAAACTTCTGTATATTTTTCTAGTTTTTTCAAAATATGTCTTTTGCAAATCAGTTTTATCATTCATAGAAGATACAATACTTTGAGCTGCAGCAGATCCAGAATATAAGGCATAATATATTCATTCTCAAGTAACTTGATCAATTAAAGAAGCTGCATCTCCTACCAATATATACCTATTATCTATAACTGATTTTTTATATATTTCTTTCGAAAAAACTGGTATAGGATATCACTTTATTTTTGCTTTATCTATTTTAAAATTATATTTCTCACCAAATTTACACAATAGATCTAAATAATTTACAACTCTGTTACTATCATTTATATTTCCAAGGCCAATAATACTATGCCCATTTTTTGGGAATATTCGACCATAACCAGAATCAATAGCAGAAAAATCAAATACCGTTTTATTTACTTCTACATCAAGATCATACTCAACACAACAACCAACTTTTTTATTTTTAATAAATTTTCTGCTATATCAGTTTACGCCATCAGCGAATATTATATATTGAAATTTATACTCGTTTTTATTAGTTGTAAGTACATTTCAATCAATATTTACAATATTCTCTGATTCAAATAAATTATTATCTACAACTTGTTGTATATTAGTATTATCAAATTCTAACCTATCAACCATAATTAACTCATTGTTTAATTTCATATTAGCATTGATATTCTTAGCAACAAAATATACATCTTTCACTTTTCTGACCTTATTAGTTTTTACATCAAATCCTAATTCACTTAATAAAGATGAACTTTTATGTGTTAAACCTCCACCACATAATTTTTCTCTAGGAAATTTATATTTTTCTATAATACAATAATTAATATTATTTTTTTTTAAAATTAATGCAGCAGCTGTACCAGCCGGCCCACCACCAACAATTATTACATCATATTCTTTCATAAAGAAAATTTATACAATAAATTTAATATATTAATCTTCAAATATTTCTGTCTGATTTCACTTTAAGCTATATCAATTAGCAAAATCATTTAATCTAGTTTTTTTTCTCAAAAGCTCTTCAAAACTTTTCTCCAATTCCGTATATCAAACTGTCTTTGGATAAACATAAGTTATTGGATCAAGTAATCATGTTGGACGAATAATTTGCTCAACAATTTGTTTTGATAGATTCATCTCATATGGAGCTGGTGTTGCTGATAAGAATAAAGTTTTGGCTTTCTCTTTTTTCTTTTGAAGAACGACAGAAAGTTGATTTTCTCCACGAGCTTTTGCTATTTTTTCAGATTTGTGAACTAAATCTTTATATGTATCAGATGCATCATTTAGTACATCAATATAGTCTTCTTTTGCTAAAGTTGGTTTCCATCCTAAAATCATTTCCAACTCTCCATAATTCAATGGACGGTGATCAATAGCGGATGGCAATCTAAATCAATATTTTATCAAATTCATTTTCCTTGATCTATCAGCTTGTGGCATAGCTTGAAGCTGAGGTAATGTCATATGAGATTCATCAATAATGAGACACATATCATCAGGGAAAAAGTCGAAAAGCGTATTTGGTGGCTCTCATGGCAATCTACGATCAAAATATAGTGAATAATTCTCTATTCCTGTAACAAATCAAGTTTCTCTAATCATTCTAATATCATACTCTACCCTCTTTTTAATTCTTTCAGCCTCAACAAGCATTTTCTGATCTTTAAATTCTTTTACTCTCAATTCTTTTTCAGCATCCATTTGTGACAAAATATCTTCCAAATGCGAAGTATCTTGTATAAACTGGGTTGCAGGCCAAACTATAACTTTGTGAGAATGTCATCATCCATAGTAGATTTTATCATCATTTTCATCTACTAGTTTCATCGTGGTTGAGTCCCTAAATTCTATTCTTTCCAATTTATCATCATCAAAAATACATCTATAAACATATCTCTCAGTACTTGTGAAAATATCCAAATTTTCTCATCTAAAATCAAACATTCCGTGTTCAATCTTTCCATGAACTGGCTTATATTGCATTTTCAAAAGTTGGGTCTTCAATTCTTTGAAATCATAAGTTTTTCAAACTTCCAATACCAAACAGTTTTCTTGGAAAAATCTCTTTTGTCCTAAACCATACAAAGATGATGCTGAAGCTACTACTATCACATCTTGTCTACTCAAAAGCGATGCCATTGTTGCTAATCTATACATCTCAATTTCTTGATTTATTGTAGCTTCTTTCTCTATATATGTTCATGTGGCAGGCAAGTATGATTCAGGTTGATAATAATCAAAGTATGATACGAAATAATGTACAGCATTATGTGGAAAAAATGCTTTTAATTCAGTAGCCAATTGGGCTGCTAAAGTCTTATTGTGAGAAATCACAAGTGTAGGTTTCTGCAAATGCTGGATAATATTTGCCATTGTGAAAGTCTTTCAAGTTCACGTAGCTCAAAGTAGCGTTTGAATATTTTTTCCACTAGAAAATCAATCAATAATCTTTTTTATTGCTTCTGGCTGATCTCATGCGGGTTTAAATTTTGATTCTAATTGAAACATAAAATTTTGTTTCACAAAAAATAAAGAACAGAGATACTATATTAATCGAAATTAAATTATCAAGATGAGAATTTTTTTATAACAAAAATGGCGAACAAAAATAGTCCGCCTCATTTTTCAGTACTAATTAGTTAGGTTCAACAAAGAGTTGTCGAGATTTGAGAATTACCACCAAAAAGCATAGGCATTTCCCTGTGAATAGCCTTTCTATTGCTAGGTGAATGGCATGCATTAAACGGAAATCCCTTCGCATAAGCTTCTTTATCACCATACAAATAACGCAATGTTCCAGGTTTCGCATTTCTCGGATCAGTTGCACCAACAACATTTTCTCTGAAATCTTTAATAAATTCGTCTATGCCCTCTTCGGAATCAACGGTAAATTCCACTCGGACAAGACAAACCGGGCCAGAACTCATGGAATCCACAAGTTTAGGAAAGAAATCTTTCCCATCATGCTCATCATAGAGCCATTCCACCTGTCCTTTCGTAAGTTGAGTTGTTTTCAGCTCAACAATACTAAAGTTTCGCTCAATTCCATGAGAACACAGAGTTCGTAACATAGGATTAATTCCGTGCGTTTCCAGAGAATGGACTCGGAACGCAACATACGTTGAAGCCGTAATTGGATGTTTCTCTCCTTCCATACTTTTCCATTTTTTGATTAATTAATAAGTCAGTTTTGTTTTAGATGGGTATTATATATATTTTTTTAAAAACATCAATAAGAATTCAATAATAATTAAAACAATATCAATTTTTGGTTGTATTGAGATAATCTTTACTTTCTTTTTAATTTGTTTATGATGCTAGAATTAATAATATAATATTTAAAATAATTGAAAATGGAAAAGATAGAACATTTGTATTCAAAATCACAGCTAAATAATATACTCAAATATTATAATGAGATTTTTAAATATCTAAAAGTAACGTGACATTTTTGAGTAGATGATAAAATTGTAGATATTAAAAGATGATTTGTTTTTGATGATTCAGAAAAATTATTTTGGGATTATCTTGATTATATACATACACCTATAAAAAAAGCTTTATGAAAAGAATGATGACTAAGTTGTGTAAAATTTATACTAAATAATTGAAAAGAGGTTGTTATAGTTGAACATAATGAAGATCATAAAGAAATTCCGGAAGGTTTACATAATATGGAAGAATATTTGAGCGAATTAGGAAAACTGGTATGAGATAAATACACCACAGCTGTTTTAAATATTTTAGGACAAATAAATGTTTTAGAATATGAATATTTTCACTCCAAAAAATATCAAACAAAACAAGCGAAGCACAACATACTTTCAATTTTGTGAAAAAAATAATTATTTTATAAAATAAATAACTCAATGAAAAAGCTTTGAATCTTACTTTCTCTGCTAGTTTGTAGCATTTTATTTACTTGATGCCTTCATCAACCTGAAGTTGCCCAAAACAACACCTCAGACATTCAAAACAAGTTTCTGACAGCATATGGAACTGAGCCATTTCGGGATATAGAGATCTCATGATGAATAGCACATTTTGCTTCACTCATGTACGACACAGATGTCACAGTACCAGTTACAATTTGGCAAGAATGAGATAACTACTACTTCTCATGAGAAGAATTAGAATGAGAATTTATCCTCAAAGATTGTATCGATTGATGAAAATGAGATATGCATTACTACACAGTTTGAGTTTCTAAATTTAGAGAGTATTACTACGAATGATGTGGAGATGGTGAGGACTGAATCAAAATGTCAGATGAAGATGTTCCAGAAGATTTCTATCAGTATCAGCCAGATGAAGAAGATTGCCAACCAGTTTTTTATCCACTTGACCATGAAATATTTCCACATGCAGATATAATGGAAGAAAAAATTAAAAATTGATTTTGTAATATAGAAAGCTGTATGCAGACTCTTGACCAATATCAACCAGAATGGATGCCTTGAGATCCTCAAACTCAAATTACGGTCTCTTGCTGACCTGTATATTATTGAGAAACCTATATTACATGATACATTTACACATCTGTTTACCCAGATTTATGACTCAGAGTTACTTCTCCAAAATGATATGATACATTTTATGTAAAATCTGAGACTCCAATTTTTGTTAGAGATTGAAATAAAATTTCTCATGGTGGAGAATATATTGAAGTATTTGAAAAATCTGAAAACGAGTCATTAGAAGATATTATTAAAAAACAATTAAAAAATTGATGTACGGTTCAAAATGATATAGATTATACACAACAAACTAAAGTTACAATACCATACTATGAATGAATAAAAATATACAATATTGTAGACGGTGACACGAACCCTTATATACCAAAAGATTGTATTGATGGTGTATGAGATGATATGTGGCCATTAGTTCGGTTTTTTGAAACACAAGACAAAACTAGATATTATAAATTAGTCTTCACAGACTGATGTGCTCCATGACCATGTTCTATTTTTGATGAAGTTGAAGTGTTTTAGAAAATAATTTATTAACCCATGAAAAAACTTTGATTATTCCTTTCACTATTAATTTCTAGCATTTCACTTACAGGATGTTTCAATAACCAAAAACCTGAAATTAAAGAAGAACAGAATGTTAATTTGTATGAAACATTTGAAGGTCGTAAACAAATTTGTGAAAACATGATAAAAAAAGATATTAAAAGTGATAACTATGATTTTAAATTTAATTCAAATGAATGGGAAGAAGATTGATGATATCATTTTATTTGAGATGTTTCATTAGATAGAGGTAAAATAAAGATAGGTTGTTATTTCCTTGCTAATAATACATCAGGTTATGTAATCCACAATGACAGCTTTAATATAGATTATTATATTGATAATCGGCAAGCAGATTTTGTTTTATTATCCCATTATATGCCCGATAATTTTGCAATTGGTTCTCATTTCCCAATAGAAACAATCGAAGAATGACGAAAGACGATACTGTCATATCCATATAATCCATGAGATAATGGACAGACTTGAATAAGTGAATTTTGAAAATCACCTAAATTCAAAAAAATAATATATGTTTGAGATGAGCAAACAGAACGGGATAAAGAATATTGTAGATTAGTTCCATGACAAGAAAAGCCTTTTGATGAATGTCTGGAATACATTACAGATGTAATTTTAACAGACGAAAATTGAATTAAAAAAGAATTAAAAAATTATAAAATTATGTTATGAAGGATAAATGATTGAAATCTTCAAATTTTAGCATCATGATTTTAGTTTCATAAATTACCACTAATGAAAAAAATCTGAATTTTAAGTCTATTGTGAATCTGTTTACTTTTCACAGGTTGCTTTAATAACAGACAAGATTTACCAAAGAATCCGATAGTTTTCAACGAAACAGAAATAGATTGAAATTGGGCAATTGAGAATGATTGAAAGTATTATTTAGCATACAGCACAATCAAGCCAAAATGAGTAATTTGAGATTTTAATTATGCTTTTTGAGATTGTCTATGATATGTATGAGATGATAAAAACGATAGGATTTATGAATTGAATGGTGAATCTGCTGATGAGTGGTTGATTAAATATTATGTAAATGGAGAAATGGAAATGCCTATGGTTTTGAGAGAAATTTCTATAAGTAATGAAAGTTATACCCCAGAAAGTGTTGAAGAACCTGAAAAAGATATAAGATTCCCAGATTCAAATCCAATTTACTGATGAGTATGAACTCATGAAATTGTAGGAGATAAAACGATATATTATAATAGCTGATATTGAATTAGTTTCAGATTATGGGAAGAATTTAGTTGAGGAAGAATTGTAGAAAGAGATACAGAAGAATGGGATACAATAAATGAAAATTTATACAATTTACATCGAATTGAAGTTTATAAAAAAGATTGATGATGAGAATGATATGGACAAGTATTTATAATAAATGTAGTAAACAACGAACAATCTAAAATATGGGAAAGGGAACATGTAATATGAAACAATAATAAATATTCCTTTTATTCAACGAATTTAAAAAATTGAATAGTCGATATAACAAATGAAAGAGTTACTGATATTTATATCTTTGATGTAAAACCTGAAAAAGATAGATATTTGATAGGACCTGAATCACCAATAGAGACAGAAATCACATCTCCTGAAAATGAAGCATATAGATTTTATATTAGAGAATCTTCAGAAAAAGATAATATTTATATCACCGTTAATACTGCTAATTTAACACAAGATCAAAAATATCTTGCTGAAAATTATAAATTGAAAACCAATGATCCAAGTCGAAAAATTCTGGTACTTAACGTATGAAAAGAACCAGTTGACAGAAACACATTTAAACCTTTTTGAGATGTTTCAGAAGAATATATTGCAAAACTTCCAGAATGGGAAAAAGAGGAATATTTATGCCGACTACCTTGAAAAGATAATAAAAATTTATACTTGGAAAACTGTGATTTTTCTGTCAGAAATAGTGAACTTCCATGATATATAATGTTTGGTACATTATGAATCCAAGCAGTTGATTGATTTATTTGATATAGCGATTGATACCTAGTTTCATTCCCATATAAATTCCCTGTAGATGCAAAAACTTTTGTTGAGGGTGGTTTAAGGGATAAGGTTCAAAACAATTGATTACAATATCATCATTACATTTGAAGTGATAAAAATTACTTTTATACACGGGAAGATTATGATACTATAGTTATAAAAAGAACGCCAAAATCTTGAGATTTTAAACTATTAGGAACTGGCGAATATTGGAAATATGTTTATGATAAAAAAACATGATTAGAAGATGTAAGTAGTGAGTTTTCTTACGATGAATTTGAAGAATGGAATTATGTTATGGGTGAGCAATATCCTCCAGTTTATAAAAGTTGAAATTATCTTTATATTGCCCCTGGATTGTGATGAGAATATAACTATTGAATTTGGAGATTCCCTGTAGATATAGAAACTTTGAAAGAGGAAAAATTTAAAGACACACATCCAATAAATGAGTATATAACTACTTATTATGTACTTTCAGATAAAGATTATTATTATCAAATTATTGAAAATGAAAATTGATACAGAGTGTTCAACAGAATAAAAAAATAAATTTTATAAGATAAAAAATGATTATGAAAAAAATCTGATTACTAACTACTCTATTAGTAGCTGGATTACTACTTTCAGGGTGTAGTTTTAATGTAAATGTTAACGATACGAGCAGTGTTGTTGATGAAGATAAACCAAGTATAAAAACTGAATCTGGACGTTTATTTGCATGTAATGAAGAAGTAGGAAAACATTATAATATAACTACATTTTGAGGTTGATGGGATATTGAACACGAAAACTGAACATCATTTGTTCTTAATGGAGAAATAACTTATGAAAAAATTTGAGAAACTATAGTAAAAAATGTTCAATGTGTAGTTGATATGGTTGATAATTCTGTCACTATTTTAGAGATAGAAGAACCAGTAGTTGAAGAACCAGAAGTCAATGACGAAGAAGACTGAACAATATTAATTCCAGCAGACTGAATAACTTATAGAAACGATGAATATTGATTTCAATTAACACTATGAAAAGAATGGGCTAATTGAAAAATATATAGTTCATATATTGTATTTAA
>Ga0310786_10012142_pt1 | contig 10686 bp, 1 predicted proteins | sample AusTroGonzalo_MG_FD_203881 | JGI IMG/M metagenome (GOLD analysis project Ga0310786, IMG submission 203881) | Bovine rumen microbial communities from tropical cattle in Woodstock, Queensland, Australia - Gonzalo_03 (v2) (version 2) | ecosystem: Host-associated > Mammals > Digestive system >...
AGAGATAGGCAAGTTAATCATTGAGTTATAGCCCACGCGGTTCCAGTCCTTATGGACAGTGATGTAGCGGCGAGCGAATTCACCTTCCAGATAGATGGTCTTGTCGCTCTTCGAGTAGATGCTATACATCTGTTCGGGATGGATGGTGATAGGATCATCTTCGTTATCCCACATCTTACCATTGGCAGCTTTCGCGTTCTCACGACAGTAATAGTCCCTCGTCTCCGTACCGTTGACTACCGTAATCACTTCGCCAACCTCCCACTTCGACATACTGTTCAGGAATTGTCCCAGCGTCGTGCCTTCCTTCGGAATCACGTAGAAGCTTACCCAGTTCCATCCCGTCTTCAGTTTCAGCGCCTGCATGTAGTTGTAGTTATTCAGCAGCACTACGGGGTTAGCATCAGTGCCTACGATGGCATCCTGCTTGAAGCTATAGGTTGTGCTGTCGGCTGGCGTCACGCTGTAAACGTTGCCTGATGAAGCGTCAAAGAAGCGGAAGTTCAGTGTGGGCCCTGTGCCATTGGGGAAATTATATCCATAGATGGTCAGATAGGCCAGTGCCTCGTTGGCGTTGGCATTGTCGTTGACCTCAATATGAGCCACACCCAGAACCTGCTGTTTATCGTCGAACACAGCCAGGATGTCCTCGTTCGAGCTGGCCACAATGCCGTCAATCTTCACACGTGCCACCATCATCATTGTCTGGTTGTTCTTTTTCAGGTGGTCAGGAACCGTCCAGTCAGGTTCGTCGCCACGCACACGCAGCGTGATAGGCAGCGGTTCCGACATCATATTGTCTCCAATAAGAGCTATCTGCTCGTTGTATGTACCTATATTAATATAGTCGCTGACGGTGAATGTGATGGTCTGCTCGTCCAGCGCATCAAGTACGCCTTGTGTCTGTGAAGCGTTGATCCACAACGGCAGATCTTCCAACTTGAAGTCCTGCGTCACACCGCTCAGATTCTTCACCGTGGCCTCGAAGGTCACGCCCTCACCATAGCGCACATCCTTTTCGATGCGCTTCACATCCCAGCGCAACGGATTGCGATACACGTAGAGGTTCAGCGTGACGGGCGATGCCATCAGGTTGCCCTGCAAATCAGGAATTTCCTTGAGGGTGACGTAGATGTTGGTCTTCTCTATCAGGAAGTCGGGCTCGTTGACATTGACATACAACTCGTTGTCGTTGGCCACGTAGCTGTACCGCAGGTTATCCATCTGCGAGTTGCTGACCATCGGAGCATAGAAGTCGCGCGCAGCCAAGGCCTTCACCTCTTCATCGGACAGCAGTGTATCGCGGCGTTCCTCTAACTTACCCAGCGAGTCAACGTAGCGTTTCAGGCTGATACCTGTCGGCTCAAGATGCTGCTGGTTATTGTCCAGTTTCTCCGAGCGTCCGAAATCCAGATAAGCCAGCAGCGCACTCATGGTGCCGAGTGGCGTGTGGTTCGAATACTCCTTGATGAGGTTCACAGGCAGTACGCTTGAGAACAGGCCCAATTCGTCGATGTGCCCCTTCATCACGTTGGTATGCTTGCCCTTGTCCACAAAGGTAGCACCCAGTGTGATGTCGTTGCCCATGATACCGCCTACGCTGTCAGCAGGGAATGACTCGACAAGCTTTTTGTCCACATAGACGTTGCTGACGTTCTGCGAGCGCGAAACGGTCATGGCGAAGTGGTGCCAGCTGCCTTCTGATACAAAGGCCGATATTTTCCTCTCGAAGCCCTGAGAACGCACATAGAGTATACTGTCTTTTATACCGATATTGAGCTGGTCGGCCTGACCGTATTTGGCTTCGCCGTTGGAGAACAGAGTGGCGTTCTCGTCGTTCGTGTGGAACCAGAAGGTCAGGGTGAAGTCGTGGTTCTTGCTGCGTACGAACTTGTCTGGCTTTATGCACAGTCCTTTGTCGCCCTTGATTTCCATTGAGATGCCGGCTGGACGCTTCCAGCTGGTGCCTGCCAGCCAGAGATCCATGCTTCCCGGAGCCTTGTCGTAGGCCCAGCTGCCTTCGCCTTCGTTCATCGGGTAGTAGTCCAGCAGTCCCGTCTCGTAGCCCGAGAGTTTTTTCTGGCCGTAGCTCAAGAGTTCGCTGCCCGTCAAAGCGCGGTTCCATAGGCGGAACTCCAGCATCTCGCCCTTATAACGTAAATCTTCTGAATAGTCAAAGTCCGCACCTAAGATGATGCCCGATGTAGCGCCTTCATAGCGTTCTGCCAGTTCCTTTTTGCCGATAGGCGTATTGCCGTCGTAGAACTTCACGGTTGTCGTCTCGCCGCTTTGGTCAAGCACGTAGGCCACCTGATGCAGCATATTGTTGAATGCCACGATGGAGTCTGATACCAGCGTCTCGCCGTTGATGGTAGCCGATAGCCTGCGGTCGGCAGTAATTCCGAAGCGCAGCCCCTTCTCGTCGCCGCCATGCGAGAACACAGTCATCTCGCGCTTGTCGATAGCCGGATTCAGCATGATATCCACTGTGAAGCTCTTACCCATCAGGTTACGTTCGCCCTGCGTGCCGGCGACGGCATTTCCATCGAAGCTCAGCGATGTTGATGTCGAGATGTCGTTGCTCATCAGCGTACCCAACACTTCGAAATTGTTGATTCCACGCAGGTAGTTGCCCGCAATAGGCTCCGAGAACTTTATTAGGATGTCGTCGCCAATGCCCAAAATGCCATTGGTAGGCTCGGGCGTTCCAAAGGTTTCCGGCCTGCGGGTGTCCTTGATACCCTTCAGCACCTCCGAGGACCCCGTCAGGTAGCCACCGGCATGGCGGCAGAAGGTCACGGCACGGATGTCGTAGTATTGCTCTATCGGGTCTACCTCGCCATAGAACGGAGCCACGATGACGCCCGAACTTGGTATCGTATCGGTGACACCGCTGGCCTTCTTCTGCAGCTCCCTGTCTTGATAGTATGAGCATACGTTCACCCAGTCGTTGTCGCCCTGAGTGGAGAGCTTGTATTGCAGTTCGATATGGTCGAAGTTGGGCCAGTTCACGTCGAAGCCTTCTATGCGTACTGGCATGTAGTAAGCCTTGCGCTTGCCATCGTATGGGCTTTCGGTGTTTATCACCCAGTTGTTACTGGGCACGCTCACCTTCACCTTGCCGGATGTCGGGATGAAGTGGGCCGAGAATTTCTGTGTGAACACACGTGAATTGTCCTCGGGATCCATCAGACTGATGGCCAAGTCCTCATAGTCGAAAGCCTTGCTGGGATAGACGGTAATCTCCTTGGTAAACACATTGTGCTTACCGTCGCTTCCGATGGCCGGCCACAGCACCAGGTCCACACCGGCGCCTGTGAGTGGCGCTCCGTCCACACAGACTCTGGCACCATTGGGATTGCTGCCGGCTTCCAGGAAATAGTTGAACTTCAGTGTGGCTCGCTCAGGATAGTCGGTCTCGTTGGCCATGTGCAGCACAAAGCGGGCAGGCTCGTCGAACGGCACGTTGCTCACTACAGGCTGCTCAATCCATATTCTGGGCTTGTCGGCAGGGATGGTGGCCACGTCAAGCACCGTTCCGGGCTGATACCACTTTGTCTTGCGCTCACCCTCGTATGGCTGACAGGTTACACCGCCAATAGTACGGAACACGATGTTGTAATACACCTTCTCATTTGTGAAGCTTGCAAAGGTCATCATCGGCGGTGTCAGGGTACCATAGCGCACCTTGCTCAGCGTCTCCAACGAAATCTTATTAAAGAAATTGGTGTTCTCGTCTATCGTATATTCTGATCCTGTGCGATAGACGTCCACCGTCAAACTCGATTTGCTGGCAGCGGCCAATGTGAAGCCTACTTCCTTGGAATGGCTCTCTGATGAATTGTATTTGTCACTGGCGTTGATGTTGAGAATAATTCCCCATTTGGTTTCCCAAGTACTGCCTAAGACTTCCAAGTCTATGCCATAATTAAATGGAGTAATACCATCAAGATACGGATGAGGAACAGCATCTATACTGCCACCCTGTGCTTTTAGTTTTTGTTCCAGGGTACTCATAATAATGGCCAAAGGTCCTGTTGCCGCAAAGAGATTACCCAGTCCTGTCAGTCCTGGGTAACGCAGGTAGCGCGACATGGTCTTGCCCATAGTGAAGTTTTCGCTGTACTGGATGTTGGCAGCACCGTCGAAGTCGTAGCGTTTCACTAAATCGTTAGGCATTACGCTCAGTTTCTCCTCCTCGTTTTGGGCAAGGAAGCCAACCCACGTCAGGATTTCCTGATTCAGGGCCTTGATGCTGTCGCCTGTTGTCTCATTATTTGGACGAACCACTGTATAGTCCACACCAAACGCCTTGTCGTCGGCATCCACATTACTGATATAGGTGGCATAGCCACGGCTGTCGGCCAGTGCCTTGGCCTTTGTCACGTCGGTGCCCTTCGGCAGGATCAGCGAATTACGAATCTTGAACAGATCGGGCAGCAGCTCGTTCTCGATATAGTGCTGCGAGTGGACGAAGGTAGAAGTCACTATGGGTGACATGGACATCACCTCGTCGCGCACCAGATAGATGGGCTTGCCGGTGTTGTCTGTACCCTGGGCCAGCACCTTGGTGGTACCGACTGGAACCTTCACCTTGGTGACCACTTGACCATTATTGTCAACAGCCTCGTATGTACCGCCCTCATGGAGTTTCACTATCTGATACATACTGTCGGGGACGACACGCACAGCTATGGCATCCTGAACGATGACACTCTCGGTGGTACCGATAAAGAGGTCGGCCTTGCCGGCAACCCACTTCTGTCCGCTCTTGGTCTGGATGCGCTCGGTGATGTCCATGCCGTAGGTCCAGTTCCATGAGTGTCCGAAGTTGAATTCAAACTTTAAGTCAATGCCTGTCTTCGACTTCGACTTATCCAAAGTACCAGAGGTTCCACCATTACCTTCAGGTGCAGCCACAAAGCCCTTGTAGGAATCGAGGCCAGTACCGGTTGTTGTCTTTACGGTGAAGCCTGCCGCAGCAGTAACGTCGATGGAGTAGCCATATGTCAGCTTGGAGCCTTCCTTGATGTAGGATGTGCTGCTGCCTCCAGGCGGGTCGCGCAGGATATCCCACAACTGTGGCTTTCCTGCCACGATGGCCTTGTTACCCTCGGGCTTGGCTTTAGTTGCCATGACGTAGCCGCGCAGAATGTTTCCGTAGAATGGCTTGACATCGTAGTAAGTGCCGTCATAGAGCAGCGTGATGTCGAATGTCTTCAGGGCATTGTCACCCTCCATGGTGAAGGTTGCATTGTCGGGTGTGAAGATGTAGTCACATCCGCCATCCTCGTCGAGGTCGCTCTCCCATTGTGCCGTCTTCGAGTCAGTGGTCAGCGCATTCTTGATGATGATCTTGCCGCGCTGGTCAAGTTTCACGATATCGGCCTTTTTGGATGGGTCGTTGTTCCAGTAGTATTTCTCGCAAGCCTGCAGCATGAAGCCGTAGGGTGAACCCGCCATGAATACGGGGTAACCGAAGGAGTAGTGCACGATGCTGTCCTTGGCTTCGGGCGTCACCTTCGTATAATAAACCAGGTTTACATTCGATTTGTTGCCGATGTTGTCCTGGGCGGTAAGCCACTTCACACCAAAGTATTTCTCGCCTGTGGGATTGAACTGCGTCACCTCCACATCGGGAATAGCATGATAGATGCGGTTGTACTCGCAAGTGTCGCCCCCCACATTGAAGGTGAGGTCGAGCGTCTGGCCCACCTGTCCGTTCTGGAACAGGGTGGCATAGCCCTGAGCCGATACTTCCGTAATCTTGTACTTGGCGGGGTGAACCCTCAGTTCGTACTCGCCCGTCTTGGCATCGGGACGTATGGTGATGGAGCGTCGCGTCTTGGTGACTTGGGTGGTGTCGGCATGAGCCGATCCGAAGTCGACCTTATATGAGGTGCTCCTCAGGCTTTCGTTCTTGGGGTCGCGGAAGATGTATGAGGCATTGTCGCCTTCGAGCTGCATCACAATCTTCAGCGAGTCGCCGAGGTTGTTGGTCGAGAGGCTGTGGCCGAGGGGTCTGCTGCCCTCGATGTCGCCACCCACTACACGACCGCGCAACACGACGGTGGTGGAGTCCCAGATATAGATGCCCGCCACGTTGCTGACGAAATTGTAGCGGGTCTTGTCCTGACCTTCGCGGGCATCGGGATTCAACAGGTAGCCGCCGTCGGCAAACGTGTGTCCGTCCTTCACGGCCTGCACGCTGTGTTCGCCGCGTGGAATACTCAAGGCGAAAGCTCCCTGCGTATCGGTGGTAATCAACTGGTTGCTGGCATCATGCATGAGTTTGCCGTCGAGCAGGAAGGATACACCTGGCACAGGGATGCTGGAGGTGTCGTAGAACACGTTACCCGAATAGATGAAGTAGGTGTCCATATAGAAGTTGAATTCCTGCTTCCAGTTGACGTTACGGTTGAAGGATACGATGCCTTGCTCGTTCGGTCCGGTGTATTTTCCTCCACTGCCAGAAGTCATGACGGAGACATGGTATTCACCCTGCACCTTACCGTCTGGGCCGAAGTAGATAGGCAGCTTATCGAACACGAAATAGCCTGAATCGTCAGAAATCGCCGTATATTCAGAACTGGTTCCAGGTATATCAACAGGTTCGCAAATCACCGTCTGGCCTCCCATCGAGGTTCCGTCCGCCATACGAATATAACCCTCAACCTTACCTGTGGTTTCGCAGGCAGCATTGCTACAGATGTCCTGCGTGATGTGCGTGCCCTCGCACTGGAGGACGCTCTGCACGCAGTAGTCGTAGTTCACCTGTATCTGTGTTGAGATATCCTCATACTGCTGCAGCGTCAGGTTGGTAGCAATGGTGTCGGTCCATTCGGCATCTTCCTGAGTCGTATGTTTACGGCGCAGCACACGGTAGAAGTCGCTGTCGCCGCCGCTGGTATCCCACGTGAGGAATACAGAGCTCTGCTTCTTCTCCCATTTGAGATTCTCTACACGGTTCATGTTGTTGAAGCTGTAGTCGGTGTTGTTGCCCTCAAATTTATAAACGTGGACAACCAGCGTGTCCTTGTCGTAGCCGACAATGCTCAATGGCGATGAACCGCGTATCTGCAGCAGATCGAACGAGTAGTCGACACACTTGCGCGAGAGTTCATACGTAAAGAAGCGATGATTGATGGCTTCGTCATTATCGGAGATATCAACGATAGTGGATTCCACGCCCTTCTCGCCATGCATGTTGATGCGCAGCTTCAATTTAGCACGCTGATCCCATACGGCAACGGGTAATTGGTAGTGTTCCGACACGACAGGGACTACTTTGTCGTCTTTTATCTCCCAATACACACCATAGTCATTTAAATATCCAGCTAACACTTTGGCAGAAACGCCATTACAGTCGTTAGCACCATTGGTTTCTGAACCATAAGTCTGGGTATAATAACAGTTTACAAGCGTCACAGAAGATAAGTCTTTTGCTCGTGAAAAGGTGGCGCAATTATCATAACCAGTAGAGATTTCTATTGGAGCAAAGAGGCAGTTTCTTATGTATGCTCTATCGGAGGTGTCGTCTTTCCAGCCAATGAATCCACCATTACTGTGGTTCTTATTAGATGAGCCCCGAGTAAAGGAGAATCGACCATCAAATAGGCAGTAAAAGATATTAAGCTCACCATACATCTGACGCCCGATGAAGCCGCCACTGGAGGTGTCGTCCGAGTAATCGGTTTCAATGCTGACAGAGCTGCGACAGTTGTAGATTTTCGTGGGATTTCCAGACCTGTTATAGACACAGGCTATCAGCCCCCCCATGAATTTGTACTCAGATTCAATACGACCTGTGATGTGCAGGTCCTTGATAGTTGCATCCTCGACGTAGCGGAAAGGAGCCGTGTAGTCTGCTTTATTAAAAAAATCTATTTCCAGCGTGTGGCCGTTGCCGTAAAACGTTCCTGCAAAAGGACTGCTCTCGCTACCGATCATCTTGCTGTCTCTTGTCAGCTTGACATCGTACATCAATACAATATTTGGTTTTCTGATATTCATTTCAACTGCCTTGGCACAACGATCCCAGTCGGCTGCGTTGCGGATTGGAATAACAATCTTATCTTGAGCGATTTCCCCGTCCATAATCTTTTGACGAGCTGCTTCCAAATCCTCGTCGTTGTACACAACTAATCCATCGGAAGTGGAGAGCAAAAGGTCGAACTTTGCCACATGACCCTCATCGTTCCACTGCTCAGTACGACTGACGGTTGCACCGGCTATGCGGGGCAGGTAGATAATCTCCGACATTAAATACTGCGCATAGGTGGAAGAGTTGATCCACTGCCACATCGAAGATACAGAACGACGCACACGATAGGTGACCTCCTTGCCTTCATACTGGTCAATCAGCGTCTCATCTACAAAGGAATAGTCCTTCTGGTTATTCTTATACGAGACCTCCATGGAAATGGTTTTCCAATAGGGGTCGTCGTCATCGGTGGCACCCATAAGATTGCGCTGAATCTCAAAGAAGTCGCCCTCATAGATGTCTCCCTGATCGGGGTCGTCCACCTGCCAGTTCAGTGTCACAAAGCCATTCTCTTCAAGTTTCGCCGACAGTCCTCGCGGATGGTGTAGCATACTGCTCGAAAATTTCTCTGATTCGATGTCGACTTTGTCGTTAGGATTATCGGTCTTGGTCTGCACATCAAGGACAGAAGCTTTGATGTGGATATCCTTCCAGGGGCGGTTGGCAGGGAGATAAGCAAAGTCCACCTTCTTGCTGGTGGAAAGCGTTTGTGTGTATTGCTTGTTCGTCACCGCATCGGTATAATGGAGCGTTGCAGAATAGATCTTGTTCACGACAAAGCTATAGCTGAACATGATTTCATTTGCATGGTCGCGTCCTGTGGCCAGCATCGGCTCTGTGAGCGTCACACTGGCTTCACCGGCTTCAGGCATATCAACCGTGCCCATCGCATAAAAAGAGCTGGGAGTCTTCTGATCCTTGGGGATAAACCAGCTTGAAGCGGCATCATCAATTTGGCACCACACCTCTATCTTCAGACGATGCCCGCGATATATGCGTGGCACGGTCCACTCCACCGTTGTGGTATAATGGTCGTCATCGTCTGCATCGGGCTTTAGGAAATACATGACAGTACCGTCATCCTTGGTGATATCTGACTTTACACCGTAGGCTGTACCCATCAGGTTGAATCGTCCAGGTTGGTTGGCATGAAAAACTTTGGCCGCACTAAGGTCAGAGTAGTGTGTGTTACAGTCCCACCAGAGCAACAGCTGACGCTCGCCCCCATCGATAGTCACATAGACGCGGCCGTCGGTGACTCCTCGGTTGAAGGCACCGGTGATGTCATTTTGGGTTGGTAACTTGATCTGCAACTTGTCATTGCCCCAAAGCATGACAGTGTAGTTGGATTCCTTCTCCAAGTAATCGTCGGCTTTGGTACTCAAGCTCACACTCAACAGGAGCACCAGCAGGAACAGGCGCCCAAGTAGGTTAGTTTGATTGTTTGTCTTTCTCATAAGTAGGTATTTAGAATTTTTTACATTATCTTTATCCGTAGGTGAGTTCCTGTTATTTGATCACGACCTTTTTACCATTATTTATATATAAACCCCTGGCAGTCGGCTTGCCTGAGAACTTCCTGCCGTCGCGTTCTGTGACCACGCCCCTTGTGCGACCGCGCACAGCAGGGCAATAATAAATAGTACTTTCCTTTTCATATCTTATTTGTTAATTATTTAATTGTTGCCGCCGAGGGAGTCGAACCCTCGGCGGCATGGGTTGTGTTATTTACCCTTTATGTGTAATCAGGTCTTTATACTATAAGGTCTTTTTTATTGATTGGCAGCGGCGGGGCCGAAGGTAATCGTAACCTCTTGTTCGCGCTTAGAAAGCCAGTCCTCGAACCTGCTGACAGCTATACCTTTGGCAACACGGAAGTTTGCGTGAACCATCGTAAGGCCGCCTTCGGTGTATCCCACCACATCGGGTATTACGAAAGTGCGGTTGCTCTCTTCGGTGACTTCAGGATGCTGGGGATCAACGACGAACTTAATCTTGAACACAGCGTTTTCGTTTTTGCTCTTGTCCAGATCTTTTATTACCACGTTACGGACAATAAAGTCATCGTTTGAGTATTTGATACTATACTGTTTATTAATATAATTAATAACAGAGGCTCCGAAATTGTTTGCGGTGGGGAACTGATCTGAATTGTCGCCCTTCTTCAGCTGGATGGTCTCTTCCTTGTCCTTGTAGGTGTAAGTAGCCACCATATAGCCATATTCAGCCAAATGCTTGTCAAGAGTGACAGAGGCTGTGACATCAAACTTTGTATTATCCGTCTGAGGAGTGTTGGGAGTTTGATTTTCCTCGTCATCGCTACCACATGAAGTGAAGGAGAGGCCGGCAACAAGAGCCACAGCCGTCATCCAAAAAATCTTTTTCATATTTGCAATTTTTTTAATTATTGATTGTTGTTTTAGCATTACTTATCGCATGGTTCTACTAACATTAGCAAGCACCTTATTATCGTAGGCTTCGATGAATTCATCTAAGTGGTCAGTTTCCACTCCAACGAGTAAAGTGATTTTTAATTGTTCAGTGAACACAGAGTAGTCGGTGCATTCGCCCGAAATACGTTTTGAACTCAAATATACAAACGGAGACAGGAAGTTGAAGCTATCCCCTGTGGGCTGCGCATA
>Ga0310786_10012144_pt1 | contig 10685 bp, 15 predicted proteins | sample AusTroGonzalo_MG_FD_203881 | JGI IMG/M metagenome (GOLD analysis project Ga0310786, IMG submission 203881) | Bovine rumen microbial communities from tropical cattle in Woodstock, Queensland, Australia - Gonzalo_03 (v2) (version 2) | ecosystem: Host-associated > Mammals > Digestive system >...
AGCAATTTTCCACGAATTATTGGTTAGATTGTTTACTATCGACAAACTATAAAAAAATACTTGCTATTTACTTTGTGATTAATATATAGTGTAATTGTTTATATGTTTTTATATACTAATTTTTTTGTAAAATGGTAAAAGTTGATACATCTAAAGTAAAAAAGTGAATGATCTTGGAAATAGATGGGAAATTGGCTAGAGTAGTAGAGACTGCCCATACTCATATGGGTAGATGAGGAGCTACAGATACATACAAGTTAAAAGACATCGTTTCTTGAAAGACAACTATTTTTACATGTAATGCATGAACAATTTTAGAACAAGCTGAAGTCCAAAATATGGCTGCAGTATTCCTTTATTCTGCATGAGATACATATACATTCATGGAAAACGATACATGAGAAATGTATGATTTAGATAGAGAAAAAATTGATGATGTGGTAGATTATCTAAAAGAAAATTTGGATGTATATCTTACAGTGTTCAAAGGAGAAGTTTTGTGAGTAATCTTGCCTCCAACTGTTTCATATGTAATCACTTCTACAGTACCTGGAGTAAAATGAAATAGGATGCAAGCATGAACAAAACCAGCAACAATTGAGACTGGATTAGAAGTTCAAGTTCCTTTACACAAAAATGAATGAGATACAGTAATCATCAATACTGTTACATGAGAAGCTAGTTAATACTCTTAGCTGATAGCTAAAAAGTTTCAAATAAAATATAGCCCCAAGAGAAATCTTGAGGCTTTTTTATATAATTATTACTTATTCATTTTTACTTATTTTCTTTTTGCCATCTTTCCAAAATTAGCATAGCACTGACCGTATCTTCAGCCACATTTTTTTTGAAATTTGAAACTATTTCCCCAGCTTGGACACTGGTATAGTCTTCTTCTATAGTTTCGATAGAAATTTTGTCAGTATCAATTATTAATTCAAGATGTTTGATGAAGTCCAAAATCTTTTCCTGAGTGTCTTTCTGTTTGTGTGGAAATCACAAAACAATTTTCCTGATATTGTGTCTATGTATGATATCTCATAAGTTGAAATATATCATCCTATCATTCAACAAATATCATATAGGGAAAATTATATTTCCATCCATTGGAGTGTAGGCAATACCTATATATTTGCTTCCTCGATCTATTCATAGTACATTTTGTGGTTTTATTGTCATTGTTTTCACATTATTGGTTTGATAAAATATTTAGCACTAACTATTTTTTCTGGATTAAGTCATAATTTTTGTATATCTGTCTCATAATTTTTACCATTATAATTCAATACAATTTTTTCTCAATCCATGTTTATATCCAGCGTCTTTTTGTCAAAATATCATTCTTCATAAACTAAATCAAAAAACAAATTATCATCATAATTTATCTCGTCTTTTTTTATTGTCTCATAACTTCATTTATCGAAATCATATAACCAAACATTTTTTCTCTGTCCAATATAAATTATTCATTTATTTGGTAATATTCATTGTTTCACGAAATATTCAAAAAAGTCTACTTTGCTGATTGAATAAATATCAAAAGCTCAATTTTCCAATGAATTCAATAAGTTTAGAGAAAGAGTACCTACTCTCAAATTTGTAAATCCACCAGGTCAATTTAGTATAAATACTTTTTCAAATTTTTTTTCTCTATACAAGTTTACCAAAGTCTTTCATATAGTTTCTTCGATATCATTACGAGCCAATACTATGGTTTCTCAATCTATTTCCAAAATCATATTGTCCGTAGATACATTTATGAATAACATAATTATCAATTAATTACTAAATAATTTTTGTATATCAGTATCCTTTATCATTTTGGGATTCCACATTGGGTCAAATGTGATTTCAATATTTACTTCATAATCAGGGTACTTATCTATTATAGCATTTTTGACTAATTGCTGTAACATATCTCACAAAGGACAAGCAATTGTAGTATATGTCATCAGGATATTTACAGTATTTTTATTTAATTGAACATCATAAATAAGTCCCAATGTATACAGATCAACCATAGGGAATTCTGGATCGTAAACTGTTTTGAGACATTCAATTATGTTATTTAGTTCCTGATTCGCCATTATTTCACTCAATTAAGAATATTTGCAATGCTATAAATCATATCAATATCAAAATTCATCGAATTTTGTTCCAATATCATCCAATTAGCAAAAGTATATTTAATAGACAATATATCCCAAACAACAAAGACAATCTATAACTATCTTTGATTTGTTGCTCTTCCTTTTTTTTGCTAAATAATTTATATCATCACAAAAATAGGAAGAAACTGACTCATCGAGCCAGGATAAATATTCATACAAATCATAATATGATCGCTATAGCTGTATCTTCATATACATTTATAGATGTATAGGTAAATATAGTTATGAGTATTCATATTACTGCTTTTATGATAGATGCTATATAGTAAATACGCTTGTTCAACTTAATACTTTGTAATTTTATAAATTAATCTATATCTATATTTATATCATCTATTTCTTTTGAAGAAGAGTTGATGATATCTTTGTCTATGTCATTTTTATCTCATTGTTCACTTATATCCATAGTTTTATCATTTGATGATATAAAAAATGGATTGTTTCCTAATTCATACATCTTGTAATATATAGCTTCCCATATACTCTCTCACAATGGTAATAATCCGTAGCAGATTACAGGAGGGAATAATAGTAATAAATATAATTTTTGTTGACTTCATCAATTGATAGATACTTTCCATATAATACTATATGCCAACATAATCAAAACGAAACTTAATGTAGCTCATATCACACTAGATGCTCAATAATTTGGATTTGATACGATTTCTGACTGTAATGAAGACAAAAATCATCATATTATGACATGAAATCACAATATCATAAACATAGTATTCGTATCTGTACTAAATATGAAGTAGATAGGTATGAGAAATAGTAACAATAATGCATTTGTCAAGGCAATGATTCATATAGATTTTCTAGTCCTAAAATATTTCCTACTGAAAAATAAATTGTATAGACCGCATATTCCTATATTTCATATAAATGAAACCAAAAATCCTATCAATATAATCAGTAGTGGTAATATCGGATTTGAGCTAGTATTGTAATCTGATACTTGTGTAAATGAATCTGTAAAAATTCATCAGATTATTGATAAAATAAAAAACAACAATGTAGCAATAATTCATCATATCAAGAGTCATATCACGATTTTTCACAATAATTCTCATCATGATGTCTGATTTGGTTCAATTTCTAAATTTGTTTTTTGATCCATGGTGATATAGAGATATATAAATAGTTTTATTCACAACTAGTGTTTTTTATATTATTTGTGAAGTTGTTACGTTCATCAATATCAAGAGTAGCAAAAGATACAATATATATATAATCATTTTGACGGAAGAAAGATTGAGAAAGATAGATTGTTTCCAAATTTGTTTTCACTTTTGAATTTTTTGTGATTACATTCAATGTATTTCCCCTACATGCGAAACTACTACGTTTTTCTGACTCTTCCCTAAATCAAGAATTCTTTATCAAATCAATATTTTCACGTACAAAATCATCCAACTTTTGATCAGTAATCTTTTTGCTGATAATGATAGAGTTTGTAAATCACGAAGCCTCTTGCTGTGTATATATACTGATAATATCATTTTGTAATAATTGATATCATAGTCACGATAGCTGTACATTCGTATCATAATAATAATTTTCAGATGGGAAATATCAATGAAAATTTTCAAAATCATAGGAAACACGTTGCTGTTCTTCTTCACAACCGGATAATACAAATGTAAGTATTATTAAAAATGTCAGTATATATTTTTTCATGATTACAATAATATATAAGTCAACGCTAAAATTACTCAAACCATAATACCCAAAATAAATCATTTGGTATATAACTTAGAATCAGACATTCATTTATCTTGGATACGTACGACTAGATATCATATCATGAGCCCGATAATTATGAGGTACAATGGCATGAGGCATGTTTTTAAGATAGCATATACACTATCGCTGAAAAATAAATCTCATCTCAAAAAAAATAGTCCCACAATTATTGTGAAGAAATAGAAGAATCATCTCAATATTTGGAAAAAAGTTTTCATTTTTGTTAATTAATGTATAAATTTATTCTGATAATGAATCAATTATTTGATAGAGGATATCGACTCATTCTTCATCAAAATCTCATTTTTCTCAGTATTCATTCAATGTATTTACGATTTTATCAGTTTCTGATATTTCTCAATTTTGTGCCTCTTGCTCTCAAGCATCACTTGATCAATTATCATCATTAGTCACATAATTTACTACCTCATCATTCTTAATTATTCATTCTTCATTCTTAATTTCTTCATCCGCCACTTCTGTATTTTCAACTTCATCATTCTTAATTATTCATTCATCACTTTTTACTTCCTCATTCGCCACTTCCTCATTAATTATTACTTCTTCATTATTAATTTTATTAAAACAACCACTGACAGTAGTCATTGCCAACAAAAATATAATCAAAATTGAGATTTTTTTCATGAATTTGATATTATAAATTAGATATTAATACAAAAGATAAAATAATATTTTATTTGATAAAATCAATAGAATTAAAAAAAAAGCCTCTACTTATATACAAGATAGAGACTTCATTTTGTCATAGTTACTCAAGTATGGGCATTGTAGCCTTCCTTGAAGATTAAATAGTAGGCCAGGATACTGTCATTGCATTGATTCATCTCAGTCAAAACGTCTCCAAATACTTCATGAAACGTGACATCGAGCAACTCATCATCCAGCTCAATCCCCATGTTTAGTGCGAGCAAATACCCACATTGAAATGCTAGCTGAGCAAAGCTACTCTCGATCAACTCTTCATCGATATCAATCTCATCCAAGACAGTTTTGTCTATGTTTTTAAAGAGTTTGTCGATCTCCTCTATAGAAGGCAAAGGAGCCAGCGTCTTTATGTCAAACTTTTCGCATAGACGCTGCCTGAGATTGTAGAGAATAGATAGAGATGGCTTTTCTGTATCTGCGGTAGTTATACCACATTTAAACCAAGTAAATGCAATTGATGTCATGTAATGAGGGATAGATAGTGCTTTGACAGTTACGAGAAATGATTCCTCAATTTTCCTTTCAGGAAGATCATCATTCCCTAGTCTTAAAAAGAAACCGAGAATAAATAGTTCTTCACACAAGTTTTTGCAGCTTTCCACCTCAAAATCAAAGCCTTTGATTCGAGCTTGTTCCAAAAATTTTGCACGGATTGTATCGATGGATACTGGCATAGCATCATCGATATTGTCTGATTTCAAAATCTTTTTCAATAGCATACGTACTAACGTAGATACGAAGATTTGTTCCTGTTTTTTGTCCATATTAAAATATTTTTTATTGTTTATTTATTATTATTTTTGTTATGTCACAGAGTATATATTATAATTATTATTAGCATAATGTCAAGGTTTAGGGGCTGTACCGCTAGTTTATTTATTTTGAGGGATTATGAGAAAATTAACCACTCATAACTTCGTAACACACTCTCTATCAGAGGATAAATTTGCTCCCTGATAGGGGAGCTCCCCGATGAAATCGGGGTGAGGGGTTGTTGCAAGAAACCCCTCTGGCCGTTGGCCATCTCCCCTTGATAGGGGAGAAAAAAAGAGAATATTCCCATCCGCTGACAAGGTGAGAATTTTTAATTGAAAAAGTAATATATTTTCCTAAAATGCAAATAATATTAAATTTAGATTTTTCTATAAATACTAAATGAATCAAAATATATCTATGGATCAGAAATCTCAGGAATTAACTCAGACAATATGAACTGATACTCAAAAAATGAGATTATGACAAGACGCTATCAAACTCGCAATTTGATCAGATTGAAATAGTATTTTGGAATCAAACCAAATTTCTGTTAAATTGGATAAACGAGAAAAAGATTTAGCAAAAAAAAGATCACCAAAAGAGTAATTATTTCAGTATAAATACACGTAATAATACGAAAATTAGCAACAAAACTAGCAAACATATTATCACACAAAGCAATCATCCAAAAAACTTTTTCCACCTCAATTGTCTCTGGATTTGCTTTATTTTTGATAATTCTTGATCTGGAACTACATCTGTATGCAAAGATGACTTTAATCATTCTATTTTGGATACAATTAATCCATAATTGTGTAGATAATCAGGATTTTGTAGATCAAAAAGTCATTCCATGACATACGTATTTGTCTTGTGTTCTTTATTTTCGTTCTGAAATTTTGCCAAATAGTAAAACAATTTATCACATTGATATACTAAATCTTTTTTGCATGAATATAGGCTTTTTTGTATTTTATTGTAAATAAAACCAAACAACAACAAAAGTAGTACGATACATCATACAAATAACCACAAGTAAGTCATATTTATTTCTCATGTCTCAATGAATTGTGTAGCTTGTCCAATCATAACAAAATATAACATTATAAAATTACATCTGTACATCATACCACAAATCAATTTTTTAATTCTATTACAGGTATGAAATTCCTCCAAAATATAGGAATCTTTTTGTTTATACAATATTCTGATCGCGATTTATTTCAAACTTTATCTCACTGTCTAGGATATCTCAAATTACATCAAATAAATTCTGAATCTTTGATGGTTACCGTTTCTTTTCAGATATTGCACTCTCACAGTGTAGTGATAATTTCAGATTTTTCAATATTCTTTTCCCAGAAATTCTGTTTTGCTTTGATGACGTAGATTTTCCCATTTGAAATAAAAAAATAAACTCAATTTATATATTTATATCATTGTTTAGCCAGATGAAAGAAATTCAAAAAATCAGACAATGTACTTTTTGAGACATCTGAATATACATTAAATTTTTTTAATACAATCAGCAAAACTTTTTCATCTATGAATCAGAAAGGGATCTCTCGTAAATATGCAAAATCAGCATTTCGATATCATGATTTTTTTATAGCTACAAATTGTCCTATATTTTCAGCAGTCTCAAGCTTCTCAATATCTTGATATATCTGTTTCATTGATTCAAAAAACGTACATGTATTTGTATCATTTTTATTTGATATCTTTGCTAGTTGTGGGAATAATGATAACCTAATATAATTCCTCAGACTCGTATTCTCGTCCAAATTCGTCTGATCTACTACAAACGGAATATTAAATTCATTACAGAGAGATTCAATCTCTTTTTTTGTATATCATGAGATTGGCCTCAATATCTTTGCATTTTCAAGTAAATTATTTGTATCACAAAATTTCATAGACAAAAATCCATTGATTCATGCACCACGGACAATATTCATAAATGTAGATTCTATGCGATCTGTCAAATTATGTCCTGTCACTAAATATTGGATATCGTGCTTCTCAATCAATTCGTTGAAGTTTGAATATCTCCATTGTCTCAAATCATCTTCACTAAATTTATCACCAGAATATGTATAAACAGACAAGTTTAATCAATCAAAAAACGAACGAATAAATAATTCTTCTTCATCAGTTTCAGACCTAGTTTTGTGATTACAGTGTACATAATATAAATTTTGTAAATCAAATCACTTTTTTACAAAAAATTGGGAAACCAATATGGAAACCAGCATACTATCAGGTCAACCGCTTACTGCTACCAAAATTTTTGTATCATCTTTTACAAAATGATTCAATCTATCAAATAGTGTTGTAAATTGCGAAAAGTCTCATTTTATGTCCTTTATAAATTTCATTGAAAATCTGTAAAAAAATAATATATATTCATGTATAATTTTATTCATTTCATTATCAAATCAAATGAAAAAATCAAGATTCATCATCAATGTATGAGATTTGTTGGTCTCTGCAGGAAAAAGAGATGAAATTCATTTTGAGAATGAACCTATAGAAGAAATTGAATATCTTACAGATGATTGAGTATCTGGAGATGTATTAATCCAATCTTATGATCAAAATTCATTGTTGGTTACTTTACTCGATGTATCATGTACATTGCACGAGCCTTGTGACAAATGTACTGAATTTTATGATAGAAATGTAGAGATACCAGAATATTCTGCAAAATTTCAGATTGAAATAGATCCTGAGTACGAATGAGATGATGAAATTTTTGAAATCGATAAAAATGAAAATATTGATATAAAAGATATGGTAATCAACGCAATAAACCTACAAGAACCATTTACCAAGAAATGCCCAAAATGCATGGAAATAGAGTGAGATGATGAAGAAGATGAGGATGTATGAACTTTTGAATGAACATGAAATATAAATTTTAGATAAAGGGTTAGTAAATGCCACAAAATTTCATTGTGGGAATATGAGTCCATTCATTAATTTTTTAATGGAACGTAGGCGAGCGACCAGTTAGGGAGCGAGCTTCGTAACCGTCCGTAATATACCAAGCAGAACAGAATGCTGAAATTTTGTGCTAAGCTCTTTTGGTTACTTTTGGAGCTCCAAAAGTAACACGCCGTAGTCAATAATAGTCCTAAATAATTATTTACAAAAGTAAGGTTGGAAATCTACCACTTTGTTCAGCAGGACAAATTATTGACTTTTTATACAAAATAAATATAAAATAGATAGCCGATTTTTAATTTTTTTGTATGATATAAAGTGAATAAGAAAAACTTATTATTAGTTTGATGATTGCTCGTATGAACCAACATAAATGCAAATGATTTTGCAATGAACAAAAATATTGAAAATACAAAAAATGAAATTATGACTACAATATCTACAGACACAGATAAACAATTTCATACAGCAAATTTTACAGATCATATGGACACAATAAGTAGTAATATCAAACAAGAACAAATTGAAGCTCTTTCCAATGAATTGTGAGACTGTATAGCAGAGAGCATGATATCTTATTTTAACAATGAAATCGTGGCATACAAATTTAACCAACAAGAACAAATAGCATTAAAAAAAGATATTGCAGAATATTTTTCTCAAAACAATATTTTCCAAATTAAACAGGATAAAATAGTGATTAATATAGACAAAGCTGGTATATATAAATTATTTCAAAAATTTTTGCCACATTTTATGCCAAAATTAAAATGGTATTCAAAATTGTGAATCAAATTATTGTGAATCAATAATTGTTGTAATATTGTCTACAAAGATATCTCAAAATATAAGGGAAAAGAAGCTGAGACATTCTACTTGGAGGATGTATGAACTTTAGTCACATACGTGAGAAATTGAATAAAGAAAAAATATCCGACAGCTGATATCACAGTATGAGAATATCTATATACAATTTTGAATGCTATTCCCAATGAATATATGCACTGACAACTCCCAACATATAGCCAAAATTTTTTAAATCAACCGATTGCAAATATCAAGACAGTAGATTCTAAACAAAAATAAAATTTCAATAGTCCAAATCTACGATATTTCACTTTGGTTGCTTTTGATATCCAAATGTATATATTCTATACTAATTGTTTCAATTTATTTATTTTTTCAGTCCCATGGACATTAGGAATATCCTTCACAAAAAGGAGGAAAACAAAACAAAAAAAATACGAATAATCATCGCTATACTGTTTTTTGGATGTATTCTATCTCTATTTGGTATATTGGTATACAGACATCAGCACAAAGCCGAATATTTTTTGTGAGAATCTGTCAGCGTAGAAGGTACTATAGAAGTCCACAATAATTATCCGATAAATACACATAAATTAATTTCAAAAGATGGAATTTTTGGTATGAAAAGTAGTTCATTAAATTTAAACGATTTTTTGTGAGAAAAAATAACTGTTGATTGAAATATTACTGGAATCACAAAAGATTTCCCTGTATTGGAGATATCTAGCCTCACAATCCCAGACAAAAGTGTAAAAGTGACAAATAATATATATTCTTTTGCAAAAGAATTAATCTATTTTGATTTTTCACAAGAAAAAGAATTTTATGCATCCAAAGATAAGAATAAAATTACGATTTATTTCCAGAATTCACCAATTATTGATATTGAGAGTTTTTTCTGTAGCAAGATCACACCTCAGCACAATTGTGAAGAATTAGCTCAGACATATGAGACAAATGATAATGATCTGTTTTCTAGTTATGGATGAAATATCTTTTACAAAATAAGTGATAACGAGTGGATTACGTTCAATGATGATATATTGGGGTATATCATAAATACTGTGGATGAGGATTTGTTGTTAAATATATCTCATTTGTTAAATATTATTGATTCTAATTTCATTAAAAATAATAAAAGAGATTTCATCGTAGAGAATTGTCTGGGAGGAGTAGGTGAGGATGAATCAGTTTCAATTTCTAGTATAAATTTGGATATCATAGATGAAAATCTGTTGAAGTTGGATATACAATTATCTGATTCATTGTGAAATAATACATCATGTAAGATAAATGTAGATGTATTCGATAATTGGAATATAAAAAATATCACTACATAATAATATATATACAAAAAAATGTGGCAACAGCTTTTTATTGCCACATATTATATATAATAAATTCAATTTTCTTAAATTATTTTACAGTAAGAATTGAGACATTCTTTCTTTCGTTTCATAATCTCATTTTTACAGTATCTCATGCTTTGTGTCACCTGATAGCTGATCATATAGGAGAGTCCAAAGA
>Ga0310786_10012146_pt1 | contig 10684 bp, 8 predicted proteins | sample AusTroGonzalo_MG_FD_203881 | JGI IMG/M metagenome (GOLD analysis project Ga0310786, IMG submission 203881) | Bovine rumen microbial communities from tropical cattle in Woodstock, Queensland, Australia - Gonzalo_03 (v2) (version 2) | ecosystem: Host-associated > Mammals > Digestive system >...
CACTGCCAAGGCAGCACCTGTTTTATAAGAAGTTGTTTCAAAAAGGGAAATCATATTTAGTATTATAGTATTTTAGGAGCGTAAATATGACAACACAATTTGAACCGGTTATCGGACTTGAAATTCATGTACAGTTAGCTAGTAAAACCAAGATGTTTTGTACCTGCCCCAACGGTATGGATGAAAGCAGCGGGCCGAATACGGAAATTTGCCCCCGTTGCAGCGGCCAGCCGGGCACTTTGCCCGTTATGAATGAAGGTGCGGTGCGTTTGGGTGTGCGCGCAGGGCTTGCTATGGGGTGTAAAACCAATGAGATTTCTTCGTTTGAGCGCAAACATTATTTTTATCCGGATTTGCCTAAAGGGTATCAGATTACACAAAATGCCCACCCGGTCAACGGGCGCGGCGAAATTGAAATTACATTTGGTTCTAAAACCAATTTACAGAAGAAGAAAATCGGTATTCATCATGCTCATTTAGAGGAAGATGCCGCCAAAAGCTCGCACGAGGCGGAATTTTCGCTGGTGGATTTTAACCGCGCGGGTTGCCCACTACTGGAAATTGTATCTATGCCCGATATGCGCTCTGCCGATGAGGCATATGCCTATTTAACCGAAATCAAACGCCTTATGCAATGGGTAGATGCCTCCAATTGTGATATGGAAAAAGGCGAATTGCGCGTAGACGTTAACGTGTCCTTGCGGCCGGTCGGGCAGGAAAAATTCGGCACGCGCACCGAGATTAAAAATTTGAATTCATTTAAGGCAGTGCGTGATGCAATTAATTATGAAATTGCACGGCAGACCGACGTATTAAATAAAGGCGAGAAAGTTATTCAGCAAACTCTCTTGTGGGATAAGGAGAAATGCGTTACCAAACCTATGCGCTCTAAAGAGGATGCACTGGATTACCGCTATTTTCCGGAGCCGGATTTGCCGCCGCTGATTTTGCGCGCGGACCGCTTGGAAAAAATTAAAGCTGAAATGCCGGAACTTCCCGCCGCCAAAGAAGCTAAATTTATGGGGCTGGGTTTGTCTGCCTATGATGCGGGCGTGTTGACACTTACGCGCCATACGGCGGAATATTTTGAATCGGCGCTTGCCAAAGGAGCTCCTGCCAAAGCAGCCGCCAACTGGATTACCACCGATTTATTGGGGGCTTTGCACGCGGAAAATAAAGAAATTGAAAACAGCCCGATTACTGCCGAAAATTTGGCGGAACTTATTGCCCTAGTGGAAAGTGGCAAAATTTCCCGCACGCAGGCCAAAACCGTTTTTGAAAAAATGTATCAAACCGGCGAAAAAGCCGGTGTATTGGTAGAGAAATTGGGGCTTTCTCAGGTCAGTGATGAGGGGCAACTTTTCGCCTGGGCGCAAGAAGCGATTAACGAAACGCCCAAAGCCGTGGCGGATTTCAAAAAAGGCAACCGCGCGGCAGTGGGTGCTCTGGTGGGGGCGGTCATGCGCAAGAGTAAAGGCAAAGCTAATCCCAAGCGTATGAACGAAATTTTGGTGGAACTGCTGAGTAAGTAAATATCCCCCGGTTCTATGTTGGGGAGTTTTATTTATAACCAGTACATTTTGTTCCCACCAATTTCTGAACTGTAGGATCCTCCCAAACTTTTGCATAGTTCATTTGCAAAAGTATTATTTTTATCGGCCTGACAGCGTATTTTTCCTTTATTGGGTCCTTTGATGAAATAATTAAGCTGAAAAATTGAACGTGGTTTGGTGGATAATACACCTGAAATTTGGCTTAATCCTGTTTCTAACCAATACTCGTTTCCGGAGGGAGTGGTTAAAATATAGTTTTTGTTATCGCCATAATCTCTTATCTCTCCTGGTAAAGAAATTGGTAAGAGCGTAAAATCGGTTGGATATGTTCCTGTGTCCAAATAAACACTTTCAGCGGCTTGAACAATTGTCTTTAAATTGACAAATAATTCTGTTGCTTTACTTTTAGCTACTGCTTTTTGATATTGCGGAAACGCAACGGCAGACAAAATACCGATAATTAAAACGACCACCAATAATTCAATCAAGGTAAAACCTTGTTTTGTTTCCATAATATTCTCCTTTTCTGTCATCTCGCAGTGTCTCTGTGCGGGATATAATTATTTTTTCACTGCCTTGCACTTATCGTGCAAGGGGCCAGAAGCCAAAAACACTATCTGGCAAATTCGGCCCTAAAAAGATTTTATCAAAAAAAAAAAAAAACAAGTCAAGCCCTATTTTTCCTTTTTTGAATACACGTTATTTCTAACCCTAAAAAACATTGACCCGCGTGCGGCAAGTCTGCTATGATTTATATGTGTAAGACCTATAAGTATACGTAGTACCATGGAGAAACAATACATGAAAAACTTGTTACAAGTGACCTTAATCCTCGCCTTGGCTGCCGGTTTAACTGCCTGCAAAAAAAATGTCAAGGACGACGCCAATGCGGATATGTTGGCTAACAATGGCACCACCACCGAAATGGTGTTGGAAGAAACCACCGTTACCGAAGCCATCCCGGCTCAAGTATCTTTGGGTTCTGTGCATTTTGCGTTAGATAAGGCTTCTTTGACGGCCGAAGCTCGCAAAATTGTAGAAGCCAACGTCAAAGCAATCAAAGCTGTCGGCGGTGATTACAATGTAATCGTAGAAGGCAACTGCGACGACAGAGGCACCATTGCTTACAACATTGCATTGGGCGAAAAAAGAGCCAATGAAGTAAAAGCTTATTACGTCCGCTTGGGTATCCCGGCTGACAAAATCACCACGGTTTCTTATGGCAAAGAAAAACCTGTTTGCTATGAAGGCACACAAGCTTGCTGGGCCAAGAACCGCCGCGCTGACACTATTTTGACAGCGAACTAATTGTTTTACAAGGAGCCTAAACCGTTATGAACAAAACACTTACTATTCTTTGTTTGGGCGGTTTAGGCTTTTTGTTGTCCGGCTGTATTGCCAGCGAACGGGATATGGGTGCGCTGAAATTACAGCTCAAAGAATTAAATGAAACGCTGGCCGTTATGCAAACCAATCAAGCCGAACTGGCCGGCAAGATGGAAGAATTAAATCAAAATTTATCCGTATCGAATGAAAATCTGTCCGAACTGGATGGGCAAATTGTCAATTTGTCTACCAAATTAGACGATATTACGGTAGCCGTAAAGCAAGCCAAACAAACAGCGAACGAAACCCCTCAGACGGCTATGCTCCCTTCCGAAATTTTTAAGCAAGCCGAAAATCATTTTAATAAACAAGATTATGAATTAGCCTCTGATGGTTTTAAGTTGTATATTGACCGCTATCCGGAAGGGGAAAATATCCAACAGGCTTATCTGTATTTAGGCGACAGCTATGCCGCACAAGAGCAAACCAAACCGGCCGCCATTGCATATGCGACGGTATTGCAAAAATTTCCAAACAGTAAATTAATTCCTACCGCACGTTTGAAATACGCGCGCAGCATTATTCCGTTAGGTAAAAAAGAAGAAGCCAAGCGTTACTTAAATTCTATCGTGCAAGACTTCGGCAAATCTCCCGAAGCCCGTCTGGCCAAAGAAGAATTGGCTAAGTTAAAATAATCCTATGAAAAAATGTTTTTCCTTTTGTTTAGCACTAGCGGTTATCTTATGCAGTGCGGCGGTTTTTGCGGCACCTAAAACAGATGTGTATATTGGTATCACTTCGGCCGGAGGCAAACGTCTTCCGTTGATTGCTATGCCGGATTTTAATGGCTCTACTGAGCGTGCATCTACTGCCGCCCAAACTGTATATGATACGTTGCGTGCCGATATTTTGTATGCACGGTATTTTGATATGACCGCGGACGGGCCAGCCTTTGATGTGCAGTCCGCCGACGGGAAAATAGACAGTGCTAAATTAAAAACAGTTTTGAGCGGCTGGGCCAAAAAACGCGCCAATTATTTAATTGGTGGGGAAGTGGTATATGAAGAACCCTACTATACGATTAAATTATATGTATATGATGTGGCTACGCAAAGTTCTTTGTTTGCCAAAGCTTTCAAAGGAACGCAAGCCAGTTTGCGCTTGCTGGCGCATCGGGCGGCTGACCAAATTATTCTGACGCTTACCGGGCGGCGCGGTATTGCGGAAACGCGCATTGCTTTTGCCAATAACTCCACCAAAAACAAAGAAATTTATATTGTAGATTATGATGGCAAAAATTTGAAAAAATTAACCAATGACAAAAGTATTGCCTTGTTGCCTCGCTGGAGTAAAGACGGTAAAATTTATTACACTACGTACCGCTATCATAACCCGGATATTTTTGCCATTGACTTAAAGGCCGGCAAAATTGCTCCGGTCATTATCCGCGGCGGTCTTTCCTTAATTGGCGGTGTATCGCCTGACGGGAAAGCCTTAGTATTTACCAGTTCAAAAGGCCCCAACCCGAGTATTTATATTTATAATTTGGAAACAGGAACTAAAAAACAAATTACCAATAAACAATCGGTGGACGGTTCGCCGTCTTATTCACCGGATGGCAAATTTATTACTTTTGTATCTAACCGGGCGGGTAATCCGCAGATTTATGTGATGGAATTGGCCACCGGGCAAACTCGTCCGTTGACAAAAACATTTAACTGGTCTGATAGTCCGCAATGGTCTCCCACCGGGGAATGGATTGTATTTGCGGGGCGCGAATCTGCCTATCATCCGTTTGATATTTTCCTGGTAGATTTAACAGGCACACAGTTGCGCCGTTTGACCACTGATGCCGGTTCTAATGAGGACCCGACTTGGTCTCCCGACGGGCGGTTTATTGCTTTTACCAGCACGCGCGACGGGGGGCGCCGCAAATTGTACGTGATGGATGCTGACGGGAGTGCGCCTCATTTGATAGCGGATTTGCCGGGCAATTCGTTTACGCCGCACTGGTCATTTTAAGCATGCAAACAATTGTATTTGATTTCGGCGGTGTGCTGGTAGATTGGAACCCGCGCTATTTTTACCGGTCTGTTTTTTCTTCTGAATCGGAAATGGAATGGTTTTTGGCTCATGTATGTAATACCTCTTGGAATTTGCGTCATGATAGAGGGATTCGTTTTGAAGACAATTGGCAAGAGCTGGCCCAAAAATATCCGCAGTACGAAACACAAATCAAACAATACTATACAGGGTGGCCTCGTATGTTGCGCGGCGAAATACCCGGTGCTTGTGCACTCATAGACGAGCTGAAAGCCCATGGGTATAAGTTATATGGGTTAACGAATTGGTCCGCACAAACTTTTCCGATTGCACTAAAACGTTTTGAGATATTTCATAAACTAGATGGTATCGTGGTCTCCGGGCAAGAAAAATATGTAAAACCCGAACCGGAAATTTATCAAATTTTGCTCCAGCGATATCATTTACAAGCAAAGGATTGTGTTTTTATTGATGATAATCAAGATAATCTTGCCGCTGCAAAAAAGCTTGGTTTTGATACCATTCATTTCGAAAATATGGTCCAATTAAAAACAGCGTTGGCTTCTCGTCAAATTTTGTAGATACTTTATCGGCACACTAGGTACGTGCCTAGGGTGTTTTTACTTTTCTTTCTTTTCAACCGGAGCTATGTGCGGGCTATTTTCCGCTAATTCCTTAATGGGTTTAATGGCCTTAGCCTGACTGCATACGGTGCAGGGACCGCCAATGCAGCCTCCCTTGCAGCTCATTACCTCTAAGAGTTGAAAATTATTGCCGATACCTTTGGCATGTGCTTTCAAAATCAGCATGGCTTTTTTATCTAGTCCGCTAATCGTTTGTAATTTAATAGAGCGTTTCGTATGGATAGCCGCTTGTACGGCCGTTGCCACACCGCCGGTTACGCCATAATAGCGCCCCTCGCCGGATATGGCTGGATTTAAGGGGGCCGGTTCGCATTGGGCCGGATGAATTGCGCGTGCATCAAATAAGGCTTCCAGCTCTTCAAAAGTCAGCACATAGTCAATATTCGGATCTTGCAACCCTTCTACACGCTTAGCTACGCAAGGTCCGATAAATACTACCGTATAACCGTTTTGTTTTTCAATTTCCGCGATATAAGACATGGGAGTCCGTGTAGCCGATACATATTTAGCCATATCGGGAATATGTTTGCGTACGGCTTGTGTCCAAGCGGAACAGCAAGAAGTTGTCATAAATTGATCGCCACGGTCTAAGCATTCTAAAAGTTCTTTGGCTTCGTTGGCGGTAGTAATATCAGCTCCTTGAGCTACTTCGCTGATTTTATCAAATCCGGCCTTTTGTAAAGCTGTTATGATTTGCGCCAGAGTAGCCCCTTCAAATTGCCCGGCTACAGAAGGTGCCACAACGGCGCATACTTTATCCGATTCTTTCATTGCGCGCAATACATCTACAATTTGGCTGCGCTCGGTAATCGCTCCGAACGGACACGCATCCATACAATGGCCGCAAGAAATACATTTATCAAAATCAATTTGCGCCAGCCCGTCTTCGGTTTTGCGGATAGCTTCCACCGGACAAGCTTGTTCACAAGGGACCGGAATATAAATAATAGCGTTATAGGGGCAGGCTGCGCGGCATTGTCCGCAATTTTTGCATTTATTGGGATCTATATGCCCTTTTCCTTTGGTAATGCTGACTGCGCCAAATTTGCAGGCAGTTTGACACGTGCGTGCCAAACACCCCTGACATGCTTCTGTTACAAAATGATGCGCGCGCAAGCACCCTTTGCAAGCGATATCTAATACCGTCATCGGGAGCCGAGGCATTTCGCGGCGGTCTAAGGCTTGTTTGGCATAATCATTTAAGGAAGTGGCTTCGTCATCGTGCTCCACGGGGCTGCCTAAAGCAGCCAGCGTACGTTCTCTAAAGACGGCGCGTTCTTTATAAATACAACAACGGACATCTAGTTTTGCCTCTTGTGGGATGACTTCAAAGGGAATGCGGTAAGCATGTGTTTCCAATTTGTCCGCATCAAAAAATTCAATCACTTTGCGCAAAGCTTTTCGTTTGAAACCGAGGGCTTTATTATCGTTCATATCTGCTTTATTGTAACATATTTGATCTAATAGTAAGGGGTGAGTAAACGCATTGTATTAAATAATATCCGTTTACCTAGTGGCAATTTGTCATAAGTAACAGGCACAGCGGATTTCTTTTTCTGTTCAATAATTTTCAAAACCTGTTTTGCTAATACGGGGTCAAAACATTCTATGCTGCTTTCAAAATTTAATTTGAAGCTGCGCACATCCCAATTAGCCGATCCGGCGAGCAACCAGGTCTCATCTACTATAAATAATTTGCTGTGATCGAAAGGAGGTTTGGTGCGGTAAATATGAATCCCTTGTTTTAATAAGCGTTGGAAATTGGCCTGCATGGCCCAGTCCATGCCAAAGATATTACTTTTTTGCGGCAGGATAATGTTTACATTGACTCCACGCAAAGCGGCTGTTTCTAATGCAGTTAAAATTTCATTTCCCGGCAAAAAATATGGGGTTACAATATATATACTTTTTTGTGCACAGGATAAAGCCCCCAAACAAAGCTGTTCTATTTTGCCAAAATCTCCATCCGGACCATCGGGAATAATGCGTGCCGGTGTTTGCCCGTTTGCCGGGGGATTAATTTTTTTATTTGCTTGAGTAGTTGTTTTGGCGGAAAAAGTCCAATCTTCTTCAAACAATTGTTTTATTTGGGCGATGACCGGCCCATGCACCTCAAAGGTAACATCTTGTATCGGGTCTTTGGGCTGTTCTTTTAGTAAATTGCCTTGCGCGATATTCATGCCGCCGAAAAAGGCCGTTTCCCCGTCAATAATCATCATTTTGCGGTGATTGCGCAAATTAACAAAAGGTAATGTAACCGGATGTTTGCTCGGTAGAAAAACAGCAAATTCAATGCCTTTAATTTTGCTGACGGCACGCGCAATATTGGGGTGGCTGTAGTTGAGTCCTACCCCATCAACAAGCATGCGCACCCGCGCCCCGTTTTGCACCGCGGTTTTAAGTGCTTCAACAAAACGCTGCCCGGCTATATCATTATTAAAAATGTAGCTGGCGATTAAAACTTCTTGCTTGGCCGCAGCGATTGCTTCACACATACGTGGATAGGCCTCGTCTCCGTTTTGCAGCGGAATTAAACGGTTTCCTAAAGATAAATGTTGCGGATGTACTTTGTATCCTAGGCGCATGAGTTGCAGTAAAGAGGCCGGAATTTCTTTTTCAATATCGCGAATATTTTTTTCGGTTAAAATAAATTGATTGCGAGGATGATGCAGCCGCCGGGCTTTCCGCCGGATACGGTTAATGCCCAGCACAATATATATGATGCTGCCGAGAATGGGAGCCAACCACACTAGTCCCATCCAACCGATTGCGCTGGAAACATCCTCTTTGTGCAATATAATATGCACAGTAACCGTAATTTGCAGTAAAACGAAAAAAATACCTGCTAATGTAAATGAAAGAATATGCATAGATTCTCCTGTATGCTTATTATAAAAGATTTTTATGTGCGTAAGGAAATAGAAAAAAGATTAGAGGAGAAACAGCTATTTGAATGTTGCATTTTATATGGCAGTACAAAAATAAACCCCGCTTTTGCGGGGGTATATTTTTGGTAGGGATAGGATTCGAACCTATGTAGGGCGTAGCCCGACGGTTTTACAGACCGTTGCTTTTGACCACTCAGCCACCCTACCGAACAAAACGAATGACGGGTCAAAATCACTGCTTCTTTATTATAACAAAAAGAAAGCCTATCTGTCTTATTTGTTTGCAAATCCTAAGACGAAACACCTAAAAGTTGACCTTTTGGGATTGCGCAAATCTTACGTTTATATCTAGCATAAAAAGATTATTTCAGCTATCTGATAAATTCTATTTTTAAGACGATAAAATAACAGTTTTATTCTGTTGTTTTTTTTATAGGAAAACTAAAGATAAAAATTAAAACTGGCCGGTTCAAAATTGATAAAATAATATTATGCAAAACAGCTATGATACTCCGCTGATGAAACAATATGCCGAAATAAAAAGCAAATATCCCGGCATTATTCTGTTTTTCCGGTTGGGTGATTTTTATGAAATGTTTGACGAGCAAGCTCGCGAGGTCAGTGCGCTGCTGAGTCTGACCCTTACCCAGCGCCATGGGGTTCCTATGTGTGGAATTCCTTTTCATGCGGCGGCCACCTATATCGGCCGTTTGCTCAAAGCTGGCAAAAAAATCGGCATTTGTGAACAAGTCAGCACCTCGGCAGATAGCAAAAGTAAACTTTTTGAACGCAAAGTTATTCGCGTAATTACGCCGGGTACCGTCATGGAAGATAATATGTTGGATGCCAATCAGTCCAACTTTTTAGTTTGTTTGCATGTAAAAAAAGACGGGTGGGGGCTGGCGTGTGTAGATATTTCTACCGGAGAATTTTGGGCAACCCAAAACTCGGATGATCCGCACCTGACCCATTTGGCGGGTGCTTTGGCTGCAGTGAATCCGGCGGAAATCATGGCCGATAAGGATACCTTGCAGGTATTGCAGCATAAAATAGTTATTCCGGCGCGTTTGCCTTTGACAGAACTGGCTTCTTTTGAAACGGTAGATCTTTCTGTGCCTGCGGATTGGCCGCTGGAAAATTCTTGGAAAAGTCAGCCGCTTGCTTTAGCTTGTGCGAAACAAGTTTTGCGTTATGTGGCGGCTACTGAACCCGGTGCGCAAAATACCTTAATTCCGTCTTACCGCCAATTAACCGATTATTTACAGCTAGATGAAAATGCAGTCAGTTCGTTGGAACTAGTGGAAAGTCAAGAAGGCGGCCGCGCAGGCAGTTTGTGGGCCTTGCTGGACCATACCAAAACGGCATTCGGTAGCCGTAAACTTAAAGAATGGATTTTGCATCCGTCTTTGTCTGTAGAAGAAATCCGCCGCCGCCAAGATTGCGTGCAGGGGCTGATAGCGCACCAGGAGGCACTTGGGGCGCTAGCCGCTATTTTGCAAAATCTTTCCGATGTGGAACGCATTATGACGCGCACCGCGGCAGGGAATGCTACTCCGCGCGATTTGGGGGGCTTGCGGCAATCTTTGTTAAATACAGAACCTTTACACCGCTGGCTGGAAAAATACGGCCCGCAAGTGAGTCCGCATTTACAAGAACGTTTTGCAGTGGTATATCCTGCCGCCAAAGAAATGGCACAACTTTTATATAGTGCGATTACAGAAGAGCCGCCTTTGCATATAGGGGACGGGAACATTATTCGCAGCGGATATAATGCAGAATTGGATGAACTGCGTTCTTTGCGTGAGGGTAGCGGCAAAGCCTTGGAAGAGTTGTGTGCCCGTGAAAAAGAAAAAACCGGTATTACCAATATGAAAGCCGGGTACAATTCCGTATACGGGTATTATTTGGAAGTTTCCAAAGGGCAAATAAATAAAGTTCCTTATAATTACACGCGCAAACAAACATTGACCAATGCAGAGCGCTATATTACACAAGAACTTAAAGAATTAGAAAATAAAATTTTGAATGCAGACAGCCGCATTTTGCGCATGGAAAGCGGTTTGTTTGACGAAGTGCGCAAAACGGTGGCAGGACAACTGTTGCCGCTGAAACAATTTGCTCAAATTGCGGCGGAACTGGATGTTTATTTGTCCTTAGCGCTTGCTGCCATGAAATACAATTATATCCGCCCGGCAGTTAGTGACGGCACTGGACTTTGCTATAAGGAGGG